>RCNC010002417.1_pt1 | contig 12469 bp, 9 predicted proteins | sample 2041301 | NCBI WGS metagenome assembly RCNC01 (sample SAMN09708231, study PRJNA481090) | Marine sediment metagenome, whole genome shotgun sequencing project. | biome: marine sediment; feature: ocean; material: sediment; isolation source: Sewage treatment plant 13A marine sediment (STP13A) ... | reverse complement strand
TCTATAAGAAAGAATAATCTTAAAAGCTCGTCAGGTTTTTCAGAAAAGTATAGCTCAATTACTTTTTCAATATCTGCATTACCCTGTGGGTATATAGAATATAAATTATATTCTGTCAATCTGGGAATCCAGTAATCGCTAAAATCCTGAATTTCCTGACCAGCAAATCCATAATCTGCCAATGATTTGTCAAAGAAATCAGTTAAATCAGCTTTGTTAACAATCCAGCCCTTTTCTGTTTGCCAGACATCCGGTTGTGAGCTTTCATAAAACAAGAAAGTATATTGATCATTAATCAGACCACTTGTATCAACATAAAAATCCCAGCCCGTTCCATAATCTGGAATGGAACTAATGATTTCTCCTCCCATTGGAAAGTTTATATTTAGACTTAACTCCATGGATTCAGCAGGATAGATATAAATATTGGGTTTATACACAACTGCACATGAGTCGCAGGTATTATTATCTTCCTCTGTTGGTTCACAGCTTTGAAAGGGAAGTGCAATAAATATAATGCAGCCAATTAACAATACTGGCAATTCAATGAGTTTAAACTTCTTCATGTCTATTTTCCCACAATTTTTACCATATCAATTAGCATAGAACTCGAAATCAACCCACCTGACGAAAGGCTGATTTGAAGTTTTTTTCCTGCCGGGCAAAATAATGTACTGTCCGTTTTATAATATTTCCAACTTTCATCCTCAATGGAAAGAAAAATAGCTGAATTATAATCTTCTGTAGCTAAAGTAACACTACCACCATTATCCAAATTTTTGCCCCAGCATTCAATACTAAGATTCAAATCTTCATCAAATGGACCAAGTTCTAAATACGCATGGGGTATTAAACAACCTCCAGAAATATAAATAGATTGGAGCCCACCACTGGGGGGAGAATTACGTTGTAATTCATACATGCCTTCCCACCCGGTTAAATCAGATTTTTTTTCGAATGAACTGTAATAAATGTGGTCAGGTCCAGTCTCTTCCTTTTCACAACTATAAGCAATAGACAATAAAACTAAAAGAATTGAAATTTTCAGCACTGATTGTACGGTGTTAAACTTCTTCTTTCTCATTTTACAAAGTTTATTTGAAGTTATTATTCTGTCTCTGGATTAGCTACCTTGCCCATAAACATTATAGCATTTGTGTATTTTTCCTTTATTATAAAAATGAATGGGTGATCGGCCCTGAATTCATTAACCGGTCCTATGCTTGTCAAACTTATAGTTACTGAAGTTACAGCAGCTGCTTCAGTACCTTCCTCATTGACCTCAACAAATGTTTTATGCTTTACTGAGGAAATTAACAAATCGGCATTGGGATTTATTTTTGAGAAATCAGCCATATTGCTAAATGCAACTCCCATTCCAAGATCCGTTAAGGCCTCTTTTAATTCTTTTTCATATTCAAACTTGAACCTGGGGAGATATATGCTAAAATCAGATCTTTCCTGGAAACTGTTCATCCATAATTTCCATTTGTCATGATTCATTTCATTTACCAGGTCGCTGATACTAGCACCAGCATTGGGCATTAAGACAACCATGCTGTAATTTCCCTGTCCATAAGGTAGTTCTACAGCCTCAAATAGATCATTTGACAAAGTGTTAAAATCGCCTTTAATATTCATCATTTTAACATCCTTCAAATAATCATTGGCCTCTGAATAAAATGGTGAATCATAAGTGTTTTTTTCTTCAAATTGGTATTTCCAGGTACCTTTAAAATATATAGCATTGATTAGAAACATTACATCTGCTGGTTCAATCTTATCAATAATTTTCTCAATTTTATTATGAGTACTTGATGAGACCCACTGATTTATAATGTCCTTGGAGGATGCATTGGTAAAATCAAGTCCTTCAACCTCTGCATCAAAATATTCTTTGTTTACATTCAGGAAGCTATCATTAACGCTAAACACATTGCTATACCAAATTGAATTGGCAATTACTATAATAACTTTTGAGTCGATGTTCAACAGTGCATTAATAAGGCTCTGGTAGGACTTGTTAATATCATCTGGACTCAGACCATGAAGATGGAATACATCCTCCATAGCTTCCTTTGTATCACCATCTGCGCCATTATAGGTCATGGCAAGGGCTAAGGAAATACTCAGAGGCGAGACCATGAGATTTTTATTGTCTTCTTCACTCTGCAAAATCTCTCTAAAAACCTCAAAGGCAAAAGCATTATCGGCTTCAATAATTGTTTTCGATTTAAGGTCCAGGATAATAGGTTTTGGATCGGTTTGTGTGGATTCTTTTTGGCAACTCCCCAGACCAGCAAAAGCTGTTATAAGGAGGGAAAACAGGGTTAGTTTTTTCATAGGATAATATATTGGTTTGAAAAGATTAGCCGGGTAAGGAAAAAAGTGAATTATCCCGGTAAACTATGCTTTTTACTATTTATAAAAAATAATGTATCAAAAATTATACCATAAAATTTGACAAATTTGGTAAAATGAAGAGGCCCATTGACCCAGTGTAAAAATATATTTTAATATTATTTGCAGTAAATTCTTTTTCAGATAATTATAAAATCCTGAAATGATACTATCCAAATTGATCCTTGAAAATTATAAATGGTATTTAGATTTAATATAGAGTCCGAGTTTTTTTTTTCAATAAACGCAACCTTTTTATAGTTATTATCATCAATTAATTGCATGTAGTTCTTTGGGATTATGCTGTATTGATTTTTGTCAGCTCGTTTTTTTCGGTTAAATTTTGCAATTTTGCAAGGTTTTATCTTAGGAAAATTTGGGACAGGAATTTCATGAGCTAATAAATGAATGCATTTCTGGGAGTGGGGTTGCACAAAAAAAATTGTATGACCAGTTCTCTTCAAAAATGTATGGAATTTGTCTTCAGTATTCAAAAAATACTGAGGAAGCGAGTGATATACTGCAAGATGGATTCATTAAGGTCTTTCAAAAACTGAATCAATTCAGTGGAAAAGGATCTTTTGAAGGTTGGTTACGTCGTGTATTTGTAAATACAGCGCTTGAGAAATACCGGAATAAAGTAATTATGTTATCGATTGATGATAATATAGAAATTCCGGCGACAGGTGCTTATGAAAGTATCATTTCGGAGCTTTCGGCAATGGAATTGCTTAAAATGATACAGAATTTGTCACCTCAATACAGATTGGTTTTTAACCTATTTGCAATAGAAGGTTATACGCATAAAGAGATTAGCAAATTATTGAATATTTCTGAGGGTACTTCAAAGTCAAATTTATCCAGAGCTCGAAGTATTTTGCAGGAAAATGTGAATAAGTTAAACAAGCGGGAAGAAAGAGGTTAAGTGGATGCAAGAGAATAGAGGAGAACATATAGATAAACTATTTAGGGATAATCTGAAAGGCTTACAGGCAATGCCTCCTGCCGGGGTGTGGAATTCTGTTGCTGGACAAATTCCTGCGAAATCGCCCAATACATTTCGACGTATTATTGCTGTTGCAGCCTCATTATTGGTCATTTCCTTATCTACCTGGATGCTAATACAAAACAGGCCTGATTCAGAGATTTCCTCTGAGCAAGGAGTAGAAAATCAAGAACTACTTCGTCCTGAGAAGAAGGACTTAAAAGATTCTCCAATAAAATCATCCCCATTGATTGTTGGTCAGGAAGCTGAAAGTGGGGGATCTGAGAGGAGTGAGTTTTCTGATGTAGCCGACAATGTTTTTGAAAATGGAGCTGAAAGAGTAGCTGATGCAGGTACAGGAGACGAACTGCTTACCGGTAAAAATTATAATTCCTTAAATACACTTGGGACTATTTCTGGAAGGTCAATTTCGCTATCTGGAATTAATACAACCAGTTTGGTAACAACTGATCTTAACAGGTTTAGTATTCAACCATTATTAATGTCAACTAATGTTGAAATTAAAAGTCCTGATATATTAACTACCAACCTTGCTGATGTTACATATGGAAGAAACCCCAGATGGGGCTTTGGAGGTAATTTTTCACCCCTGTATTCATTTCGGTACACAAACCCAAATTCATCAAAGGATCTGAGTTACTTCCATGACAAGGAAAGCGCAAGTTTTGGTTTTACAGGAGGTATGAGTGCCATGTATCGGGCAAAAGGTAGACTTTCAATACAAACCGGTATTCAATTCTCAAGGACAGGAGTTTCAGTTAATGAGCTTATGTTTTATAAAAATATTCAAACGGGTAGTTTAGTTACTACTGGAATTCCTAAGAATGACGTGCCTTACCAGTTTGAGACCTCTATTGGTCAGGTCACTTCCGGTGATAACCCACATTATCTTGCAGATTATGAACTGCCAAATGGGGATTTATATACTGGGAATCTTTCTGCTCTTCCTGAATTTGAAAAGTATGAGGCATTTGATGCCAGTATAACTCAGAACTTTGAATTTTTTGAAATTCCACTTTTGGTTCGTTACAAAATAATTGATAGAAAGTTTGGGATGAATGTTTTAAGTGGTATAGGGACTAGCCTGTTGGTCGATAATAACGTATTTATGTATTATCAGGATCAGAAAATACCCCTAGGGCAAACAGAGGACCTATCTTTCTTGAATTTTGCCGGAACATTGGGCCTGGGATTTGAGTACAGCTTTAATCCCAAATTATCGCTGAATATTGAGCCTACCTTTAAGTATTTCCTGAATTCTTTTAACAAAAATGCAGAGATGGATGCTCATCCATATTTCTTTGGAGTGTATTCAGGCCTGAATATTTACTTCTAGGCTAACTTTTCTTGTTCTAATCCGTACTATAAGTTGAGATTTTTTGCTGTTTACAGATTGGATTTTTTTGCTGACAATCAAAAGTTTCATGCCGAAACAAGTTCTACCTAAAGTCCATACTTTTTGTGATTTTAAAAAACTATTTTTACTGGATCATAATTCTAGCATTATCTATATACTATGGCAAATAAAATGAATAAACTTTCTGGAAATAAATTCAGATACCTGATACTTTTAGTATTAACAGTTGTCATGGTAGGATTGTATTCCTTTTTTAAGGTGGATGAAGGATATGAAGAGAATTTCCAGGAAATGTTTAACCGAAATTATTCTGTTTTTGCCCTTCAATTGCCAGAAAATATTGATTTTGCCGGAGAAAGAGTTCCTATGGAGTATTTCGATGTTCGTGAATATCTTGATAGAGAATTGTTGGTAAATACTTATTGGCAATCATCAACCATGCTATTGATAAAGCGTGCAAACAGATACTTCCCAGTAATTGAAAAAGTATTGCAGGAAAATGGAGTACCTGATGATTTTAAATATCTGGCTTTGGCTGAAAGTGGGTTGATGCAAGCGGTTTCACCAAAACATGCTGTTGGATTTTGGCAGTTTTTGAAAAATACAGCTAAAGAATATGATCTGGAAGTTAATAATGAAGTCGATGAAAGGTACCATATTGAAAAATCTACAGAGGCAGCCTGTAAGTATTTCAAGAAAGCATATGATACATTTGGCAGTTGGACCATGGCAGCTGCCTCATATAATCGTGGACGAAGCGGTATAATGAAACAAATGAATCGTCAGGATGAGGATTATTACTATGACCTTTTATTGAATGAAGAGACAGCAAGATATTTATATCGGATTGTTTCATTTAAATTAATATTAGATGATCCTTCCAAGTTCGGATTTCATTATAAACCTGAAGATTTGTATCCACCCATTAGAACTAAATCAATTGAGGTAGACACATCAATTACTTCTATGGTTGGGTTTGCAAGGCACTTTGGGTTGAATTATAAAACATTAAAAATGTTTAATCCCTGGCTAAGGGAAGCACAGCTTACAAATAGCAAAGGTAAAGCATATTATATCCAAATACCCTACAATAACTTCCGTACAGACACCTATCCAACTAAAATTGCCCCAATAAGTTTGTATTAAACGGAAATCAGCATATTTTTGGGTAATTATTTATCTGAAATTTTGTAAAATTTAGTTCTTCTTGAAAAATACTGAATATCAGGGCCCAGGAAAGCCTGAGGATGAGCAACTATGTGTTTATGGTGCCAGGGCTCACAATTTAAAAAATATTAATCTAACTATTCCAAGGAATAAGCTGGTTGTTATTACTGGCTTAAGTGGAAGTGGTAAATCTTCTCTTGCTTTTGATACAATCTATGCCGAAGGACAAAGGCGTTATATGGAAACATTATCGGCCTATGCTCGCCAGTTTTTGGGGGGTATGGAACGTCCCGATGTCGATAGGATTACCGGATTAAGCCCGGTGATCTCAATTGAACAAAAAACAACCGTAAAAAACCCCAGATCAACTGTAGGTACCATAACTGAAATAAATGATTTCTTTCGACTTTTATTTGCAAGGGCAGGTATTGCATATTCCTATGTTACTGGTGAGGCTATGGTTCGTTATTCAGAGGAGCAAATCCTAGATTTACTCTTAAAGCAATATCCAGATAAGAAAATTTATATATTGGCTCCGGTTGTTAAAGGGAGAAAGGGGCATTATAAAGAGTTATTTGAACAGATTCGAAGAAAAGGGTTCCTTAATGCCAGGGTAGATGGCGAAATTATTGATATATCCCATGGACTAAAGCTTGACCGATATAAGACTCATTTTATTGAAATTTTGATTGATAAGCTTCAGGTAGATACCGATGATACCAAAAGACTTAAAGAGTCTGTAAAATTGGCAATGAAGCATGGGAATGGGATTCTCCTGGTGAAGGAAAAGGACAAGGATGATTTGCGATATTTTAGTCGTCAACTTATGTGCCCTACTTCAGGAATTTCATACAACGAACCAGCTCCACATTCATTTTCTTTTAATTCCCCTCAGGGTGCATGTCCTAAATGCAATGGATTGGGTGTAATTCCCGAGGTAGATATGGATAAAATAATACCCAACAAGGGGATGAGTATTCGAAAAGGAGGCCTCAACCCTCTGGGACCATATAAAAATGGTTTAATATTCTGGCAGCTGGAAGCAATTGGTCAAAAATATGATTTTACTCTTGATACCCCAATTAAAAATATTCCGGAACAGGCATTACGAATAATTCTAAATGGTTCAGAAGAGTCATTTATGTTGAAAAATACCTCTCTGGGAGTTTCATCTAACTATTTCCTCAGTTTTGAGGGAATTATTAACTATGTTACAAATCAGGATAAATTATTAAACTCAACCGAGGGGAAACGGAAGCAAAATCATTTCATTAAACAAGTTACCTGTCCTGAATGCAAAGGTTTGCGTCTGAAGAAGGAATCATTGCATTTTAAAATTCATAAAAAGAATATAGGCGAGTTGTCAGAAATGGATCTGGGGGAGTTGCTAAAATGGTTGGAAGGAATTGAAAAGTATCTCAGCGAGAGACAGAATCTGATCGCAAAAGACCTTTTAAAGGAAATACGATCGAGGCTTAGGTTCCTATTGGACGTAGGTTTAGATTACCTCTCATTGAGCAGGCCTACACGGACACTTTCCGGAGGTGAAAGCCAGAGAATCCGCTTGGCAACCCAAATTGGATCACAGCTAGTAAATGTATTATATATTCTGGATGAACCGAGTATTGGTCTTCATCAGCGCGATAATCGTAGATTGATAGATTCCTTAAGAAAACTTAGGGATGCCTATAATTCAGTTTTGGTGGTTGAGCACGATAAAGAGATGATCAGCTCTGCAGATTATATTATTGATATGGGTCCTGAGGCAGGCCGACATGGGGGAGAAGTCGTAGCTCAGGGTTCTTTGAATAATGTGTTGAAATCTGATTCCATAACATCTCATTATTTAAATGGGAAGAAAAGTATTAAGGTTCCTGAAAAGAGAAGAACTCCGAATGGGAAATATCTTATCTTGAAAGGTGCAAAAGGCCATAATCTGAAAAATGTCGATGTGGAATTTCCTCTTGGAATGTTTATATGTGTTACGGGTGTTTCTGGAAGTGGCAAATCATCTTTAATTAACCAAACCCTGCATCCAATTCTGAGCAAGGAATTTTATAGGTCGTTGAAAGAACCTTTGCCCTATAAAGAATTAAAGGGTATGGATCTTATTGATAAGGTCATAGAAGTTGATCAATCACCCCTGGGTAGAACTCCCAGGTCCAATCCGGCAACCTATACCGGCATGTTTTCCGATATCAGAAAGCTATTTGAACAAACACCAGAAGCAAAGATAAGGGGCTATAAAGCGGGAAGGTTTTCCTTTAATGTGAAAGGCGGCCGTTGTGAAACCTGCCAGGGAGCTGGAGTAAGAACTATCGAAATGAACTTTTTACCGGATGTTTATGTTTCTTGCAATGAATGCAATGGAAAGAGATATAACAGGGAAACCTTGGAAGTTATTTATAAGGGTAAGTCAATAAGTGATGTTCTTGATATGACAATTAACCATGCGGCTGAGTTTTTTGAGAACATCCCGGCCATTTATAATAGATTGAGAATACTTAAAGACGTTGGTCTGGGTTATGTAAGAATTGGTCAACCTTCTACAACTCTTTCAGGGGGAGAATCACAACGAGTAAAACTGGCTGCTGAGCTTTCGAAGAAAGACACAGGCAAAACATTATATATCCTGGATGAACCTACTACAGGTTTGCACTTTGAAGACGTGAGAGTATTGCTGCTGGTACTGGATAGGCTGGTAGAAAAAGGGAATACAGTAATTGTGATTGAACACAATATGGATGTAATTAAAATGGCGGACCATATTATTGACCTTGGTGCTGAGGGCGGTAAAAGAGGTGGATATATTATTGCCACTGGTTATCCCGAAAGTATTATTCAAATAAATGAAAGTCATACCGCAAATTATCTTAGGAATGAACTATCTTCATAAATTGATTTAGTATAGGTAAATGACCTTCCTATGAAGAAAAGGGAAACATTGTTGTTGAGAATTTTTCTGATAATTTTTCTTGTTATTTTGTATTTACCTTTAACAAGAGACAATTTTACGAAGCGTGAAAAATATGAGCATTTTCTTAGTTTGCAGTACAAGAAAATACTTGATGCGAATTCAAATCTCACATTTGATATAAAACCTGATAGACCTGAACTGGCCGCTCTTCAGGATTATATTATGACCCTGGACCCCAAGACAGGAGTAATTCCAAAATACCGTTTGAAAGAAGCTTTTTCAAAAATGGTAGCCTTAAAAAAGAAAGTTAATTATGCCGAAGATGAGATTGTTTTAAACTGGGAAGAATTACCAGCGGATATGGGTGGTAGAACACGGGCACTTGCTGTTGATCCCAGTGATCCCTTAGGAAAAAGAGTTCTTGCAGGTTCTGTAACAGGGGGCTTATGGATAAATGAAGATATAACTTCGGCTCTAAGTTCATGGGAACCAGTAAATGATTTTTTGGACAACCTTTCAATAAGTTGCATAATTTTTGATCCGCTTGATCCCAATATTGTATATGCTGGCACCGGAGAAGCCCAGACAGCGGTAACCATTTATCGTGAATCATCAGGCGTTGGCAGTGGAATTTTAAAATCTACTGACGGAGGACTTACATGGAGCTGGACAAACGGGAATTTTGCCTATGTAACAGATATATTGATCCGGATCGAGGAAGATAAAAGTGTTCTTTACACAGCGGCAGTTTCAGGAAAATATAAAGAAATGAATCACGTAAGCCGCCCCAGTGATGGTTTATATCGGTCGGATGATGGGGGAAACAACTGGCAGCAGGTACTTCCATTAATCCCTGGCGGAAAAGATCCCTACGCACCATCTGATCTTGAAATATCAGCAGATGGTAGACTATTTGTGGGAACCCAGAGAAATTTGGATAATAAAGGTGCAGCAGTCATCTTGTGGTCGGATGATGGGATAAACTGGAATGTCAATACGAAGATATCAGAAGAGATTGATACGGTGACTGACCCAATGATAAATATCCCGGGAAGAGTCATACTGGCTTCTTCACTTTCAGATACCAACATAATATATGCTGCAATTGCCAGCGGAGGGTATTCCGGTGAAGGGTTTATTCGTGATCGGGCCTATGCCATAATCAGGTCTGATGATAAAGGAGAATCATGGGAGAAAGTGAATATGCCAAATAGTGATGGAAGCTGGGCTTACCTTGCCTGGCATGCTTTTATCATCAAAGTTGATCCGAACAACTCCGATGTTGTTTATGCTGGCGGTTTGGACCTGCATAAGTCGCTTGATGGAGGCAATTCATGGAATAAAATTTCTGATTGGCGAGGCCCTACACTTGGGGCTGGTGGAACTTCATATGTTCATGCTGATCAGCATCAGATAGTTTTTCTAAATAATTCTTCTGATTCTGCAGCCTTTTGTACCGATGGAGGCCTATTTTATACCAATGATGGATCTGCCGAATTCCCAAGTTTTGCAGAAAGAAATAAGAACTATAATACCATTCAGTATTACTCCTGCGCTATTCATCCCGAAGCAGGAAAGAATTTTTATATTGCAGGTACACAGGATAATGGAACCATGCGTTATCTGGAAGATCCAGTTTCTGTTAATGACCTGGTATCAGGTGGGGATGGGGCATTTTGTTTTTTTGATAAGAATGACCCATCATATTTTATTACCTCAGTATATTACAACAGGTATTATGTCCATAATATATCTGAAAATGATGTATCAGATATAGTTTTATACATTGATGAATATAGTGGGATATTTATTAACCCGGCTGACTATGATTATAAACGGAATGTACTCTATGCTAATGCCGTTACATTTGATTTGCAACTTAAAGATAATTTGTTGGTAGTAAGTGATGTGACTAGCTCCCCTAATGGTAGCTTTGTTTCTCTAAATACAGGTTCGCCTGTACCTTTCTCTCATATTCGGTATTCACCAACCACCTCTGAAGTAGTGTCAACTGTTTTTGCTGGCACACAATCTGGCAGGCTATTTAAAATCATGAATGCGAATATAGCTCCCAATGTTGAAGAAATTGGAAGTGCAAGCTTTCCGGAAGCAAACATTTCCTGCATTAGTATAGGTAATACCGAAAATGATATTTTAGTTTCGTTTAGTAACTATGGTGTGGAATCGATATGGGAGAGTCATGATGGAGGTGCAAACTGGAGAAATATTGAAGGGGACCTGCCTGATATGCCTGTTAGATGGATTCTACATCACCCGGATAACCAAGCGAAAGCAATTATTGCCACGGAACTTGGTGTATGGAAAACGGAGGACTTCTCTGGATCAGAAATACAATGGGAGCCTGCAAATCAGGGCCTGGCAAATGTGAGAGTGGATATGTTGAAGTACCGTGAATCAGATCAAACATATGCTGCTGCTACACATGGTAGGGGCCTATATGTCACTCGAAATTCTCAGACTGGTATTTTTGATAGCAATTCAGGTAATTTGTCTGAGTTAAAAATATATCCCAATCCAAACTCTGGCAAGTTTCAGATTGTTGTGTCTTATATGTCAGATTATGAGGTGGGTGTTAGTACGCTTGAGGGCAAATTGGTATATAAGAAGGAGTTTTTCCAGGAGTCACCTAACATGGAGCTTGATATCGATATTTCAGGGAATTTACCAGGGATTTATATATTGATAGTTAGGTCTGATAATGAAGTATTTTCGGAAAAAATTATTATTCAGTAAAGGCAATGGATTATTATTGCTTTAATAGATAAGAAATTGACTATAACCTAATACCCATAATAAACGTATCATATATTTGTTAAACGGAAATTTAGTAAAACTAATAATCCATAATAATAAGATGTTTTATGACTAGTGATGATAAAATAAAATTAGCTTTTAAGCAAAAATCATGGAATGAGGTACAAACCAGTAACTCCTGGAAGGTTTTTAAAATACTGGCCGAACTTGTTGAAGGGTTTGAAAAATTAGGCCGTATAGGGCCCTGTGTATCTATTTTTGGATCGGCCAGAACCAAACCTGAATCTAGGTATTTTAAACTTGCAGAAGACATTGCTTATCAATTGACTCAAAAAGGATATGGAGTAATTACAGGTGGCGGACCAGGTATTATGGAAGCAGCTAACATGGGAGCTAAGAAGGGAAAAGGAAAATCTGTGGGGATCAATATTGATCTTCCCTTTGAGCAATCAGCAAATTTATTTATCGATCCTGATAAACTCATTACATTTGATCACTTTTTTGTAAGAAAAGTAATGTTTATGAAATATGCACAGGGTTTTATTGTTTTGCCGGGGGGATTTGGAACCTTAGATGAACTATTCGAGGCCATGACATTAATCCAAACTCAGAAAATTGGTAAATTTCCAATCATTTGTGTTGGCGCTGACTACTGGGGAGGCTTGTTTGATTGGATAAAAGAAGTTATGCTTAAAAAGGAAATGAATATAAGTGAAGAAGATCTGGATTTATATACTTTAGTTGATACCCCTGAAGATGCAGTTCAGCAAATAGACCAGTTCTATTCAAAATATTTACTTAGTCCAAATTTTTAGTGAATCTAAGAATAATAAAAGATACTTTTTTC
>RCNC010002416.1_pt1 | contig 12470 bp, 13 predicted proteins | sample 2041301 | NCBI WGS metagenome assembly RCNC01 (sample SAMN09708231, study PRJNA481090) | Marine sediment metagenome, whole genome shotgun sequencing project. | biome: marine sediment; feature: ocean; material: sediment; isolation source: Sewage treatment plant 13A marine sediment (STP13A) ... | reverse complement strand
ACACCGTCGCTGGAAGAAATGCGGCATGTTGCAAGCGAAATGCACCGTCGTGACTTTCAACTACCCTTGATGATCGGCGGTGCAACAACTTCACCATTGCATACCGCCCTGCGTATCGACCCTGAGTACTCCAAGGGCGTGTTCTGGGTTAAGGACGCGTCGCGGGCCGTTGGTGTCGCCAGAAAGCTCAGCAATCCCGATGAACGTAAAAAGTTGACCCTCAGCGTGGCACAGGACTATGCCAACATGCGCGAACGCAGAGCCAGCGGCAGCTCGCGGAAACCGCCCGTCAGCCTGTCTGATGCCCGTAGCAACGCATTTTCACCAGCATGGTCAGCAACAGATATCAATCAACCTGCCAGACCCGGGTTGCACATCTTTGAAAATATCGAGTTAGCAGAACTGGTGCCGTTGATTGACTGGACACCTTTTTTCCAGACCTGGGAATTGCAGGGGCGCTATCCTGAAATACTTGAAGACGCAAACAAAGGTGAAGCTGCACGAAACCTGTTTGCCGATGCACAGGCCATGCTGAAGCAGATCGTTGAAGAAAACTGGCTGGGCGCGCGCGCCACGATCGGTATATTTCCTGCGTCTGCAGATGGTGATGATGTTGTGATCTATACCGATGATTACCGTCAGACCGAACACCATCGCCTGAACTTTCTTCGTCAACAAAAGCCGAAAGCCAAGGGCCGTCACAACCGCTGCTTGTCGGACTACATCGCACCGGTCACGTCCGGATTACCGGATCACATCGGCCTGTTTGCTGTGACCGCTGGCCTCGGGATTGAAGTCAAACTGGCCGAGTTTGATAAGACCCATGATGATTACGCCTCTATCATGCTCAAGGCATTAGCCGATCGACTGGCCGAGGCCCTGGCCGAGCATACGCACCAACGCGTGCGTTGCAAGCTATGGGCCTATGACCCCCGGGAGACACTTGATAACCAGGCATTGATAAATGAAGACTATCGCGGGATACGCCCCGCCCCGGGTTACCCTGCTTGTCCGGACCATAGTGAGAAGGAAAAGATATTTGAACTGTTGGATGCCGAAACCAATTCAAAGATGGAACTAACCAGTGGTTATGCGATGTTGCCGGCGTCTTCGGTCAGCGGTTATTACTTCGCTCACCCGCAGAGTAGTTACTTTGTGCTTGGAAACATCCTTGAAGACCAGTTGCTTGACTATGCAAAGCGTAAAGGCATCAGCCCGGAACAGGCACGCAGGTTATTAGTGGCAAATATAATCCTTTAGCCAACCTTTGTTCTTTGATATGCGCACGGTCATCCCCGCGGTCGCGGGGAGCGGGGACTACCAGATCAGATCATCCGGTACCGGGTTTTCATCTTCTTCAGCGCTCTCGGCACCACTTAGGTCGGGGATATGATCTGGTGCAAATTGACGTATTTCTTCAATTTTGTCTGCCTGCATCAGGTGATAACTACCACTTAAATACACGACACCGATGGTACCTTTATTGATCTCGGTGATCTGCTCGCGTGTTGCCAGAACGCTGCGAATTCGACCTTTGTAAAGAAAATTCCTCTTGTTCTCCGCTGCCGGATCACGAATTGCACCTTCTTTAACCATGGCCTTAATTTTTTGATTGGTTTCGCGGCGTTGCCGCTCCTGCTCACGCTTAAGCTTAATAGCCTTCTCTTTTTGCAGGCGCTCTTCTTTACTTCGAATCCTGTAAGCCTGATCAAGAGATATCTCGGCGCTGACTGGTTTGGGCTTGGCCACCTTGGGCCGCGCCTTATGTTGTTTCCTGGGCGCCGGCTTGGTTTTTTTCGGGGCCAGGCCGAGAGCCAGTAATTGATCTTTAAGACTGTTACTCATGTTGCTTCAATTACGACATTCAAAAAAAGGTGTCAAGGATAATAAGAGGCGGTGAAATAAAGCGTGGCCAGAACTTTCAATATTCCGGGCCGGATTGATAAAACCCGCCCGAAAACAAGCCTGACCACGCCATCGTACTAGTCGGCGAACTTATGTACAGTACGCCGTTGACCTGTGTTATTCCGTAGTCTCAATATCCAGCAACTCCACTTCAAATACAAGCGTTGAGTTGGGTGGGATTGGGCCGCCGCCGCCTTCGCCATAGGCCAGGTCCGGAGCGATGTAGAACATAAACTTACTACCTACGGGCATCAGTTGCACACCTTCAGTCCAACCGGTAATGACACGGTTCAGGCCAAAAGAAATAGGTTCGTTACGGGCATAGGAACTATCGAATTCGGTACCATCCAGCAACGTTCCACGGTAGTGGACCTTGACGGTATCTGTAGCAACCGGCTTGGGACCTGTACCCATGGTTTCAACTTTGTACTGCAAACCTGATGCGGTTGTCTGCACACCTTCTTTTGTAGCGTTTTCTGCAAGAAACTTCTGACCTGCGACCTGATTGGTCTCTCCTGCAACTGCTGCCTGCGACTGTTGTTCAGCTTGGCGCTTCTCTACATATTCCTTGCGAATCTGTGCAGCTTCTTCCGTGGTCAGTGCCAGTTCTTCGCCTTTGTAGGTCGCATTTATGGCTTCAATCAGAGAATCAAGATCTACCTCTGTACCCTGATCACGCAGTGATTTGCCGATGTCCATTCCGATGATGTAGCCGAGTTTCTTTTCTTCAGTGTCCAATTCAGTAGCCCATGTGTTCATTGTGAAAAATAATACGGCCAAAATCAGGCCGCCGCGCTTTAATGTGTTCATTCTGTCCTTACTCCTGGTAAACCGAGTGCGAATTGTCCACATATCTGACCCCATGCGCAAACAAAATGTTCCATTACTTCTCTCTGAGTTATGATTTGCATCATGAGCATACTAATTACAACCTTAATTCTGTATCAGATATTGTTGCTTTTTATCGGTTGGTGGGCCAGCAGACGCACCTCTGACACTGAAGACTTCTACCTTGGAGGACGCAAGCTGGGCGCCGCGGTTGCTGCCCTGAGTGCCTCAGCCAGTTCGTCATCCGCCTGGAGTTTGCTGGGTGTTTCCGGGGCTGCCTATGCCTGGGGTTTGCCGGCCATCTGGTTGATCCCATCCACCCTGCTTGGATTTTTCATTAACTGGTACTGGATCGCACCCCGTATGTGGCAGCAAAGCCGGGTCAACAACGCCCTGACCCTGACAGAATTTCTCGCCGGACCACAGGGTGACCCGGCGCGAAAGGCCATTATGAGAATCGGTGCGGCCGTTATCCTGTTCTCGTTCACCTTTTATATCGCAGCACAATTCCAGGCAGCCGGTAACACTTTTGCCGGTGCCCTGAACATGGACCCGACCCTGGCCATCGCACTCGGCGCTGGCATTGTACTTATCTATGTCATGCTTGGCGGTTTCTGGGCCGCCAGCGTCACCGATAGCATCCAGGGTATTTTGATGGCCGTAAGCGCCGTCATTTTACCCGTCGTCGCATTGATCGCCGTGGGTGGTCCCGGCGTATTACTGGCCAGCCTTGATGTTGACGGTATTTCTGCAATCACTTTATGGACACGGCAGGAAAGCCTGGCTGCGGGGATCGGTTTTGTCATTGGCCTGGCCGGAATCGGCCTCGGTTATCCGGGCCAACCCCATGTCGTCAACCGTTTTATGGCAATGGAAAATCTCAAGGATATTCCAACGGCACGACTCATCGCTATCACATGGGCGGTGATCATTTACACCGGCATGGTGATACTCGGGTGGTGTGGACGATTGCTGGTATCGGCACTTGGCGATGGTGAACAGGTATTGTTTGCCCTTGCCACCCTGCTACTCCCGTCCATCATGGCCGGCATCATGGTATCCGCGATATTATCCGCCATCATGTCGACGGCCGACAGCCAATTACTGGTAGCAGCATCCAGCGTCAGTCACGATTTGCGTAATGGCAAGATGACGACCCACGAAAGTCTCAAACAGTCACGCTGGGTCGTATTATCGATCGGCATTGCAGCCATTCTACTGGCCGTCTACTCACCTGAAGCCATTTTCAGCCGCGTCCTGTTCGCCTGGCAAGCCCTGGCCGCCGCCTTTGGTCCGTTGCTCATCATCACCCTCTGGCGCGGATCAGTGCGCCCCAACTGGCGCATAGCCGCCATGAGTTCGGGTTTCATACTTACCGTGGTTCTCAACTGGACCGCAGACACACCCGGGGATATCGCCGAGCGCTACATCCCGATGCTGGCCGCCCTGGGCTTGGCATGGTGGGGGAGTAAAAAGAACGCTTAGATCACATCTTTGTGATAGGGACTCTGGCCGTCATCACCTAACAATGACGTAAAAAATGATGGTCAGCGGAATAATGGCGATCCAGCGATGCGCGTTTTCCAGCCGTCGCCACATCCATAAAGTCCAGATCAGCATTGACACAAAAAGTATGGGAAGCGACCAGGTTAATATATTGTCCACTGTCATCTCCTTCACCTCCCAGGGGCGACACTCAAGGACACAAGCGACGTGCCATTGTCGCTACCTAATAAGGAGGATATTAGATTGTTAGTAGCAGACGCAATTAACGTTGCTATCAGATAGCATTTTAATAATAGCCAGTACCCTCACTTTCGCATATAACTGAAGTCAAGTCACATGAAAGATCTCACCCATATGTTGCATTCTACAAACATGGTGTTATACTTCACTACAACACTACTAGAGAATCATCACATTAGTGAGAATTAGCATGATGAATTTAAGACCACATCACAGAGTCCACATCCCTAACACGCTGGCAATAGTTGCCGTCCTGTTATTACTCATCAGCAGTGTCAGCGGTTATGGGATCAACCAGGACGCGAACGCTTCCGGTCAGCAAACCACAAATTCAGTAAAAGCTGACAGCACGGAGAATGAAAGCATAAACACTACGGCCAGCAAAAAGTCCCGCGGACTTAATCTTGGCCTACTGTTGTTTCGCCGCGGATAAGCTGACCAGGGCCCAATATGACAACCCAATGGAATGATAGCCAACCGATCTACTGGCAATTGAAAGAACGCACTATTGCCATGATCCTGGATGGTACACTGGCAGAAGGTGTTGCCCTGCCCTCCGTTCGCACGGTCGCATCTGATTTCCAATTGAATCCAATCACGGTTTCCAAGTCCTACCAGACACTTGTAGATGAAGAACTCGTCGAGAAACGCCGCGGACTGGGTATGTTTGTTTGCGAGGGTGCGAGACAAAAACTGACGGAAAGTGAACGTGAAAAATTTCTCAGTGAAGAGTGGCCGGCGATGGTCACCCGTATCCACCAACTGGGTCTTGATTTTAATAAGCTACTACAATCTGTAATAAAAGAAGAAGGCGACTCCTGATGAACAATGTCATTGAAGCGCGGGGCTTAACCAAGCGTTACAAAAAAACTACAGCGGTTGATAATATTGACCTGCAAATTCCCTCCGGCAGGATTGTCGGCCTGATTGGTCCCAATGGCGCGGGTAAAACCTCGGCACTTAAAGCCATTCTCGGTCTGGCGACCTACGAAGGGGAACTCAGTGTTCTTGGTAAAAACCCTGAAAAAGACAGGGCTGCGCTGATGGAAGATGTTTGTTTTATTGCTGACGTTGCTGTCCTTCCCCGCTGGATCAGGGTTTGGCAGTTAATTGAATTGACGGAAAAGATTCACTCGAAATTTTCCCGTGAGAAATGCCTGGAGTACCTGGCTACAACCAAGATCACCCAGGATCACAAGGTCAAGCAGTTATCCAAGGGTATGGTGGTCCAATTGCACCTGGCCATTGTTATGGCAATCGATGTAAAACTGCTAATACTCGACGAACCCACACTGGGGCTGGATATTCTCTTCCGCAAGCAGTTCTATACCAACCTGTTAAACGATTACTTTGATGAAGAACGCACCATTATCATTACCACCCACCAGGTCGAGGAGATCGAACATATACTCAGCGACCTGATCTTCATCCAGGATGGCCGTATTGCACTCGATTGCAGTATGGAAAAAGTCCAGGAAAGCTATGTTGAACTGATCGTTGCACCCGACATGGCGGTTGCGGCACGCGAGTTGAAACCCATGTATGAACGCGAGTTATTCGGCCGGCATATTTTTCTTTACGAAAACGCAAACCGGGAACAACTCAAAGAATTGGGCGAACTGCATACACCGAGTGTCGCTGACCTGTTTGTCGCTACCATGAACGGAGGTGCCGCATGAACCGCCTGATGGCTCTGCTGAAACGTGAGTACTGGGAAAACCAGGGTGCTTTCCGCACGACACCGTTGGTTGTTGGAGGTATCTATATCATTTTGACCTTGATGTTCCTCATCACTTTCAGTCACTTTGATAACGAATTCCAGTCATTAAAAGAGTTGACCCGTTTCCTGTCTCAAACAGACGTTGGTCTGCGCAGCGAAGTTATATACGGGGTCGCGGTTGCGGTTTTTCCTTCCCTGTTTACCCTGGTTCTTGCCTTCGTCGTATTTTTCTACCTGCTGGGTTCCTTATATGATGACCGTAAGGACCGCAGCATACTGTTCTGGAAATCGCTGCCGGCCTCAGACACGCTGACCCTGGGATCAAAACTGCTTTCAGCCATGGTGGTTGCTCCACTCATTTTCTGGGTTATTTATGTTCTGACCTACATCGTAATTACACTGATCTTCTCAGTTGTCATGCTGTCACTGGGCGAGAATCCGTGGACACTGTTTCTGAGCCTCGGTAGCCCTTTCAAGGCCTGGAGCATGGTCTTGCTGAGCTACATGGCGCAATCAATCTGGGCATTACCGATGTATGGCTGGTTGATGCTGGTGTCCTCTTTTGCACCCCGCATCCCGCTGTTATTTGCCGTGCTACCCCCGGTGGTTGTAGCGGTATTGCAGATATGGATCGAGTTCCTGCAAACCTTCACCCTGAAGAAAAACCTGTTCGGTGTCATTGGCGAATGGGTTGCCAATAGCCCTTTAATTCTGTCCGCCGATGATCATGGCAATGACAAGCTTTCAGTTTCACTCGGTATTCCATTGACCGATACCTTTGGCCACGAAGCGACGGTCGGTAACATACTCGCCCGGTTGTTTTCCACCCATATGCTGATCGGTCTCGCCATTGCCGCAGTATTCCTGGGCTCCGCCCTGTGGTTGAGACGCCGCGCGACCGAAAGTTAGAACACTACCAGGCACTGACCATGCCTGATGGTAACGCTTGAACCCCCAATATAACGGGATTAAGCACGCCGGGTAACCGTACCTCTCAGCCCTTGGTACGGATACCCGGCTTTTTTATGTTTCATACTGCTGTCCGGCGTGCATGCGCTACATAGATAGCCTGCAGTTCACGAACAACCGGACCAATGACGCCGGAATTAACAGGTCGGTCATCGACCGATACAACGGGACAAATGAAAGTGGATGCGGAACTGGTGAACATTTCATCCGCAGCATAGGCTTCATCCAGCGAAAACGGGCGCTCATCGATTTTAATCGTCTTGTCCCTGGCCAGTGATAAAAGGCTTGCGCGGGTAATCCCGGCCAGAATCTCATTACTCAGATGACGGGTAGTCACCACCCCGTCTTTTACGATATAGATATTGCATGACCCACCCTCGGTGACATAGCCGTCGGCAATCATTACCGCTTCATGAGCACCAGCTAGCCTGGCAGCCTGTTTTGCCATGACCTGCGCCAGCATACCCGTGGATTTGATATCCCGTCGGGCCCAACGTATATCCTTTGCACTCTTGAGTCTGACTCCATTTTTACCGTTGACGCTTTCAACCAGGGTTTTCACCTGGGTGAACATCACAACGGTGGGCTCGAGATCATCAGGGTAGAGAAATTCTCTATCTGCAACGCCCCGGGATATCTCCAGGTAGACCAGGCCTTCGCCAAGTTCATTCAGGCTGACGAGTTGCTGCATGACTGACAGATAAGCCGTCTCGGACAGGGGTTCTGGGATATTAAGCTCACCCAGCGACCGGCGCAGGCGATGCATATGCGCCGCAAAGTTAACCAGTTTGCCATCCAGTACGGCAATAACTTCGTATACGGCATCGGCAAATAGAAACCCGCGATCAAAGATTGAAATCTTCGCCTGGTCTGCGGCACAAAAACTTCCGTTTACATATACTGTTCGGGTCATTGCTACTCCGGGCTGACACCATCACTTCATAGCTTATTATCCATCAAAAATACCCGGGTGTATCTATGGGTCGACGCATGCCTGGCTAATCATTAAGTGCCAACCCCGAATCCCGTGATAAAGTTAATAGTTGAGAGTCACTCTTTTTACATTCTCGCAAATAGAGAATCGGTACTGACACACTGTAGTTATGGCAAGCAACGAATATATCCAAAAACCACCACAGTGGCTGGCCCTGCACTTTCCACACCTGGCGCTGGATCAGCACAACCGTGGTCTGGGTAAGGAGAACCAGGGTATTCCCCATGCCATCAGCGACAAGTTGGCGGGCCGGCAATGCATCATTGATCAAAACCCGGTGTCAGAACACGCCGGTATCCGCATTGGCATGCCGGTCGGTGCCGCTTTGAGCCTGCTTGATTCATTACAGGTATCGGTACGTGACCAGAACGCAGAACAGGCCGCATTGAAACGCCTCGCCGGCTGGTGTTATCAATACAGCAGCCAGGTTTGCATTGACTCCCAACGCAACAGCCTGTTGCTGGAAGTTGCCGCCAGCGAGCGTTTGTTCGGTGATGCTGAAGCATTGGCAGGACGTATCACAACAGGGCTTGAGCAACTTGGCTACCGTGCAGCCTTCGGTATTGCGCCGACACCGGAAGCCGCCCACCTGGCTGCCCGGCACGGTCTGCACATCCATACCTCCAGCGACATACGCAAAAGCATTGGCGCGCTTGATATCAGCAGTCTGAAATTGAAACCCACGGAGATACAGGCTTTGAGAAAAATGGGGTTTCGCACCATCGCCGAGGTTTTCCGGTTGCCACGCAAGGCACTGGCAAGGCGGATGGGGCTGACAATAAGCGACTACCTGGATCGTCTGTTGGGCCACCGCCCCGACCCCTGTAAAACCTTCCGTCCACCGGATAGCTTCTCAGCCGGAATGGATTTACCGGATACAGAACATACCGAGGGCCTGATTTTTCCCCTGAAACGACTGGTACAGGAATTGTGCGGGGTATTGCGTGCCCATGACCGTGGCATACAGGTTTTGCAGGTCCGTCTGCAACTCGATGAGGGCACAGAAACCATGCGTCTGACCCTGAACCAGGCTACGCGCTCTGACGACCACCTGATGCTGTTGTTGCGCGAACGCCTGGAGCGTTTGCAACTACCGCGTCCGGTACGCCATATACGCTTACAGGCATTACACTTCCTGCCCTGTGCGGTGGTCCAGGCAAGTCTGCTGAAAGAGGCAAGCAACACCTCTGTGGACACCGGCAGCCAGGTCATTGAGCGTTTACGGGCAAGACTGGGTGCAGGGTCTGTCAAGGGTATCAGGGGGTTGGAAGATCATCGTCCGGAACACAGCTGGTCATTACGCGAACTGGATGAACCGGCGACCTACACCACACAACCGGGCCGACCGGTCTGGCTGTTGCCAAGGCCGCAACCTTGCCGGATCGATAACTATCGAATACTGACAGGTCCGGAACGCATAGAGACCGGTTGGTGGGATGGCAGGGACTGTCGCAGGGATTACTTCGTCGTGCGGGATTCGAACGGTAGCACCCTGTGGGCTTTTCATGAATACAAACCCAGTCCCGGCTGGTATTTACACGGTTTATTCTCATGAATAAACCTATAATCAACACTCATACCTGGATTGAGACATAACAAAAGACCATGAATGCTTTGGGCAAACTATTTCTGAAGGGACTCGCGGTTGTCATACCTGTCGCGCTGACGCTCGCCATCTTGTGGTGGATGGCTGCAGGTGCGGAACAGTTAATGGGCGCGATATTGAAATTTACCCTGCCCGATGGCTGGTACGTACCGGGTATGGGACTGGTATCCGGATTGGTGCTAATCGCATTGATTGGCCTGCTGTCACACGTACTGGTTTTTCAAAAAATATTTAACCTGGGAGAGACCATCTTCCACCGTCTGCCGCTGGTCAAGACCATTTACACTGCCATCAAGGATTTTATCGGTTACCTGAGCCCCGAAAAGGGCAATGAGATGGGTAAGGTTGTGTTGGTGCAATTACCGGGTCAGTCATTCCAGTTGATCGGTTTTGTCACGCGTGAGCAGTTTGCCGACCTGCCATTTACACCGTCTGCTGAAGACCCGGTTGCCGTATACCTGCCGATGAGCTACATGATTGGCGGATATACCCTGTTCCTTCCGCGCAGCTGCCTTACACCTCTCGACATACCTTTTGAACAGGCCATGCGACTGGTCCTGACTGGTGCGGTTACCAAGCAACGTGATGACATTACCAAACCCGGCGATAAACAGTAACAGGCTACTTCAGACGACAGTCCTTTCGGCATTCATCTCCAGAACCCCCAACAAACCACGTAATACGAGATCCTGCACAACCTGGTCAAACAGGCCCGTACCGTCAAACAGGGTGGCAAATCCGCCGGTGGCGATAACTGTCGGGCGTTTGCCGTCAAATTCTTCCAACTGAATCCTGTGCATGATCTCCCGCAAAGCACCGAGGTGACCAAAATACAGTCCGGACTGAATACTGGAAGTGGTCGTGCGGCCAAGACAGACCTCCTTGCGTATGATTTCGACCGAGCCAAGTTTTGAGGTTCCGCTCTCGAGCGCCTGCATCGACATTTTCAGCCCGGGAAGAATTACCCCGCCCCGGTAGGAACGGTCTTCGCCAACCGCACACAGGGTGGTTGCGGTACCAAGATCCAGGACAATCAAATTCTTACCGGGAAACAGCTCGACCCCGGCAATGGCATTAGCGATACGGTCGGCACCCACTTCCAACGGGTTTCTGTATAGTATTTTCAAACCGGTTTTGACACCGGCCTTCAGGATGAACGGCCGAATATCAAAGTACTTGTGGCAAGCTGCCGAGATGGCGTAAACGGCTTCGGGCACCACGCTGCATAGGGCGATTTCATTCACCTGGTTCGCGTCAATCCCGTTTTCCCGCAATACATTCCGAAAAAACAAACCGTATTCGTCCGAGGATGCACCCGATTTTGATGCCTTGCGAAAGGTCAGTAACACATGGCCTGACTCGTACACACCCCCGTAAATATGACTATTGCCCACGTCCAGACAAAACTTCATGAGACTGTCTCCATCAAATTATTGATCGTTCCGGCCAGTACCTCGGTATCCTTGCATTGAACCGCTTCCTGCTTCGAGGTATGCAGGCAAAACGGATGTACGCCGTTACTGATATCCCCAAGGTCATTATGCACCACAACATCAACATCCGAATCATCAAACTGTTTTTTAACAGCAGCATATCGTTTCTGAATATACATCACCGCCCAGCGTGATATAGACGAAAGGCAAGGCGGGGTTTTCTTCCAGTTCTATTGGATCAACTTTTCCCCAATCTAAAGGAACAATTGCCTCAAATTCTTCGCCTAGCTTTCGCTTGCCCGAGTAAATCACACAAGCATTGAGCGCTAGCTGAGCTGCTGGCTATGCTTTACATAATCAAGCGTCCAGCACAGTGTGTAAAGCCAAGTGCTGTTACCAATTCCCACGATCAAGCTTTAATCGAACCTGCTGACGTTCCAGTCATTGATAACTTCAATGCCTTTTAGCAATATCGCATTCCTGCCTTCAACAACATCCTGTCGAGACTGGTGCACTTCAAGGTGAGGCCTTATGCCCGTCCCTACCCATTCCCTTCCGTCAGGATAGAAGCGAATATTTTCACAGACTTGTTTTTGAGCCAATTACTATATATATATACAGTATGCCTTTACGTCATGAACTCAACCACTATGCAGAACTGGTTTGCACCAGTAATTTCACCTTCCTTAATGGTGCCTCACACCCCCAGGAACTGGTCGCACGTGCTGCGGAACTGGGTTATGACACCATTGCACTGACCGACGAGTGTTCGCTTGCCGGTATTGTACGCGCCTATGAAGAATCCCTGCGCTGCAGAAAAAACGGACTGGATATCAAGCTCATATCCGGCAGTCTGTTCAAACTCGAAAATGGCTCGCGGCTGGTATTACTGGCTGAAGACAGCACCGGTTATGCGCAATTGTGTACGCTGATCACACGTGGACGGCGCAATGCACCCAAGGGCCGTTACGAATTGCCCGACAAGGCATATGAGAACAATCTCGACCACTGCCTGGCCCTGTGGCTGCCGGAAACCCGGATGAATGGACCTGAAGCTGATCGATTGACTGCGCACTGGGTGGCGTCACACTTCCCAGGTCGAAGCTGGCTGGCAGCCAGTCTCTGCCTGGGTTTTGACGATGTAACACGGCTGGCGCACCTGGTTGAGACTGCAAAAGCCGCCGGCTTGCCGGTGACGGCCTGTGGTGATGTGCAAATGCATACCCGTTCACGGCGTATGTTGCACGACGTACTGGCGGCTATCCGGTT
>RCNC010002415.1_pt1 | contig 12476 bp, 11 predicted proteins | sample 2041301 | NCBI WGS metagenome assembly RCNC01 (sample SAMN09708231, study PRJNA481090) | Marine sediment metagenome, whole genome shotgun sequencing project. | biome: marine sediment; feature: ocean; material: sediment; isolation source: Sewage treatment plant 13A marine sediment (STP13A) ... | reverse complement strand
AAGACTGGGGTCGCCGTCAGTTGGCCCATCCAATCAATAAAGTACACAAAGCACACTACGTTCTCTTGAACGTCGAGTGCGAGCAGCCTGCGCTCGATGAGCTCAAAGGCGCGTTTCGCTTCAATGATGCTGTCCTGCGTAACCTTGTCATCGCACGCCACAAGGCCGACGTCGATGCATCGCCAATGGCTGTCGCCGTTGCTGAAGAGAAAGCCAAGGAACGCGAAGCGCAAGAGCGCCGTGACGCGAAAGCCGCTTCAGAGGCGGCAATGCGTGTCAGAGAGCTAGCGAAAGAAGAGCAGGCTGCGGCAGAAGCCGCTAAGGAAGTCGTTGCAGAAGATGCACCTGCTGACGAAGCCAAAGCAGAGGAAGCTCCGGCTGAGGAAGCCAAAGCTGAAGAAGCCCCCGCTGAGGAAGCTCCTGCTAAGGAAGCCAAGGTAGAGGAAGCACCTGTTGAGGAAGCCAAGGTAGAGGAAGCTCCTGCTGAGGAAGCCAAGGCAGAGGAAGCACCTGCTGAAGAAGTTAACGATGATGCGGCAAAAGACGCCGCTGATAAGAAGGCCTGAGGAGCAGAATTATGAGCAGATATTCACGCAGGCGTAAGTATTGCCGTTTCACCGCCGAAAAGATTGAAGAGATCGATTACAAAGATCTCGCCCTCTTGAAGGCCTATGTAACGGAAACAGGCAAGATCGTACCGAGTCGTATTACCGGCACCAAGGCGCATTATCAGCGCCAGTTGTCATCTGCGGTTAAGCGCGCACGCTTTTTGGCGTTGTTGCCGTATACCGATCGGCACTAGAGTTTAAGAGACGAGATTGATGCCGTCGGTGGCCGCATGGCTGCTAGCTCGGCCGTACAACGCAGTTTTCGCGATAGCGATTACTACGCTGATGCCGGGGCTGGCAACTGTTAGTGGTGCGATCCTGGTGTTATTGGTCGCACAACAAGACATTAGAAAGGCGTTGCTTACGGTTGCGCTGGCTGGGTTGCTGTTAATTGTGGTTGCCGTGCTGTCAGGTACGTCGCCAGTTCGGGTGATTGTCGGGCTAGGATTGTCCTGGTTACCCGTTTTAGGGTTGGCCTGGGTACTGCGTTCGACACGGTCTTTGACGCTGACTTTGCAGTTATCTGTACTACTTGTATTGATTGGGACGTGCACGTTTTTTGTTTTTGTGAGTGACCCAGTCGGATTTTGGCAAGAGGCAATTGCTTCGACGCCGCTCCTGCAGGAATTACGATTATCGGAGTGGCAAGCGGCAGTTGGCGCGTCTGCGGAACAATTTTCAGGCATGATGACGACAATATCCGCGATCGGAGTTTGGTTCGGGCTGATAGTGGTTGTATTACTGGGCTACTGGCTGTTTCAGCAGTTGCCGGATAAGTCGCAGGTATTTGGGCGATTTAGTGATTTGAATTTTGGTCGCGTTGTTGCGTTGCTATTGGCTATAACGTCAGTCGCAGGTTTTGCATTTAACGTGATTTGGATACAAAGCATCGCATTTATATTGTTCGCGGTGTTTTGGGTGCAAGGCGCGGCGATGATGCATTGGTTGCGCGCAACCGGAGTGATTCCGGTGATTGTTTTGTCCGCGTTCTATATCCTAATGATTATGTCTTTAGTGATTGTAGATCTCGGGTACATATTTCCTGCAGTAGCAGTGATTGGTTATACAGATGCATGGTTCCGCTATCGGGATCGTGTGACGAAACAACAGTAAGTGAAGGACAGATAATGAACGTCATTCTTTTAGACAACGTAGAGAATCTCGGCAACATCGGAGACCTCGTTAAAGTGAAACCTGGTTACGGCCGAAATTTCCTTATTCCACAAGGCAAAGCTGCACTGGCGACGCCGTATAATGTTAAGGAAATAGAGCTGCGCAGAGCTGAGCTCGAGAAGGCGGCCGCAACAGAAGTTGCAGCAGCTAAGACTCGCGCAGATGCTATTAATGGTGTCGAGCTTGTCATCACCGCTAATGCTGGTAGTGAAGACAAACTGTTCGGTTCAGTAGGGCCGGTTGACATTATCGATGCGCTCAAAGAAATTCAGGTTGAAGTAGAACGCAGTGAAGTGCGTATGCCGGACGGACCGATTCACGAGTTGGGCGAGTATGAAGTTGGCGTCCACTTGCACAGCACAGTCAACGCGACTGTAAAAGTGCGCGTGGTTGCTGCCGAATAAAACCTGCAAAACGTGCTATAAATAAGGCCACTAAAATCTGGCCGGAGAAAGCCTGAGTGGTACGAGCATTTGATGATGGGGTACCTGGCGCAGGCGCTGAACAGCGCCTCAAGGTGCCGCCGAATTCTATTGAGGCCGAACAGTCATTGCTCGGCGGTCTCATGCTTGACCACCAGTCTTGGGATAAGGTCGCGGATGTCGTTACTGCATCTGACTTTTATCGCAAGGATCACCGCCTGATATTTGCGGCTATTGCCACGTTGGCAGAGTCGTCAAACCCCAGTGACGTTGTTACTGTCTCTGAGTGGCTGGATAACAATAATCAGCTCGACGAAGCTGGCGGCCTCGAATACCTTGCCACCTTGGCAAACGAAACTCCGGGTGCCGCGAATGCTCGCTCGTACGCAAAGATATTGCGAGAGCGCTCGATGCTGCGCTCCCTTATCACGGCCGGCAACGAAATTAGTGGCGCCGCATTTAACACTGATGGTCGCAGCGCCGCTGAGCTTGTTGATGATGCCGAGCGCTTGGTCTTTGAGATCGCCGAGTCCGGTGTGCGTGGAAAATCCGGTTTCAAGGCTCTCAAAGAAATATTGCCGGAGGCGGTGGATCGCATTGATTTATTGCACCAGTCGGATGGCGATATCACCGGTATTTCGACGGGCTACACTGAATTCGATAAATTGACGGCGGGCCTGCAACCCGGTGAATTGATAATCATTGCCGGCAGGCCATCGATGGGCAAAACGACACTTGCCGTGAATATCGCCGAGAATGCGGCCATTGGATCGAAAGTACCGACGGCAATTTACTCGATGGAAATGCCATCGCAGCAGCTCGCTTTTCGCATGATTTCCTCATTAGGCCGTGTCGATCAGACGCACCTGCGGACCGGAAATTTTCCGGATGAAGACTGGTCACGGATCAATACTGCGGTGCAGCTCATGTCAGAGGCTCCGATTTTCATTGATGACACGCCGGGATTGTCGCCAACCGAAATTCGGGCGCGTGCTCGCCGACTGCAACGAGAGCATGGACTGGGATTGATCGTGATCGACTATTTGCAGTTGATGGCGGTGCCCGGAAATACAGAAAATCGTGCGACGGAGATTTCCGAGATCTCTCGGTCGCTAAAATCGCTGGCGAAAGAATTATCCGTACCGGTAATCGCGTTGTCACAGCTCAATCGAAGTGTAGAGCAACGTACGGACAAACGGCCGGTAATGTCTGATCTTCGCGAATCGGGAGCCATCGAGCAGGATGCCGACTTGATCGCGTTTATTTATCGCGAGGAAGTTTATAACCTGGACACACCTCGCAAGGGTATTGCGGATATTGCAATTGCCAAACAACGAAACGGTCCCATCGGTGACTTCCCGCTAACGTTCGTTGGCCGCTACACCAAGTTTGAAAATTGGGTGCCTGATAGTTACTCGGACGAGGGCTATCCGTGAGTTTCGGAGCACGAGCGCTCATACGGCTCGGTGCGCTCAAACATAACTTAAGCGTCATCCGAGACGCATCTCCTGACGCGAAGATCATGGCGGTTATCAAGGCTAATGCCTATGGCCATGGCATGCTCACAGTTGCTGAGAATGTGGGTGACGTCGATGCGTTCGCGGTTGCGCGTTTGCCCGAGGCGATCGAATTGCACGAAGCCGGCGTCAGAAAGCCCATTGTATTACTTGCCGGGGTCCTTACAGATGCAGAGCTAGCGGTGGCTATAGAACATGGCTTCGAGATCGTCGTGCATTCCCCCGAGCAAATTGAATTATTGCAACGCTGTAGCTCAGGCCAGGTCGTCGTATGGCTAAAATTTGATACGGGGATGAATCGACTGGGCTTTAGTCCTGATGCCGCCGCAGAACTTATGCAGCGCTTGCAGAACTTGCCCGCAGTTGCCGAGCTGCGGTTGATGAGTCATCTCGCAAGCGCTGATGAGCAGGGCAATAGTGAGACAACAGAGCAGTTGCGTCGATTCGACTTAATAATCGAGGGTTTTTCTGGAGCGGTCAGTGTCGCGAACTCTGCAGCTGCACTGGCTTGGCCGCCGTTGGCAGGCGACTGCTGGATTCGCACGGGTATCGCGTTGTTCGGCGTCTCGCCGTTCGACGGCCAAACCGGGGCCGATTTGGGTCTTAAGCCAGTGATGCAGTTCGAGGCACGATTGATTGCCATCAAGCCGCTGCAGAAGGGCGCTCAGGTAGGGTACAAGGGTACATATACTGCGGCGTCAGACAGTGTGCTCGGAATTATTTCCGCCGGCTATGGCGACGGCTACACGCGACACTTCAAAAGTGGCACACCGGTTCTGCTCAATGGCCGCAAGGTGCCGGTCATTGGTAACGTATCAATGGACATGATCGCCGTCGACCTTGGTAATAACTCGGCCGATACGGTTGGCGATGTCGCTACGCTTTGGGGCCCGGGTTTGCCTGTCGAGGAAATTGCTCCCTGGGCAGGAGCAATACCGTACGAATTGGTATGCGGTGTAATGAACCGCGAAGCATCGGAAGTTGTGGACTAATAAGGTCCGCTAAGACGCAAAGAATCCCATCTTGACGCCGGCAAGCTGGACGACGTCGTTATCCGTCAGTTTTCGCGCTTGCGGCCCAATTGGCTGACCGTTGACTAACGGGTAGTCATCATCCTTGCCTGATTCGACGTGCACGATGTAGTAACCCTCAGCGCGTCGCGTAATTGCAGCAACTTGAACTCCAGGTCGGCCCAACGTGGTGAGGGCCTTGATGAGTTCCAGTTCTCTACCGGCAAATGCACCGCTTAAGACCTGCAACTTAGCCATCGGCAAAGCAGTAGGTACAGCTTTTGGATCTAAGCCGGCGGTGGTTTCCGTGTGCGCTCGTGGCTCAGGTGTTCGTGGCTCAGGTGCCGAAGCGACTCGTTCATACTGAGGAGCAGGCGGTGTTTCGTCCTCGAGAGCTGCCGCATCCTCGGGATCCAGCTTCACATTTGCACTGGCGTCGTGGCCGTTACTGTCTTCGTTGTAAGACTCGGCGGCAGCTGCAGTTGCAGCAGCAGACGCTGCATCCGCGGCGGCTTCGGCCGCAGCGAGTTGTGCATGATTTTGCTGACCCGCTGGAATGACCATGGTCTTTTCGAATTCGTCTTGATCGGGTTCGCTGATTTGCTGGTCGGAGAATCGAAGCTGGTGGTGGCCGATGGTAATAACGTCTCCGTGTTGCAGGGCATGCTTCTTGATGAGCTTGCCATTGACGTAGGTGCCATTGGTGCTGTTCAAGTCCTCGAGAAAGGAGTCGTTCAGAATATTGATTATCAGAGAGTGGTGGCCACTGACTGCAGGGTTATCGATGCGAACGTCATTGTCTGGCAGGCGCCCGACCGTGTAACGTTCTTTCGTCATGTTGTATTCAGCGAGAACCTGGTTGTCCAGACTAAGAATTAACCGTGCCATGCTAGCAATCTCTGTGAAAGCAATTTAAAAGCAGGGGCGGTCAGACACGACAAAGACCTAGCTACGCTGTAGCTAATTCGCTCTAACATCCCGCAATCTCCCGATTAACCCTGCACCCTTATGAGCGGAACCAGTTGGCAAGCTTGACTAAGAGGCCCTTCCTGGCCGCGAATGGCAGATTAACCTGAGCTAACTGGACCGATATATTGTCCCGTCCACCGTGGTCATTTGCCAATTCAATCAATTGCTTACCGACAACTTCAAGACTAGCACTAAAAGTGCTTATAGTTAAGTGAATATCCTCATCTTCGACCATATCCGGGAGCCCGTCCGAACACAGTAGATAAACATCGTCTTCGATGACTTCATGTTCGTGTACTTCGACTTCGACCGACGGCTCGACCCCAAGGGCTCGAGTTACGTAGTTACGATTGGTTGACCGTTGCGCCTCTTCGGCCGAATAGAAGCCGCGATCGACGAGCTCTTGCAAGAGCGAATGATCCAGGGTTATCTGCTCGAACGCGCCGCCGCGCAGTCGGTAGGCTCGCGAATCGCCCACATGCGCGATCGATATCTTGTTGTCGTAGAACATCGCCGCGACAATAGTCGTGCCCATTCCCTCGCAGTTCGTCTGGCTTTGGGCAGTCTGATAAATGATCTTGTTGGCGCGATAAACGGCATCTCGCAGCACAATTGATTGGCGCATCAAGCCGCTATGCGGATCAATCTCGTCCCGGTTTTCGCGGGCGGCACCTTCTGTTGCGAGCTCGGAGACGATTTGAACCGCTATCCCACTGGCTACTTCGCCAGCATTGTAGCCGCCCATGCCATCGGCAAGCACCATCAGGCCGATATCCGGATCCGAGCCGATTGCATCCTCATTGTGCTCGCGGACGCGGCCGGTATCCGTTACCTCGGCAAATTCTATTTTTCCACGTAGGCTCATCGACATCGCATTAATCTTCTTTTATTCACTCTACGAGTATCTGGCGCAGTTTCTAAGCGCAATAGCCATTTCAGCGCCACAGGAGAACCTGTCCTGCGGTTTCTTGGCCAGTGCTTTCGCTAATACTGCATCCACGCTCGGCGGTATGCCAGCTCGCATGTGAGAAATCGGTGGGGCTTCTTCGCTTGTAATCTTGGTCATCAGTACAGCAATATTCGTCGCCTTAAACGGCACTTCTCCAGCCAATAATTCGTACAGGGTAACACCAAGCGAAAACAAGTCCGAGTGGCCTTGTAGATCTTCGGCGCCGAGTTGTTCAGGTGACATGTACATTGGCGTGCCGAGCACAATGCCAGTCTTGGTACTGTTGTTGTCCGTCATTCGGGCAACGCCGAAGTCAGTGATTTTTAGCGAGCCCTCTTTTGGGTTGTACATCAGATTCGCAGGTTTGATGTCGCGATGAATTACGCCCTGGTTGTGAGCATAGTCCAGCGCTTCTGCGGTGCAGGCACACAACTCTAGTGCGCGCTTGGGCGCTAGCAGTCGTTTAGGGTCGGTGAATTGTTTCAGCGGGATGCCAGGTACGTATTCCATCGCAATGTAAGCAAGGCCCTTATCTTCGCCGGCATCGAACACGGTAATTATATTGGGGTGAGCCAGTCGGCCCGCGGACTCGGCTTCACGGTAGAAACGAAGTCGCGCCTCCTTGAGTTCTTCGTCCTCAAATTCCTTCTCGATCGGAATGACCTTGAGCGCAACAGGACGGTTGATGCGGGGATCTTTGGCTAGATACACAGCACCCATTGCACCGCGGCCGATGCGTTTTTCAATTACGTACCGGCCTAGCCGTTGTGGTGCACCAGCAGTCTTTTGTTTCTGGGATACCGATTCCGGGGTGCCGTGCGTACGCTTCATCCACTCGAGCACGGCTTCTGCACGTTCGGGCTTCGCTTGATGTTCGAAAGCGAGTGATAACTTATACATTGACGTAGCAATCGTTTCCGATGGCTGGCAGCGGCGAAACTCAGCAAACGCCGGTTCCAGCCGTCCTGCAGAGAGGAAGTCCGAGCCTTTCTTGAAGGCATCCTTCAATTCTTTGGTTTCGTCGCCGACGAGCCACAGCGTCAACATCGATACACCAATAAAAATTAGAATTGGTCGACCGAGATCGATACGCATATGCAAAACGTACAACATCAAGGTTTCGGTCAAAAGCAGAACCACCGCTGTAACGCCTGCCAAAACAGCGATGTCTTTGCGGGAACGATCGGGCATGAATAAGACCGCAACGATCGCGAGCAATATCGGTGCCAACCACTCCAGGCTGGATACCCATACGGGTGAAATGATGGAGCGATCGTGTTCGACGTTCGCCAGCAGGCTGGCCGTGAGCTCGGAAATAGTAACGAACTGTCCGGACGGCAGCAGGGCTTCTGCTGCTACAAGTTCAGGCGATGAATCTACAAATACAGTTGCGCCGATGAGAATGGACGGGTCGAATTCCTCGTTTATGACGTCAACAAAATCCAGACGCGGCACGGCAGAGTAGTTGGAGGTGAAGATCGCGTCCTCAGCGCTCGAAATTCGACGGCTACTTACAGCATCTGCGTTATCGAATGCAATCGCGAGTGGTAGTGAAGGCGACATCACACCGTCGTTGAGCATCCACAATGCAGCGCGACGCAGAACGCCGTCGTCGTCTGGTCGAAATTCAAGGAACCCGTCACGCGTTGCCAGATCTGCAAAACGGTGTCTGGTTGGCGCGTAAACCAGGGTCTGTCCGCTCATAGCTACAGCCCAGCCAGGCAGGGCTGCGTCTTTGGGTAATTCCGGCGGCTCGCTCAAGATGATGCGATGAACTTTGCCCTTGGCCAGCACGGACACTATTTTCCCGTAGGTATCGACAAGGCTTTCAGAATCCAGTTTTGTCTGGTCGATGCTGATGATGAGCGAGTTACCGAGAGGCTCGCTGGGGACGTAAGTCGCCAGATTGTCGTAAAGCACGCGATCGGCTGCGACGAACCACTGTGCCATGGGTCCGTACACCAGTAGCAGCAGCACGCTGGCAAAACTTAGCGCGATCAGCCGGTTACGCTTTTGCTTTTTTTCGGGGGTCAACACAATCACTTTCAATCAACAGGCTGGAAATTATAGGAAAAGGCGAGCTTTCTTAATGAGATAGGGTTGGCATTTTTATGTAATAAACAGCTCCGGAAGCGGTGCTATCATTGGCCTCCAAGAGTCGGTCTAATACGCATCAAAGCGAGCGTAAACACGTTGATTCGCATACCGTATTTCCGAAAAACCTTTATAAAACAGAGCATTACGAATGGCGAAGGCAAAAACCGCCTATGTTTGCACCGAATGTGGTGCACATAGCGTCAAATGGGCGGGGCAATGCCCGGACTGTGCATCCTGGAATACCTTATCCCGCACGACCATTTCCGCGTCCGTCAATACCGGGCAACCGGGCTCGACTCCGGCAACGATTGAGTCGCTACCGGATGATCTGGGGCATCGTGACAGCACTGGCTTCGACGAATTTGATCGTGTGCTTGGCGGTGGTCTGGTGCCGGGCGCGGTCGTATTGATAGGCGGGGACCCCGGCGTTGGCAAGTCCACATTGTTGCAACAGGTGTCGTCCAATCTTGCTGCGAATTTGCCGGTTTTCTACGCCACCGGCGAAGAATCGTTGCGTCAGGTTGGGCAACGAGCGCATAGACTGGGTCTGACGAGTTCTGACATGCAATTGCTCGCAGACACGTCTCTCGAGAACATTCTGGAAACGGCCGCAGCATCCGGCGCCAAAGTCATGGTCATCGATTCCATGCAAACTATGGTGAGCGCCGAGTCACCTTCTGCGCCGGGCTCAGTTTCGCAACTTCGCCAGTGTGTCGGACGGGTTGTGCAGTTTGCGAAACAAAACGAGATTGCCGTTTTCATTATCGGGCACGTCACCAAAGAAGGGGCTATCGCGGGACCACGTGTTGTTGAGCACATGGTGGACACGGTGTTGTATTTTGAAAACGATCCAGCGAGCCGCTATACGATGATCCGCTCTGTCAAAAATCGTTTTGGCGCAAGTGGCGAAATGGGTGTGTTCGCGATGACGGAGGCTGGTTTCAAGCAAGTCAGCAACCCCTCCGCGATTTTTCTGTCCCGCGAAAGTATTTCTGAACCAGGCAGCATCGTGACCGTTGCCTGGGAAGGTAGCCGCTCCTTGCTGGTAGAAATTCAGGCCCTCGTTGCCGACGGCAACAGTTCGTATCCCAAGCGTCTTGCAACCGGCATTGATCAAAACCGCCTGTCGTTGTTGCTGGCCGTCTTGCAGCGCCACGGCGATGTAGCGCTGGGTCCTGAAGACGTATTTGTGAACGTTGTAGGTGGTTTGCGAATTGCGGAAACGGGCGCGGACTTGCCTGCATTGCTCGCAATCGTATCGAGTTTTCGAAACGTCGCGTGCGCCGAGCGCCTCATAAGCTTTGGGGAGATCGGTTTGGCCGGCGAAATTCGTCCGGTTCGATTTGGAACCGAGAGAATTGCAGCCGCTGCCAAGCAGGGTTTTACGCAGGCAATAGTCGCCGAATCCAATGTGCCCAGAGTTGCCCCGGACGGCATAACAGTTACCGGTGTGCGGCGTGTCAGCGAGGCCCTGGACGCGGCATTTTAGTTGCTGCTTGCTGCGACCGCATCGCGCGGGCCGATTCTGACGCTACGAATTCGATTGTCGTCGGTTGCAATAATCTCACATGGATAACCTTCGATCTTTAGACAAGTTCCCGGTGCGGGAATTGTTTCTAGCAGCTCCAGGACAAGTCCATTAATCGTCTTCGGACCATCCGTCGGCAGTTCCCAGTTTTGGGTTCGATTCAGTTCGCGAATATTCATAGTGCCGTCGACCAGGTAAGTGTCATTGCCTTCGCTCACAACGTCATTTTCATCGTCCGCAGGATCGGTTGTGAACTCACCAACTATCTCCTCGAGAATATCTTCCAGCGTCACGATGCCCTGAATATCTCCGTACTCGTCGACGACCATCGCAATGCGCAGACGCCGCCTTTGAAATTGCACTAATTGCGTGCTTAGAGGCGTGCCTTCGGGCACAAAATAAGGCTCGGTAAGCATGTCCTGAATTGCTTTCTTGTCGATCTCGCGTTGTGACAGATTGGCCAGGTGGCGCAAGTGAAGAACGCCGACAACCTGATCGATACTGTCTTTATAAACCGGCAGTCGCGTGTGCTCGCTGTTGCAAATGATCTCATTGATCTCGGCGATATCGTCGTCAAGGTCGATACCGATAATTTCATTGTGTGGCACCATCACATCGTCAACGGTGACTTTTTCAAGATCCAGAATGCTCAACAACATCTGCTGATAACGTCCGGAAATTCGGCCACCGGCTTCGTGTACCAAAGTGCGCAATTCTTCGCGTGTCAGCGCCTGTAATTTTGTCTCGCCCGATCGCACACCAAACAAAAATAGAACTGCATTTGCGGCTGTGTTTGTGAGCCATACAAAAGGGTATAGAATTTTTAACAGTGGGTAGTAGATCATCGCCGCGGGAAAAGCGACTCTCTCGGGGTGCAAAGCAGCAAGAGTCTTGGGTGCAGCTTCTGCGAAAATCAATATGAGCAGGGTGACAATGAAGGAGCCAATCGCAACAGCTTTCTGCCCGCCGATATCCATCGCAACCACGGCGACCAATGATGCTGTAAAAATATTGACCAGATTATTGCCGAGAAGGATCAGGCCGATGATGCGATCGGGTCGTTCCAACAGGCGCTCAGCAAGAATAGCACCGCGATGTCCCTGCCTGGCTTTGTGCCTAAGCTTGTAACGATTCAGGCTCATGAGCGCCGTTTCCGAGCCTGAGAAAAACGCGGAAAGTAGCAGTAGAGCGACAAGCAGTCCGATCAGGGCTGCGAGTGATATGTCTTCGCCCAAAAGAAGGGCACCTCCTGAATCACCTATACAGTTTCAGTTGAGCAGTCTGGCCTAAGACTGTCAAGAATTCATGTCGCAACTTTGGGATGGGGTATCAGCCCCAGACTCGACCCAGAACGTTCTCGAGCACGTAGCGACTGCCGAAATACGCGAGGCCCAGAAAAAAGAAGCCCCAAAGATACAAATAGACTGCGCGCTTGCCACGCCATCCGGCGAACTGGCGACCTGCGACAAGAATTCCGAACAATGCCAGCGCCAACAGAGACAAAGCGGTCTTGTGGATCAGATGTTGCGCAAACAAGTTATCGACGAAGGCAAACCCGGACATCACTGCCAACAGCAACACAGCGAAACCGCTGGCCGCGATGCCGAACAGCAATTTCTCGGTAGTTTCCAGGGGCGCGAACAAGTAATTGTTTGCGGATAACTTGCCAGTACGCAAACGGCGATCCTGTACTAATGAAAACACAGCTACGATTGCTCCGACGGTAAGCAAGCCGTAGGCAAATACGGAGATGACGATGTGCGCCTGGATCTGCCAGCTAAGCTGAGTGCCGATACCCGCATCAGGGGCAATCGTAGTAGCGGTGGATGCAATGGCGGCAAGTGCCAAAAGCCCTGCAGACATACCCCGTAATGAAGACTCGATAGCGCCAACGAGCGCAGTCGCCGCGAGTTGCAGGCCTATAAGTGAAACTGTGGCGCCTATCGAAAAGTGCAGACCGTCGTCCATGAATATTTGATCTGACAATAATTGTCCGTGAAATATCAGGCCGGCGACGCCGAAAATGAAAGCTGCATTTAGCAGCGGACCTGATCGCGCTGCGTGCGCGGGCAGTCGCTGCATCGTGAAAGCCACGGCTGCCAACAGGTACAGCAAAAGAATTGTGATTTGGGACACAGAAAGCCGCCGTTGCTTATCCTAACGTTGCGCTGAAGGAATATTCCATCATCACGCGAGTATCAAT
>RCNC010002414.1_pt1 | contig 12476 bp, 13 predicted proteins | sample 2041301 | NCBI WGS metagenome assembly RCNC01 (sample SAMN09708231, study PRJNA481090) | Marine sediment metagenome, whole genome shotgun sequencing project. | biome: marine sediment; feature: ocean; material: sediment; isolation source: Sewage treatment plant 13A marine sediment (STP13A) ... | reverse complement strand
CTGAAAGAAGTGTCCTTGGGGTGCATATGTTTGATATTCCGAGGATAAAATTTTTCCAATAACGCAGATATCGGGCAAATTGGTCATTTATGGATGGGCACTAAGTAGATAATAGAACACCATTCTATACTACGTGGAGGATAAATATAGGTGACAAATGAGTCACCTAATTAGGAGCGGGATATGGCAATTCAAGTCATTATCCAAAGAAAGGTCAAACAGGGTCGTCAGGCGAAAGAATTAGTCCCTCTTATTTTACAAATGAGAGCCTGCGCCATGTATCAACCTGGATATATCTCAGGGGAGACCCTCTGCGACACAGAATACCCCGGAAATTGCCTTGTTGTCAGCAGATGGGAAACAGTTGAAGACTGGAATAATTGGGTCCGCAGTCAAGAAAGAGCCGTGATTGATCATAATATTGAGATCTTAACCGGAGAAAAATCAGAATATCATATTTATTCGCCAATGACACCCTGATAAATCGCTGGAAAAGCGAATTACAGACAGTTTATATCTCGTCTGTTTCTTCAACAAGTTTCAGATTTATAATTTACGGTTTTCCCAATTAGTAGTTTAGAACCCAGAGGTTTAAAATGCTCGAAAACCAACAAACACTGTTTGAACGAGTCGGTGGCAAACAGGCTATCGCTGAACTTGTCGACAAATTTTATGATCGTGTAGTTGCCGATCCGGAACTAAGACCGTTTTTTAAAAACGTCTCTATGGACAAAATCCGCAGAATGCAGCGCGAGTTCTTTAGTGCAGCGCTGGATGGTCCAATCATTTATACTGGCAGGCCTCTCGGATATGTCCATCATGGAAGAGGCATTACCAAACATCATTTTTCTCTGTACGTCGGTCATCTAATTCATACCCTCCAGGGTTGTGCGCTCAAGGAGCAGGACGTGCAAGACATTATCAGCCGAATCAGCACATACGCAGATGAAATCACTGGTGATGCCGCGTCAGGGGGATAAAAACCAACCGTTCAATTATATATAACGCTTATCTCAGGTGAAACAGTGAAAGGTAGATCACTGTTCCTAAATCGGCGGTGTCACGACATTGAAACCCCAGCGGTTCCAGTATCTGAAGCAATTCTTCCGGCGACAATCGAACCTTCTCCGGCGGTCCGGGCGGCCCGGGCATTTTTTTGAACTCCACCACCGCCAACAGCCCGGCCGGTTTGAGCACCCGTACGATCTCCTTCAATGCGCCATGGTGGGTGCCGTCTTCGACCAAGTCGTGGAGCACCGTGGCCATGAGGCAGATATCGACGCTGTGATCGTCAAGTGGGATTTTCTTGCTAACGTCACAAACCGCGGCGTCGATATTCTCCAGGCCCAGCGAACCGGCCTTGAGCCTGAGTTTGGTGATTCCTTCTTCCCACAGGTCAAGGGCATGCACCGTCCCCGTCTCCCGGATTTGGCGGGCGATCTCGATGGCATAATTGCCGATGCCGCAGGCCACATCGAGAAAGACGATCTCGCCGCGCAGGTCAACGGCGGACAGAAAGGTGGCGAAATCGATGAGATCGAAGCTGCTCTTGCCGGCGGCAATGGATTTGGGTGACATGGTTGTCCTTTGATTCCGGTTAAAAGAAAGACTACCCTTCAGCTATTTCCACAACCACGTCCCTGGGTAGCGCCAGATTGGCGGCGACCTGCATCGCCTTACAAATGGCCACAGGCACCACGCATGCCTCGCAGCATCCCTTTTTCTGCAATACCGGGCGGCAGACGCCCAGAACCACGCTCTCGGCAACCGGCGTGAGTTCCTGGAACGCGTTGACAGGGTTTCGGGCCTTGATCAACTCGGCCAGCTCCTTGATCGTTTCGCAATCACTGCCAATGCGCAGCTCGACGTTCATTCCGTCTTGGGTCTCTGCCGTTACCTTTGTTTTAAACCCGCAAACGCCAGCGTCTATTTTTGCGGATGCTTTCATAGCGATTATTCCCGGTGGTTGATGGTTGGTCGGTGCACCCTCATGCTTGGCTTGGATGCACTTCATCGGCCTGGCTGTCAAGGAAATTTTTAAACGATAACGGACCTTCCATCGCCAATTGTCGATTTGGCGAGGCGGAGTCAGTTGAAAACTTGTCACTTTTGGTTGGAAATCGTTGTTGTTGGAAATAGTATCCAAGCATTATCCAAAACAATTTGATCCGGTGCATACCGCCCTCTAATGATAATCAGTTGAATGCTGGTCCTGGGTACCAGATACTATGCGAACTGATATGAGGAGGAAAATCGATGGGCCCATCTATTTCAAAACGCGTGTTTCCACGAATTCTGTTTGCCTTTTTCTTAATCGTTTCAATCCAAGTCTCGAGCGCCGAGAGCAAGGAGAAGGTTATTATTTTCCATGCAGGCAGCCTGACGGTGCCGCTGGCCAAAATCGAAAAAGACTTCGAAGCGGCCAACCCTGGCATCGACATCCTGCGGGAAGCAGGCGGCAGCACAAAAATGGCCCGTATGATTGCCGAGTTGGGCAAATCCGCGGATATCATGGCCTCGGCCGACTACAAGGTGATCGACAAGACCCTGATCCCGGCCATGGCCGACTGGAACATCCGCTTTGCCACCAATCAGCTGGTGCTGTGCTATACGGATAAAAGCCGCTATGCCGACCAAATCAATGCCGACAATTGGACCGAGATCCTTCAGAAAAAAGAGGTCGTGTGGGGCCACTCGGATCCCAACCTGGATCCATGTGGATACTGCAGCCTGATGGTTCTCCAACTGGCCGAAAAGTACTACCATCAACCGGAGCTATACGACCGCCTGATCGCCAACCGGCCAGAGAAAAACGTACGGCCCAAGGCAGTGGAACTGGTCTCGATGCTTAAAAGCGGCAGCATGGACTATGCATGGGAGTATCTATCCGTGGCCATTCAGCACGAACTCAAAAACCTGACCCTGGACGACCATATCAATCTGGGGAACTATCAGTTCGATGCTTTTTACAAACAGGCCCGAGTCAACGTCACCGGAAAAAAACCCGGTGAGTGGATCACCCGTACCGGGCAATCGGTCACTTACGGCACACCCTGGTCAAAGACGCCCCCAATCCGGATGGCGCCACTCGTTTTCTGGAGTATATGCTGTCGGCGGGCGGGGGCTTGAAAGTACTCCAAGATATGGGGCAGCCGCCCTTCATCCCCTGCCGGGTAACCTCCCAGGCCATTCAGGATGCCCTGCCCGGCAACCTGCCGAAGCTGGTTGAGGTCCGCGAGTAGCATTGTCGGTAATGGTGTCGTGATCGCACGGGGCAGCGGCGGCATCAATGCCGGGATCCCTTCCCCAGCCTGCACTGGGAAAGTGGACTGACCGTGCTGAAAGGGCCCCATGATTTTACCGGTTCCCACACCTTGGTCCGTGGCCCAGAGCGTGGCGATACTCAATGAAGGCCATATCCAACCAGGGCTTCCTTTCCGAACTGACCGTGGACGCCGCCGGTGTTATCTTCAAAACCGTCATGCTCACCAGCAGTCTTGTGGCCATGAATCTTCGACAGGGAGCGACTGTCACGCTGTAAATCGATCCGGCTGCCAACCATTGCCTTGGATTGAGAATGCCTTGATTTTCGGCGGAGAATTGTGTTGTTTGGACTATTTTCTCGATTCCTGTTCTACCGATCGAATCTGGACCTGACATAAATGTTGTTTTGGTTCCGGTTCGTGTATATAGCAACGATCAAAAGTGGAAAGAATCTCTATGTATTTTAAACTGTTGCCCCGCAATTGGCTAATATTTGGAAAATTTTCCATTCAACAACCGTGATACGCTGAAAAACGTTTCTACGTATTGCCACTGTTAACTTCATAAAGGGATATAATGCGAATCTATCAATTTAGGGTTTCGATCATCGGAGTACCAAAAAATTACAGGATTATCGAAGCCAGTGAGAATTGTACCTTTGATGATCTGCATGAAGCCATTTTTGATGCATTTGGTCGATTCGATCCACATTTATACTCATTTTTCATAACGAAATCGGACACAAAAAATTTTCGAGCAATTTGCAAGGCCCCTGAAATAACCCACCCGCAAAATACTGAAGATTTTTTCGGTTTTGGTGAAAAGAAAATGTCCACCGCCAAAACAAAGATCAGCACTGCCGAATTGGGGGAGAAGGATGTTTTTCATTATCTGTTCGACTTTGGGGATGATTGGTGGCATCGCATTCGAGTTCAATCGGTAAGGGAAAGCAACATAAAGCGTAAAAATATAAAGCTTATTAAAGCCGTGGGTGAGTCTCCACCACAATATTCTGAAGATGGTTATTATTCCGATGATGAAGATTAATAATTTTGAGTTAACCGCAGCGTTCCGTGGACTCGCATAGCTCGCTGCTGACGCTGGCCGTTGATCGTGAGCGTTACCCATTGCAGATCCGTACAGAAAAAAAAGAAGATAGGGCAAGCGTACGGTTGGTGAATGTGTCTACCTTTGAAACAGCATCAGAAGCGGATCTTGTTGCTGCGCTGCATGAACAGGCACATCCGATAATCTCCCTCGTCCCCGACGATCATGGTGATATTGTCGGCCACATCAGTTTTTCGCTGGTGGTTCTCAGCGGACACCCCTCACCCTGACCCTCTCCCCAAAGGGGCGAGGGGACGTTGACACAATGTTGGTTTGTCCACGGAACTGATCATTCGTGCACGCCTCCCCAAGCTCTCCGGGAGTGAAGGGCGGTGGCGTTTCCATAAACCTGTTTCTCAAGGAACGCTAAACTGCCTAACTGCTCGCAGGGAAGGGACTTCCCAGAAGATCGATGGCCGCCCGGCAGTAGGTTTCAACGCCGGTGAGCAGGATCTCTTCATTGAAGCCAAACCGCGGATTGTGGATGCCGGCATAGGCATCGTTGCCCGCACCCAGGCAGAAGAAACAGCCCGGGACCCGTTCCAGGAAAAACGACATATCTTCACCGCCCAGGGTCATGTCCGGCACGACCACCCGGTCAACGCCGACGACTTGGCCGGCGATGCGCTTCATTCGCTCGGCCATGTCCGGATCGTTGATCGTGGGCGGATAGCCCTGCTCATAGCTCATTTCGTAACCGGCCCCCATGGATTCGCAGACCCCTTTGACAATGGTTTCGATGATTTCTGGCCAGCGTTCCCAGGTTGTCTTGTCAAAGGTTCTTGCTGTGCCGCAAAAAGTAGCGGTTTCCGGGATCACGTTGAAGGCGGTGCCGGCCTCGAATTTTCCGACAGTGACCACCGAAGGCTGCAGCGGGTCCATCTGGCGGCTGACGATACGCTGCAAGGCAGCCACCACCTGGCAGCCGGTTTCCAGGGCATCCACGCAAAGATGGGGCATGGCCCCGTGGCCACCCTTGCCCGTGATGGTGATGTCGAAGCGGAACATGGCCGCCATCAAGACACCGGCCCGGATGCCGATGGTCCCTTCGGGAATGGTGGGCCAGATGTGGCAGCCCAGGGCGTAGTCCACACGTGGATTGTCCATCACCCCGGCTTCGATCATGGGCTTGGCGCCACCCGGCCCCTCTTCGGCGGGCTGGAAGACAAATTTGATTGTTCCGTTGATCCGGTTTTTGAGCGCATTCATTACCCTGGCGGCAACCAGGACCATGGCCGTGTGGCCGTCGTGGCCGCAGGCGTGCATGACGCCGGGGTTTTGGGAAGCAAAGGGCAGACCGGTTGCTTCGGTGATGGGCAGTGCATCCATGTCGGCCCTGACCAGCAGAGTCGGGCCGGGGCGGCCGGTGTCGAGCAGGCCCACCACACCGGTGCGGGCAATGCCTGTGACCACGGACAGGCCTTCCCGTTTCAGATACTCGGCCACATAGGCGCTGGTCTTCTCTTCTGTGTATGCCACTTCAGGTATGCGGTGTAGATCCCTGCGGATTTTGACGACCTGTTCCTGATGCGATCTGACCATATCCGTGATGTTCATGGCGATTCCTGTTTGCTTTTATCGTCGTTGAATGATGCCGTGGGACGCTTTTATGTCAAAAATAGCCAGCAGGCCACAATGGCGAAGATCACCCCGGCAGCATCGGCCGTCAGGGCCGCAGCCATGGCATGCCGGATGCGTCGTACCTGTACCGCGCCGAAGTAGACGGCCATGACGTAGAAAGTGGTTTCCGTGGAGCCCTGCAGGGTGGAGACCAGCAAGCCGGTGTAGCTGTCCGGCCCGATGGCCGGGTCATTGATGATCGATGCCAGGATGCCGTAGGCGCCGGAACCGCTCAAGGGGCGCATCAGCGCCATGGGCAGGGCCTCGGCTGGCAGGCCGAAGCGTCCGGTGACCGGGGCCAGGGCTCCCACCAGCAGATCCAGAGCCCCGCTGGCCCGCAGCATGCCCACCGCCACGAGAATGGCCACCAGGTAGGGAATGATGCGCAGGGCCACTTGGAATCCTTCTTTGGCTCCATCCACGAATACCTCGTAGACCGGTACCCGCCGTGCCGCCCCGAAGACCAGAAAACCCGCCATCAGGCCTGGCAGGATCCACGGGGAGAGGGCCTTGCCGAATAGGATGGCCCCGGGTATCAGCGCAGCCAGGGCGGCCAGGGCCGCGATGCTCACCCAGATCGGGTAGGCCCCTTGAGCCGCTGCCAGGGTCGATGTCTCATCCTGGCCTGTGGTACCGGTTTTCTCACCGGCGTCTTTTGGTTTTGCATCTGCCTGATGCGCTTCTCCCATGGGCGACAGACGCTGGTAGAGTTTGGCGGCCAGGATTGCCACGCTGGTGGATCCGATGGTCGCGAGCAGGGTGGTGGGCAGAATGATCGCCGGGTCGGCACTGCCCGCCGCCGCCCGTAGGGCGATAACACCGGTTGGCAGCAGGGTCACGCTGGAGGTGTTGATGGCCAAAAACAGGGCCATGGCGTTGGTGGCTGTTCCCGGTTGCCTGTTCAGGCTTTCCAGTTCCTGCATGGCCCGGATGCCGAAAGGTGTGGCGGCGTTACCCAGTCCCAGGGCGTTGGCGGACAGGTTGAGGATCATGGCTCCCATGGCCGGATGGTCGGCCGGTACCTCGGGGAAGAGCCGTACCATCAGCGGTCGGATCAAACGGGCCAGGATGACCAGCATCCCTCCCGCCTCGGCCACCTTCATCAGGCCCAGAAACAGGGTCATCACCCCCACCAGCCCGATGGCCAGTTCCACCGCACCTGCGGAAGATTCGACCATGGCGGTGGAGAGGGCTTCCATGGGGGACTGAAGTTCGGCCGCCGGCTGGAAGCCGATTTGCTTCCAGCCGGCAAAACAGACGGCGGTGAGAACGATGATCAGGAAGATCCGGTTCACGTGGTCGCACCCTCTTTTTTGTCCTCGGATCGCGGATTGAGAAGGATGCGGGCGTCGACGATGCTCAGGCCCTCGTGGTGAATGATCACCGGGTTGAGGTCCATCTCCTGAATCTGGGGATAGGCCTCGATGATTTCCGAGCAGACCAGCAGCAGGTTGACCAGGGCCTTTTTGTCGTAGGGCTTGTCGCCGCGCACACCATCCAGGATGGGGTGGGATTTGGTTTCGGCGATCATGCGCTGGGCCGACCGGCGGGATATGGGTAGTACACGGAAAGAGACATCCTTTATAATCTCCACCATCACTCCGCCCAGGCCATACATGATCACGGGTCCGAACTGGTCGTCGATTTTGGTGCCGATGATGACTTCGATGCCCTGGCCCACCATGGGGGAGATCAGCACGCCGTCGATGCGGGCATCGGGCTTATACGCCTTGGCGTTTTTAATGATTTCCCGGAAGGCTTTTTTCACTTTTTCCCTGCCGGACAGGTTAAGTTGAACTCCCTTGGCGTCACTTTTGTGTAGGATCTCTGGGGATGCGATTTTCAGGACCACTTTGCCGCCAATACCGGCTGCCGCATCCGCTGCCGCATCTTCCGTGGTGGCCAGGGCATCGCTGGTCACCGCCGCACCGTGAAACCGGAGCAGCTGTTTGGCCTCGGCTTCCAGCAACGCCGTCCGGTCCTGCCGGTAAACGCTGTCGATGATCTGCCGCCCTTCGGGTTTGGCTTTTGCTTCCCAGTTGAGGACAAAGTCGGATTTGGCGTGGTAGCGTTTCAGATATCTGCCGTATTCGGCCAGCACGCCGATGCACTTGCAGGCGATATCCAGGCTGCCGTAGACCGGGACGCCGTAGTAGCGCAGCAGGTCGAGGCTGTGGGGTTTCTCCGAGTTGTAAAGGCTGTGCACGATAATGGCCTTTTTGCGGCGCTTGACCATCTTGCCTATCTGGTGGGCCGCATCTTCTTCTATCAGGGCCAGGCTTTCGGCAAAGCGGATGCCGTAGCCGCCGAACAGACCCACAACCAACAGGCCGCCCACATTGGGATCGCCCAATATAATGTTGGCGCAGTCGGCGAAGACGGCCGGGTTGTCATCGGTGCCGCCGGCTACGTCAATGGGGTTTCTCACCGCGGCCCCGCCAGGGAGGATGGCGCGCAGCTTTGCCTGGGTCTTCTCTTCCAGTTGCGGAATCTTTACACCCAGGTCGGTGAGGGTGTCGGCGGCGATGGTGGCGTGTCCGCCGCCGTCGGCCAGGATGGCGATCTGGTTGTTCTTGATCGGCGGGAGGCTGGAGAGGCTTTCCGCCGCCGGGAATAGTTCGTCTGAATTTTCAATGACGATGATGCCGGCCCGCTCGAAGGCACCTTTGGCCACTTCGGACATTCCGGCCAGCGCACCCGTGTGGGAACCGGCGCTTTGCTTGCCGGTGGAGGACCGGCCGCTTTTGAGCAGGACCACAGGTTTGTTTTCAGTTGTCTTGTAAGCCTGCTGGAGGAACTTGCGGCCCTCGCGCATGCCTTCCACATACATGAGAATGGTGCGGGTGTCGGGATCCTGGCTGAAGAATTCCAGGTATTCGTGGAAGCGGATGTCCGCCTCGTTGCCCACGCCCACGTAGTAGGTGAATCCTTTGCGGCTCTGCAGCTTGGCTTCGGTGATAAGGGTCAGGGCCATGTTGCCGCTCTGGGTCAGCAGGGCGATGTCGCCTTTGGGCGAATGCTTCAGACCCACCAGGTTGAGGTTGTCCTTGAGGTTGATCATGCCGGAAGTGTTGGGGCCGATCAGGCGGATGTGGTGACGGCCGGCTACCTTCAACACCTCGCCCTCCAGCGATTTGCCCTTGGCGCCCGTCTCTCCGAATCCCGTGGCCAGGATTATGGCGCCCTTGACCCCCTTTTTCCCGCAGTCTTCCAGCACTGCGGGAACGGTTCGGGCCGGGGTGGCGATGAGGGCCACGTCCACCTCTCCCGGGATTTCCGAGACGGCGGTGTAGCACTTCAGGCCCATGATGCTCGGCTCTTTCGGGTTGACCGGGTAGATGGCCCCTTCGTAGCGTTCGTCCAGAAGGGTGCGAATGGTCTGATAGCCGCGCTTGGTGGGTACCTTGGATGCGCCCACGACGGCTACGGAACGGGCGTTGAGGATGTGTTCGAGTCCCATGATGGTCTCCTTTTTTTTGGTCGTGGCCTTTCACAACAGGCATCTTTCGGCCTATGCCGGCGTTCTCGCTCTGCCGAGCACGTAGTGAAGCTTTAGCGCTATCCTCAACGTAGCGCTGCTACGCCTGCGGTTTCGCCATCGCTGAGCCTTGGCCTGAGCCAAAATCTACCTGTTGTGAAAGGCCACAGGGGTACTGTTAGAACGATTGCAGGGATCCAAAGCCTCAATCCCAAAATCCCTGAATTCACAATTTCTCAATTCGTTGTTATTTCTTGCGGTCTTCGAATTCCTTCAGGGATTCCTGGCGCTCTTTGGTGGAGACGCAGGCCAGGCAGGCCTCAACTTCGAAGTCCATCAGGGCCTCCAGGCTGGTTTCACCCTGGGCCATGTTGAGCCCCTTCTTGATCATCTTCAGTGAGAAGGCCGAGTTGGCGGCGATCTTGGCGGCCATCTCCATGACTGTCTCCATCAGCTTCTCCGCCGGTACGGCACGGTTGACCAGCCCGATGCGCTGGGCCTCCACGCCGTCGATGGTCTCGCCGGTGAAGAGCAGCTCCCGGGCCTTTCCCGGGCCGACAAGGTTCTGGACCAGCCGGAAGGCGCCGCCGGTGACCGACGAGGTGACCTTGGCCTCGGGGCTGCCGATCTTGGCCTCCTCGGCGGCGATGCGGATGTCGCAGGCCAGGGCCAGTTCGTATCCGGACCCGATGGCAAAGCCGTTGACAGCGGCGATGGTGGGCTTTTCGAAGCGGATGATGGCCCGGGACACCTCCTGGAGCGACACCAGGTAATCCCGGTAGTCTTCAATTGAGCGGGTTTTGGACTCCTTGAGGTCGGCGCCGGTGGAAAAGGCGCGCCCTTCGCCGGTGACCACCACCACCTTGATCCCTTCATCTGCACGCGCATCGTCCAGGGCGGTCTGCATGTCCAGCCAGAGCCGCTTGTTCATGGCGTTGAGCACCTGGGGGCGGTTGAGACGGATGACGGCCACCCCGTCCTGCTTGTCGTAGATGACGCATTCCAGTTCCATGGTTTCTCCTTGGGTATCTGTTCACGGTTATCAGTTCACAGTTTTTTTAATGAACGATGCAACGCTTGAAGCATTTCTATATATTGATTTCAACGCTGTTAAATCCTCAAAAGAAGCCCCCTGTAGGTATCCTCTGCCTTCTGTTTTTCGCAACCGTGAACCGATAACTGTAAACCGTGAACGGATGCATCCTCGGGTGGGTCAAGACAATTATACCCGATCAGGCCAAATCTTCAAGGGCTTCGCCCATCAGTTGGGCAATGGGCAGCTGGCGGGGGCATCGGGCCTCTGCAGCCGAGTAGTCCGCCTGGACCATCTGCTGCCGGACAACCCCGGGAATGGCGGCGAATCGACGCCGGGCATCGTTCGAATCCCCGTAGCTGCGGGCATACATGAGATAGCGCATGACGTCACCCACAGGAACATTTTCTGCGATGGCGTTCTGGCAGATTTGCGTGCAGCCGGCACAATAGTGCGAGAATGTCTCCCGGGCATACCGCTCCAGGTGCTGCCGGTCGTTGTCGGTCAGTATCGTGCGGTCCACGGCTGCGGCGATGTTGGCCATGAGGATAGCCATGGTTGGCATCTGGGAACAGATAGCGGAAATCTGAGGGTTCTCCCAGATCGCCTTGAGCTTGGCCTGTTTGTCGGTGAAGCCTTTTTTCACGAACCGGCCGGCCAGTTCCAGCTCCCGGGAGGTGGCGGTATCTACGGTGCCGCCGCCCTGGGTCTTCATGGCGGTGAGCCCGATGCCGGCGTCAACGCAGGCCTTCACCGCGGCCTTCATTTTTTCTTCATGCATCAGCCTGAAATTGTAGGTCATCATGATGCCGTCGATCCAGTCCAGCCGCGCGGCATCCAGCAGGCATTGCTCCATGTTGGAATGGGTCGAAAAGCCGAAGAGGCGGATCTTGCCTTCGGCCTTCTGCTCGGCCGCCCACTCGCGCATACCGCTGTCCATCGTGTCGGCGTCCCGGATGGCATGCACGAAGAAGAGGTCGACGTGGTCGGTATTCATCCGTTCCAGGGAGGTGGCCAGGTCACGGCTCATACCCCGACTGCTTCGGGAGGTGGATTTGGTGACCAGGAAGATCTTCTCCCGTTGTTCTGGGTAGCTCTTGAAGTACTGGCCGATGCCCTCCTCGCTGCGTCCACCGCTGTAAACATGGGCCGTGTCCCAGTAGGTGACCCCCCAGCGGATGGCCTGCTTGAGCATGGTCTGGTTGGAGGGGATGTCGAACATGCCCCCCAGGGAGAGGATTGGGACCTGGATGCCTGATCTGCCGAAAGGCCGGGTGGGCACGCCGGTGGTGTCGGCGGCTTGGGCCGGTGTGGCGGCGTGAGCACGGTTGCGCCCGACAAGGGGTGCCAGCGCGGTGCCTATTCCGGCGGCGCCGGCGGTTTTGATGAATGATCGTCGGGAGATATCGGTGGTTTTATCTTTCATATGGTCACCTCCGTTTTAATAGGGATACCCTCGATTTATTAGAAAGCAGAGAATCCCTTATTCAATGTTTTATGCAGACAGTTCAACAGTCATGACCCGTCTCTTTCCAAATTACTATTCCTGTGTTCATTTTCTTGTGCGGTCAAGAAAACGAACCAAAAGAAGCCGCCCGCGTCACGGGTTATCCTTGTGCTTCTCTCCATCGGCGGGGCCTGTGGAACTCGCTGCGCTCAGACAGCCACAGGCCCTTGATCGCCAATGGCTGCGATGCTCAGGCCCGCGACGAAGGGACCAAAGGAATCGCCTTTGGCTCAATCGGATTGATCGCTTAGCCGGAGTCTACCCCAACGTTGCAAAAGCCGGAGGGATTCAGAGCCAAGGCGCCAAGGGTGCAGCCGTAGTAATTTACTGCAATCCCTTGGCAACGCCGGATCTGGATTCCTCCGGCTTTCCCGCAATGGTAAAAACATGAGAAAATTATTGTTTTTCCTGGAATTCACATTTGGTGAATTCCATTACGTACCGAAAGTTGACACGATTAATCAATG
>RCNC010004155.1_pt1 | contig 12480 bp, 12 predicted proteins | sample 2041301 | NCBI WGS metagenome assembly RCNC01 (sample SAMN09708231, study PRJNA481090) | Marine sediment metagenome, whole genome shotgun sequencing project. | biome: marine sediment; feature: ocean; material: sediment; isolation source: Sewage treatment plant 13A marine sediment (STP13A) ... | reverse complement strand
TATTCAAGATAGCTTTCTGACCATCAAGAACCCGAAAAGTGGCAGAGCAGAAGAGAGGGTTTATGTTCCACGAAAAATATTGGTAAGGTTAAGTGAATATGTCAAAGCCAATAATATCAGCGCAGATGACAGAATCTTCCCAATCTCATATGTATCGGCTTGGTCGATGGTGAAGAAAGCAGGAAAGCTGGTTGATATAGAGTTAAAACCTCATGACCTGAGACGGCATGCAGCAACATATGCCTCAAGGTCTGGTACACCTATAGAAATTGTCAGTAAGGTCATTCTACGCCATGCAGACCTCTCAACAACTCAGCGGTATCTTGGGAAGGTCAATGACACAGAAGCCATCAGATGGATAGAAACGCTTTACGGATAGCTCACCTGTTAGGGCGGGGAATACCCCTCGCCCTTTAAAGAAACAGGAATAACCCTAAGACTATGACTTCATGCAAAATTAAGATCTTCGTCTTGGCAATCTTAACGGTTGAACTAACTGGCGGCGACACACCGTCCAGTCAGTTGATTGACTATAGATTAGTTTTATTCATATTCAGAAGAATATGTTTCTCGATATGAATGGGAATATAGTTCAAAAAGATTTCCGAATGGATCTTCTAAATATACCATTTTGTATGGTTTATTATCATCTTCAGGATGATATCTCATAATATCCATTCTTACTTTTCCTCCATATTGTTCAACCTTATCAATAACACCTTGAAAATCATCTGTTTCTAAACAAAAATGGAAGATACCGATCTTAGAGAAATCAACATTATGCTTCTCTTCTCTATCTTTCATTTCAAACAACTCAAACCCGATATCATCTTTAGTCACAAGGTGTGTGATGTTAAACCCTTTGAAACCAGTTCCAAATACTGCAATACACATTTTACCGATTGCTGTTTCCCGCTCTTCCATCACTTCAGACTTGCCCATGATTATTTCAAGACCTAGTGCCTTAGTATAAAACTCTAGAGCTTTATCCATCTCTCCAACCATAATTCCCACATGACTCATTTTCATAGTGACCTCTATTTTACATTAGTTGAAATATTTATAATTAACGGTTCAGCGCTGCAGTACTACCGCGCACGGCTGATTTCGAGCGTTAGGTGTCAAGAAATACTCTCAGGAAAGCTCCCCCACCCAGCCTATTTCATGCTCTAGAACAGTCGATTATTGATTCTTTTTTCCTCCGATTGACCTTTAAGTTGGAAGCTATGTAATCGGATTTTAGTCAACTCTAAGAATGATTATCAGCAAAGGAAAGTATAAAATCGAATAATATTTTAACGAAGCCCTAGAGGAAAAATATGCAATGGCAATATAGAACTGGGAGCCATATCAATTACCTTACCTTATTCCTGTACAGTTACAATTTCGGGTGTAATGAGCAATGCGCTTATAGGAAATCAGAGGTTAACAGGAAACACCTTCCGCTGAAGTGGAAGACGACATGTAGTACCTTCGGTTTGGCAATATTAAGTCCCACTGATCAGATTTTGAGATTACGTTATCAGGAACAAGGACAACCGAAGTTGCAGGTTAATTCCCTTTGGACCGGGATTTGATTGAATATCTACTCCAGTTCAAGAGATAAAAACAACAGGATCTTACTACCCTGTATCTCGAAAGACTTGACGCCTGCTTCATAAATGTATTAATCGTTTGTAATATTGACTAATTAGTTAATGGGCGCTCAGCATTAGCATGACAATTTCGTGATCGATTTATTTATAAATAGATACAGCCGACACCAGCTGTCAGCTGGCGTTTTAACCGTTCACCTTAAATCATGGAGCTAACATGAAACGTCGGTACGTCAAAGCGATCTTGACCCTGTTCCTGCTCGTTGTCATTCCCGGATCAGCTGCAGCCTATGATCTGCCTGCTGTAAACCTCGGATTCACCAGTTTTGTAGACGGTGGTCCACCTGCCGGTCCCGGGTATTACTTCACCCAGTACGTACAGTATTATACGGCAGACCAACTTAATGACGGCAGCGGCAGTGCCATTCCATTCCCGGATCCTGATCTTGAAGTCTGGGTCAGCCTTTCCCAGGGGATCTACCAGTCGGACCAGGAGCTTCTTTGGGGAGGTAAATGGGGGCTGGATGTTATCGTTCCCATCGTTGGGCTCGATTTGTCGTACAGTGCTGCCGGACCATTTCCCCAGGATAACGGCACCGGTTTGGGAGATATCCTGGTCGGTCCATTCCTTCAGTGGGGGCCTGTAATGAGAGATGGAAGACCGTTTTTTATGCACCGGCTCGAGTTACAGATGCTTTTCCCCACCGGTAAGTATGATGAAGATAAAGCTCTGAATCCGGGTAGCAACTTTTTCTCTTTTAACCCCTATTGGGCCGCTACCTTGTTTCTGACTCCGAATTGGACCGCAACAACCAGAGTGCACTACCTGTGGAACGCAGAAAACAGTGATGCTATCGGTGGTGCAGAGAAAAGCATGGCCGGACAGGCAATACATCTGAATTTTGCCACGGCTTATGCCGTCATTCCCAATAGCCTGCGCCTGGGGATCAACGGCTACTATCTTAAACAAATCACAGATAGCGAAGTGGATGGTCAGGATGTAAACGACAGCAGAGAAGAGGTCTTTGCGATAGGTCCCGGAGCCTTGTGGTCATTCTCTCAGAACAACCACTTGTTTTTTAACGCCTACTTCGAAACGAGTGCTGAAAACAGGTCGGAAGGTCAGCGTTACTTGCTACGTTATGTCCACCATTTTTAGTTTAGCGTGCTTTGACAAAAAGATCCCCCAGGGTGAGTAAAATATGGGCAGAGGAGACTGATTTTCACACACCACATTGTGAGAATTATTCTGCCCTGGCCTTACATGAAATTTATGAGTAATTCCGGCCTGGGGAAACCCAGGCCGGAAATGTCTATTTTACAGGTTTCCTCAGAGCAGTTTTTTCGATACCCCCTGGCTATCCTCAAACTGAAAAGCATATCTCACAAGTTAATCTTATTCCTGATAGCTTACGGCGACACCTTCCAGTGCAATTGAAGAGACTATTATTGGCAATGTTAACCATTTAAGCAAACCTGCAAGTTAGGACTATTCCTGATACTTCCTCTAGAGTATTGGTAAACGCGACTTACCTTCGCTTTGGCAATGTTAAGTGCGGTGATCAGATTCAACAATTACGTTATCAGGAAACATCTTTTGCAGTGAGTCATCCATTTTTCACCTTTACACAACGGCTAAAATAGCAAGTAAAATCGTTCGTCCAGCAAGGTGAAAATGGAGCAACTTTTTCTCAGTCTTTTAGCGAGATTCAGCATGAAACAGTAATCCGAGATTCACAGGAAGAAGGTAAATCTTCGGATTTGGTTAAATGGTTAACATTGCCACTTATAACATTTTCATAGCAGGAAGGTGTTCCCGTAAGCTATCAGGAATAGTCTCAAACCTCACCAAACCCACATGACTCCTTTTATAAACGTCACGCGGTCGAGGAAACCACGTTCCAGGCCGGCGGTGCGGAATCGCTCGAACAGTTTGGCGGATATCTCTGGAACAGGATGGGGGGCAAGATCCTGCATGTTTACAGATCTGATGATCCAGGTGCTATCAAAACTGAAATAGAAGAGATCATCGGTTCTCCGTTTCTGAGCAAAACTCTTGGCCGTTTTGTCAAAGTTACAGACTATGGTGTGCGGGAGAAGCTGAGGAAGGAAAAAGACAAGGTTACAAAGGTGAAAGCTCAGGACACGGTCAAGCTTCGAAAGATCGTTGATAAATTGCTGGATGATAGACCGCATTCAAGAGAAGACAAGGACGTTCTCAGGCGCAAATCAGGTGCCTCTATAAAGAACAGAGCATGGCGTCGGATAGCACAACGATACGGCAGTGTATATTTCCAGGAATTTTTAAATGCTCCAAGCCGGGAGCACAAGTTGGAGGTGTTGGAAGAGATGAAGAAGGACAGTCGGGGTTCCAAGATTCTCCCCTATATTGATGAACTCATGGAGGCGTTATAAGCTCTCAGTCTTTACTCTGGGACAAGATTGGTGCTCAAATAACTTGTCAGGATCGGTGGGGTTTGTTAATGTGTACTTCTATCCTGTACGTACCAAATTCTGCTCGAACGATGAGATCCAGCTAGTTAAGGACGAGCCGTCTGTCGAGGTAGTTGGGTAGGTGTGCTGGCTCAAGGAGACGGGTCAGGCCGGGGATGAGCAGTCAACCCAGATTGGACTTGAGCTGTTGGGGATGGCCAGCAGTACTCGTGATTACGATCATTGGATCGAGCGTATTAACTAAAGTGTGCTGCTTATGGATGAAAAAAAATCAACTGCTCAGGCGAGAGAAAAGATAAGAAATCTTAAACTCAAAAATCAAAATTTAGAAAAACTTATACTACATCAGGCTAACGAATTTGAAAAAGCCAAAAGTACGTTGGAAGAGCAGGTGGCGCAAAGGACTCTTTACCTACAGGAGCAAAAGGAACTACTACAAGCCATAACAGAGAATATTCCTGGAGTTGTTTTTCAATTCTACTCAAACAACAACGGCGAGGCGGGTGTACATTATGTCAGCCCCAAATTGACTGAAATATTTGGGATCGTATTCATTGAAGATGGCGCCCGTTTTTTTCAAAAATTCTCAGAAAATATTCATCAAGAAGAAAAACAGATTTGGTTCGAATCCATCCAGGAGGCCATTCAAAAACAGATCCCATGGAAATGGAGGGGGCGTTATGTAAAATCAACTGGAGAGGTCGTGTGGTTTGAAGGGCATTCGATACCAACGGTTCGCAAGGATGAGATCATTTTTGATGGAATTTTTATTGATATCACAAATAAAATTGAACAGGAAATAGCACTTAAACAGGCGAAAGAGGCTGCCGAAGTAGCCAATAACGAATTAGAACAGCGAGTTGCAGATCGTACTGCCCAACTTGACCGAAAAACCGAAAGACTTTTGGAGACAAATATCGCTCTCAAAATCTTACTGGAAAAGCGGGAAGAAGATAGAATAGAACTTGAAGAAACAGTAGTCTTCAATGTTGAAAAATTAATTTACCCATACTTAGAAAAATTAAAAATGAAACAGAGGAATGCTACAGTAGAAGCGCTCCTTAATATCATCAAAACAAATCTGGGAGAAATCACCTCTTCCTTTACGAATAATCATAAAGGTTACCTTTTAAGCCTCACTCCTGCACAGGTTCAAACTGCCGAATTAATCAAGCAAGGTCATACGACAAAGGAGATAGCATCTCTTTTAAATCTTTCCCCATCAACTATTGCCTGCCATCGACAAGATATTAGAAAAAGACTTTTCTTGACTAATAAAAAAATAAATCTTCAAGCGGCTCTCACCTTCATCCCCTAACAACTAGGTTGTCTAGTTGTTGCATAGGTGTTTTTCACCTATTGTGAAAGTTTGTTCACTTCCCTTATAATTAGAGTAGAAAGTTCTATTTATAAAACATAGACTTCTCTTTAGCTACTGTAGTCCTCTATTCTTTTGTAATGTACCGAATTTACCAATAAATATAGTAGCCATACTGAGTCGACACATTCGTTAGGTGCATAGTATGTGAGGTAAATTCATTTATTGTCCCTGAAGTAACAAATCTGAATATGGTGGACGTTATGACTGACTATTCTGTGTTTGTGGTTTTCTTCATGATGCTTCCCGTTACCATACAAATAATTATACCGCTACTGATGCTCGCAGGATTTGGCTTGGTATGTTTTGTAACAACTGTTTTCAGAAAGAGGATAATTACAGGTGGTTTAAAAGACGGCGTTACTCTCCCGGAAGGTTTACAGGTTGGAAGAAGCTGATTCATCTATTGCGAACTGTCATTTAGATCTCAGTAATACACTGAGGAGACTTGTGCCCTTTCTCATGCGTTGTAAAAAGGAGGACAAAACCATGGTCACCAGCAGCTCAATTAAAACTCCATTTTCTCCTCGTGCTTTCTTTATTCTTACAATTCTTTTCCTGATGGTCTTGCTTTCGGCACGGATCTGCTCGTCTTATGAGCTGCTTATCGGTACCGGCAACATCCATTCCTTCTCCTTTTTCGCCGGGAAGTCGATCTGCCATACTATTAAAAATTATGATAAGACTATTACCTGCCGTCCAGTTCCAAGTGAGGCGTACAGCGACAGTCTAACAAACCTACAGAGTGGTTTTCTGGACATGGCACTGGTCAGTTCAAAAATGATCTACGATGCTTCTCAAGGGGCCGGCTTCTTTCAGTATATAGATATCCAGTATGACAACTTGCGGCTCCTTATGCCGTTATATAAATCTCCGATTTGCCTTATTGCCCGCCAGGATGCCAAGATTATTAGTCTGGATGACCTGGTCGGGAAAAGGGTTAATGGCGGTGATTTTTTTTCCACAGAAAACCTGGTTTTCGGCAAAATTATGAGTTTAAAGAATTGGCAAAAGGACAACTTTGGTCTTTTCCAGAACGTATCGTCTGTTAATGCACAGGACTCACTAGCGATAAAATCCGGATCAGTGCAGGCTATGCTCCATGTTGGTATGCATCCCGACAACAGACTTAGGCGTGTTCTTGACCAGAGTCGCAGCACACTGATCGGCATAAATGATGCTGATGTCAATCAAATGATCGATTCCAGGGTTGGCTTCAGCAAATGTTCTATAGACGCAGGGACCTATCCGGGACTTCCCGGAGATCTTAGTACCCTTGCAATGGAAACCCTGCTGATTACATCTGCCGATAGTGCCGATGAGACGATTCAACTCACTTTGGATGCCATTATCGAAGCAAAAAAAAAGCTACAACGCACTCACCCGGCCTTTTTGCGCTACAAAGTCGGAATTGAAACACTTAACGACAGCTATCTTCATCCCCATCCAGCTGCAATACTTTTTTTTCAGACAAATCGAGACAAGCTGTAGTAAAGTTCATAATAATGACGTTCAGCACATGTTTCTAATATTTTAGAATGCTGGCCGTATTACGAGGAGACACACTCTGGTGTCGGCTGTGACAATATATTTGATCTAGCAATCTAGAGGGCGTTGATCTTTGTGCTCGGTCATGTCAGATTTATTCAAGTATCAAATGATTATTTTCTTTTGCTTTTTTTATCGTAATTCTAGGGTTTTGAAGTATCTCATTAGTCAGATGGTTACCATAGCTATTCTCAAAGGTGATCAAAGCTCTAGATTAAATTGTCTGGTTAGGTCTCTGTTGGGGTGATATTCAGTTTTGATCTGTCTTCAAAAATCTGAAATGTTCAGGGGAAACGGTATCATTTAAAGTACCCTGTTTGAACCAAGCCATTGCATCGTGTTTAGAGCGAAAAACAATTTGTTCTACCAAACTGTCCTCCCTTTCTACATCATGTACTCTGAACAGTCCAAAAGTCAGTTTGTCAGGAGCAACAATTGCTACTTTTGAGAAAGGTGTAGTGAACTTGGATTTTGCGTACCGTGCTAGTGCCTTAATCTCCGGTGTAGCCAATTTTATACCACAGCTTAGGTCCCAAAGTCTGAGCTGGTTCTGCTCACATAGAACAACGTCATCAATGGCATTTCTAAAGTTTACAACACTGGGTGGTTTGAGAAAATCAACAAAGATAATTCCATCCAGCGAGCATACAGAATACACGTTTTTGGTCACGAGCTCTCTCCTACCTCATTATATTCGGGGGGTGAGGAGCAAACCTGGTAATAGACTTCATCAATTATTCCCAATACAACCAATTCATAACTAGCCTGTTATCATGATAGATTAACGAATCATCTGAATTGGCCACTATTGATCAATAATTCAACTTTATCGTCTAAGGCTTGCCATTCTTCACCTAAGTTTTTTTTCCTTCTTAATAATTCCACCCATTCAGCAGGGTATAACAGTTTTACAAATGCAGGATAACACTCACTGCTCATACCATAAGCCTCCAGATAATCCTGTATCCAATGGAAAGCAATCTTGCCTTCTCCGCTTTCAACCTGGCTGATTATAGCGGTGGAAACATCAAGCACTTTCCCCATTTCGACCTGGCTTAGTTGCTTCTCTTTACGGCGTGCTCGAAGCACCATGCCAATATACTTTGTAGACATCACTATTTCCTCAATTTGTCGAAAGAAGGCACTCTACGCACCACTGGCAACGTCTTGGCTGGTTTTCATACTCTTTTTCTTGCAAACATTTCGGTAAACGTTGCAGCTGGAACAGGTTTACTAAAATAGAACCCTTGGAAAATGGTACAACCCTTTGTTTCAAGGTATCTTAGTTCCTGTTTTGTCTCCACCCCCTCAGCAATGACACCCAAACCCAGATTATTTGCCAAGGAGATTATGGTATCAACGAGCACGACATCCTCGCTACCATCTTGTATATCATTTACAAATGAGCGATCAATCTTGAGTGTATTTAAAGGCAACGTTTTTAGGTAGCTCAGTGAGGAGTATCCAGTGCCAAAATCATCAACAGAAAATCTAATACCCATTTGTTGCAGTGCTATTATCTTCTGGACAATATCTTTACCGGAGGGGACAAGACTACTTTCCGTGAGTTCAATTCCCAGGTGGTGAGGATCAGCTTCAGTTTCTCTGAGAACTCTCATAACTTTCTCAACGAAACCAGGCGATACGATCTCTTTACCACTGATGTTGATAGAAATGATATGAGAACCAGACAGTAACCCCTCATCTGTCCACGCCTTAATCTGCTGACAAGCCTCCCGAAGTACCCAATACCCAATGTCCTGCATTATCCCCGTTTCTTCTGCCATATCGAGAAAAGTTCCAGGAAGGACAAGACCTCTTTGGGGATGGTTCCACCTTAGTAATGCCTCAGCTCCGACAATTGCCCCTGAGTTATCTACCTGTGGTTGGTAGTAAAGAGCAAACTGATCATAGTCCAGGGCTTCTCTGATTTCCATATTAAGACGCAGGCGTTCATCCGCAGCATCTTGCATATGTGGGAGGAAAAATTTAATCATATTGCAGCCAGCGGCTTTAGCTCGATACATTGCTGAATCAGCTTGCATTAAAATATCATCCACGCCTTTGTCTGGTACTGGAAAAACAGATATTCCGACACTGGCAGTAACGCGTAGATCGTGTCCATCGATCTGGCATGGCCCAGAAAGCAGGGCAGTAAGTTTTTCTGCAATTGTTTTAGCTTTGTAGGCAGCCAGGCCATTAGTCGTCCCAAGCCCTGTAGCTATGATTACAAATTCATCTCCACCCATCCGGGCAGCAGTATCTTCCTCTCTGAGATTATCTTTAATTCGTTTTGAAATTACTTTGAGTAGCTTATCCCCCATAGCATGACCGAGTGAATCATTAATCGTCTTAAAGTCGTCGAGATCAAAGAATAAGAGGGCTCCATAATGTTCGTGCCTTGTAGCCCGAGATATTTCTTCAGCTAGACTATCGATGAGCATACGGCGATTTGAAAGCCCTGTCAGGTGATCGTAGGATGCTTGGTATTGAATTAGTTCAGCTGACTTTTTTCTGTCAGTATAATCCTCAACAATACCAACACCTCCGATAACCGTTTCCTCAGGTTGCTTTATTGCTTTAAAGAACGTCCGAACAGATGTGGTTGTGTTACTCGTTACGGAATTATAATCACCCTCAGAGTACCCCTCACCACCTTTAAGTGATATATCTATAGCGTTCAGCATCTCCTGGTCTTTAAGCTGAGCAGGCATGTCCAGACCAATCAGCAATTCCCTTGAAGAGTTGAGGAGGCTGACGAATGGTCCATTACAGTCAACGATTACACCCTTTGTGTCATAGTGAAATATCCCTAATGGAGCATTATCGAAAATGTGGCGATATCGCTCTTCGCTGACCTTGAGAATCTTCTCCCTGGTGATACTTTGAATATGCAACTCGATGTTTTCTCGAATGTTGCCATTGATTCTGATTGCACCAATCATGACGACTGCCCAAAACAAGAGAATCAGTGAGGCATTAAACCAAGATTCGCCACTCCCCATGATCATCATTTTCACAATGAACGGAATGAGCTGTAACGATAAAAAACCTATTACTACTGGTAAGCTCGGACACAGCGAAGAAACTGCACCAGCAGCCATGCCTAACATGATCACGAAAAATACTATTTGATGCGAGAGACTTTGCTCAGGAAACATGAAGAAAGGTGAAGAACCCCATATTGCGGCAATAGTATATGTGCTGACAAGAAAATAACGATGCCAGCGGTCGGGTTCCCCATCACTCTTCTTGAATAGAAGGATCAAGTACAGTCTCACCACAGAAACAGTTAAGAACAAGACAAACCAGGATAATAAAACATTATGATGGATTACAGCCTGCAAGGAATAACCAAGAAGACCAGCTGCTGCTATAGACACAATTATCGGTAGTGTCGAGTTGATATACAGGAGACGAATCTGCTCGCTAAATATTTTTTTAGATGTGTTCTCCAATGCCCTTCTACCTAAATAGTTTATAAGAAATGAGGTGTTACGAAAAAGAACCTTTTAGGTTATTCGCTTGCTCGTGATTGGCTAATATCCAATCAAACCACCTCGATATTGATTCATCTTCTATCGTTAATCCTAAGTTTCTCCAGCTGCTTTTAAGATTTGGCAAAGAATTATAGACTGCTGATAAAATGTCACCACCTCTCAGTAACGCTTCGTTGCAGCAATAAAATGATAAAAAATCTGCAAGTTGGACAACACAGGCAAGAGCCTTTTCAGCTGATGCATCATCAGGATGATGGTGATTTGCAACGGCGGTAATCAGATTATCAGGGAAATTCCATTCTTCCATCAATTGGCCGCCAATTTGGTCGTGGGTGAAGGAAAAGGCCCTATCCTCTTCTTGTATCATTTTTTCGTCGCTATAATTTGCCATCCAGAGTTGGATATCATAGTCATCATCAAACGTTTCCAACATGATGAGTTTTCCTACATCGTGGATAAGTCCTCCCATTGATGCTATATCGGGAGCAATCTGTAAATCTTGAGCAATGATCCGTGCAGCTATTCCACAAACAAACGAATGTTCCCAGAATTTATCAACAAAGAGTCTGTACTTTTCGTCAATTTTACTGAACGAGTTAATGAGCGCTTTGGTTAGCGCAATATTTTGCACTTCATAAAAGCCGAGCACCGCTACTGCCATTTGAATCGACTCAACCTTCTTGGGCCGACCAAACAAGGCTGAGTTCGCAATTTTAAGGATGGTAAAGCATAGAGATTGGTCGGGAAGAATTACTTCCATAATATCCTTTGCTGAACTTTCTGGGTCACGAGTTAATTCCATTAACTTCGTCACGGTCGCAGGAAGAACTGGAAACGAATCAATATGCTGCTTGATCAATTCAAGTCTTGTCAGAGCCATGTGCTAGGTTTCTTTGTGTTTAATTTGATAACTAATTTTCGTTAGAGTCCAAAGCATGTTCTTGCATTTTATGAAAACAGATAGGTAGCAGAGCAACCCACTCCAATCGTTCGATAAATTGAATGCCCACACCATCCTTATCGCTACGCAGAACAACACCTGCTACCTTATGAATGGTCAGGCAACTATGATCACCGTGTAGAACAATTTCCAATTCACATATTGAGGATATTGAGGGACTGTCGGTTGTATTTATATAAAGGCCAGTAAGACTTAGGTCACGTACTGTTCCTTGATAAATTTTTTCATTGATATGACAGAAAACCTTCGTATTAAGCGGAAAACGAAATGATTTTCGACGCTCAACCTTTTGCTCCATACCTAGATTCTCCTCTTTAGAAGTAATTTTCAAAAACTTATATTAAAAGTTGAATAATTAAGCGTATCAAAAAGAAAGAATAACATGAAATTTATTCTTCTAAAATTGTAAATAAAATGTGTGACTTAGCATCTTACGGTTTAAATCTTAATGAGCTGCAGTCACATCAATGAAATAAATAATTGCGGAATAATGCTACGCCAGCATTGATTAAGTAAAAAAATCGCTTTAATCGAGCTATCCGGGGCCAGAGATTCCGGCCTGACGCCCGATTAATGACTTCGTCACCGCGATTTTAACAACACCACAAGCGGCAGAGCCGAAAGGTCTCTGACCTGGCCAAAAGGAGCAGGGTTTTACTGCCTGACTAAATTAGGGAGAAGGAGCAGCATTAGTAAAACTATCTAATGAAAGCTGTCCCTGCTACTCCATGATTAGTTGACACTGCCAGTGCAAACCTCCACATATTCAAGAAACGACTGATCTTTAAATGTTTCCTGTATCTATGAACCTGGGGCGAGCTCTTATTATTGCTCAGATGAATCTTCTTACATTACAAAAAATGTTGTTAGGCATCAGGCTTGATTACATGGCAATATTGTACAGTGAGTAAGACATAACTCGGACGTTTTTTCAGTCATGGTAGATAAAAGATTCTTCCTGATAACGTAATTGTTGAATCTGATCACCGCACTTAACATTGCCAAAGCGAAGGTAAGTCGCGTTTACCAATACTCTAGAGGAAG
>RCNC010002413.1_pt1 | contig 12480 bp, 14 predicted proteins | sample 2041301 | NCBI WGS metagenome assembly RCNC01 (sample SAMN09708231, study PRJNA481090) | Marine sediment metagenome, whole genome shotgun sequencing project. | biome: marine sediment; feature: ocean; material: sediment; isolation source: Sewage treatment plant 13A marine sediment (STP13A) ... | reverse complement strand
TTTTTTACAACACCGGGACTTCATGAAGATATTCATGAGCTTGAAGCGCAGCTGATACAACGAATTAACAAGGCCAAAGAGAAGGTTGATAAGGTGCTGGTTGTGTATGGCGGTAAATTCTGTTATGTCAACGCTGATGAGCCTACCCGCACCATGCAAAAAATCATTGAAGAACAGGGTCCCGGTGTTGCAAGAATCCAGGCTACCCACTGCATGGACATGATCGCCGGCGAAGCCGGACGCGAATCAATTGCCAAAGAAATAGCCGGGGACGAAAAGGTCTGGTGGATGACACCGGGCTGGATCCAATTTCGGCACAAGGTATTTAAAGGCTGGGACAAGGGCCTGGCCAACGAAAATTTTCCCCGGCATACCGGCGGCGCGATTGTGCTGGACGGCATTGGCTATGTGGATCAGTATATGGCCGAGCAACCGGAAGCATTTTTAGAATACTCCGACTGGATGGGGATTCCCATACAGGGTTATTCGGTGACACTGGACCGTTTGAAGTCGCTTTTGGTGGAGCGAGGCAAGATACTCATCGAGAGGTAAGTCAACTACCCTCAGCTAAAGCAGAAAGCTTGGGGGTCAAGTGAAAAAGACCATTCAAGCTTTCCCTTGAATCCTTGGCCCCTGGAACCCTTGTGGCAATATCAACAACTAAACTGAAGGTTGCGCCTAAGGGCCAGGGTTTTTCTCCTATTTCCTGAGTGGGACAATAACGGAAGTATAAAAGTGAACGCGCTAAATGATGAACACCTATTGAGTGAAGAAGCGACGATTAAGGAACAACTGGATGAATTAAAATCCTGGGTGACTCAGCTTCACGATGATATCCCCTGCCTGAAGCAATGTTCTCACCTGAGCGATCTTTTACAAAAAATGTACGAAATACGGGTGGGACTCAATCAATTAGAACAGGACCTCTTACAAACCCATCTTAAATGCTGTATCTCTCCTAACATAAAAGTTCCGGGGGAGGTCGTGCTGGCACTCTCCAAACTGAGCGAGAAACGTCACGGTGCGATCATAGTGATGGAGAATCAAGACAACCTGGATGATCATCTTCAAGGGGGAGTTATTATTGATGCTGCTGTCAGTGCGCCAATATTAGAGAATATCTTTTACCCGGGAAGCCCGCTTCATGACGGGGCCATGATTATCCGGGATTCAAAAATCCGCAAAGTAAATGTTTTACTTCGCCTTGCGCCCCATACTCCAGAATTGGAAGCCCTTGGTCTTGGAAGCCGCCACCGGGCAGCCCTCGGTCTCAGCCAGGTAAGTGATGCCCTGATTATTGTTGTGTCTGAGGAGAAGGGCTGGATTTCGATGGCCTTTCGAGGACAACTATACCCCAACCTGGGTACCTTTGCTTTGCTCGAAAAATCGGGAAACGGCATGGATGAAGAAAACCAGTAAGGAATCCTGACCCAGCTTCCGGCCCGTAGGGCCTAGAGCCTGGAGGGAGGACCAAGCTTTGACCACCCCTTTAAGGTGATAACTTTAGCGGGATCTCCCACTTTTTCATATACTTCCATACCGCCGTGCGGCTGATCCCGAGTCGGCGGGCAACCTCGGCTTTGTTCCAGTGACTGGTTTCCAGCAGTTTCATCAGCTCTTCCTTTGACAGATCCTTGCCGATTCTAACTTTTCTCGTAGCAACCCCAGCAACTCCTCCTGGCCGGCATTCGTCTCTGGGCTGCCGTAATTCAAGCGGCAGGTCCGATATTTCGATCTGATCCCGGTTGCATAGGACGAAGGCATGTTCAATAGCATTTTCAAGCTCGCGCACATTTCCCGGCCAGGAGTGGTCCAGAAAAACACGCATGGCATACTGGGAGATTCCCGTGATGTTTTTACCGGTTTTATCGTTTTGCCGATCGATGAAATGTCGCGTCAAAACTGGGATGTCTTCTTTACGCTTTCTAAGCGGTGGCAAAACAATGGGAAAGACTTTCAGCCGATAGTACAAATCATCTCGAAAATTCCCTTCCTGGACGCGACTGTATAGATCCCGGTTGGTGGCCGCCATGATCCGGATGTTGACCTTGCGGGTTTTGGAATCGCCTACTCGCTCGACCTCTCTTTCCTGAAGCACCCGCAACAGTTTTACTTGAATATAGGGGCTGATCTCACCGATTTCATCGAGGAATACGGTTCCCCCGTCAGCTTCCTCAAACCTTCCGGTGCGATTTTGGGTGGCACCGGTAAAGGCGCCTTTGACATGACCGAAGAGTTCGCTTTCCAGCAGCGATTGTGTCAGGGCTGAACAATTGACCGCTATCAGCGGATAGGTTGTCCGCGCGCTGCGCTGATGGATCGCTCCGGCGACCAATTCCTTGCCAGTACCGCTATCGCCCATGATTAATATTGTGGCATCGCTGGCGGCAGCAGCATTGATCGCCGCAAACACCTTCTGCATTTCGTGGCTTTTGCCAATCAGGTTTTCCAGGCGGTGCTTTTCACCCAACCGGATTAAGGCCTCCTCGGCTTCCTGACGGGCCCGCGATATTTCGCTGAGATCGGTGACGGTTTCAACCACACCGATAATCTGTTGATTTTCGTCCCGTACCACTCTGGCGTTTTTGATGACCGGCACATTATGCCCGGCTTTATGCGTTAATAAACATTCATTGGTCTCGGATTTCCCCTTTTTAAGAATCTGACAACTGCGAATACCCGAGGGACATTTTTTCCCGAAACACCGGCTGCATTCTAGTATCTGACACGTTTTGCCCATGGCCTCCTCGGCAGTATACCCACAGATACGTTCCATCGAACGATTCCAGGAAGTGACCCGACCGTCTCTGTCAAGGGTGAAAACGCCGTCGGCCATTGTATCGATAATCTGGTTGATAAAATGAATGTTCCAAATTTCGTGGGTTTTTGAGTTCACGGCAATCTTCAGTTGGTTTCTGTTTGAACGTCAACTATCGTTACCAGGTGTTACCTTGGATAGTACCCGCGGATTGCTGGCATGTCAACCGGGAACCGAGTTAATCCAGGCGGTACCAAACGTTACTCATTTTAAAGAGTAACGTTATCCTGTGCCATATTCGGAACCACCAGAATACCGTCATTTGGATTTTCCGGCTCCCGAAAATTTATTTTGTAATTAATTGTAACAGGTTAGAGAAGGCTATGTTTTTTTTGCATGCCGGAGTCAGCTATTGGCATACATATTGAATTTATAAAATTCAGAAACCGGTTATCCGACTGGTAAACACAACTAACCAAAAAAAATAGAAAGGAGAGTGTCATGAAAGCACGGAATTGTTGTAAAACCATGCAGGCGGAGCTTACGGCCTGGAAAGCCAATGTTTATGATATTGTTCGCAAGATGGAAGAAATACCCGGTGGTGAAAGAGAAAAAGTTCTGCCCAATATCGAGGACTTGCATATGTTGATTTCGGAGATGGATGATCGGATCGAATATATCCGGGATAACTGCACCCCCGAAACCGGGATCGACGATATCAGAACCGAAAGGGATGAATTTGATAAACATCTGGCAACCTTGCGCATCAAAACTGATGAAGCCATGCGGGGGCTGGGCGCCGGCAATTTCGGTGGCTGAAGATATGCAGGCTTGCCCTACCACCCATGACAACAGGCAGCGGCGGAAACGCCGCTGTATGTTATTGTGCGAAATAATTGGAGGAAGGGAACATCATGTTTGAAAATATTCAGGAAGTAAATGAAATCAATTTCAAAAATGTGGTTCTTGAGTCCGATATACCGGTGCTGGTGGATTGCTGGGCCCCCTGGTGTATGCCCTGTCGGGCCCAGCAGCCCATTATGGAAACAGTGGCCGACACATTGCAGGGCAAGGCTCTGATTACTTCCCTGAATATTGAAGAGAATCGCGAAGCGGCGTATCGGCTGAACATACACAGTATCCCCACGCTGGTTATCTTTAATGACGGTGAGGAGACCCGGCGCCTTTTCGGGCTTCAAAAAGCGGATTCATTAACCAAAGCGCTGGAGGATACTTTAGTTTCTCCGTAACCATGCCAAGGGGGTTGCCGTAAAACTGAAGCTGAAAAAGTAAAGAATCCTGTCCCAGAGGACCAGGCTTTCGATGTTAGAATAAATTTTAGCAGCAGAAAATAATTTGGCATCTTGCATCGTCCCCCGGTACCATCACCTGCATAAAGCACACCCGCCCACAAACACCTATGTTAAGCGGTTCAACGTTCAGTTTAGGAAACATATTCTACTCGAAAATGCAGAACTTGAATAATTTTGGTCATAAGACCATAAAATCTATTGACACCTTGGTAAACAAGGTATATATTTCGGTCAAATGCTCATAACATAGGAATAATCCATGCCGCGTCCCAAAAAACCGAGATTTGTATCCGGCTATCCAACCCTAACAGCATTTATTCCCGAAGGTGTTCCGGTAACCGGTGAGGTTTTTCTATCTGTTGAAGAATTCGAAGCCATCCGGTTGAGCGATTTTGAAGGTTTGGATCAGGAAGCCGCCGCCAATCTGATTGAAGTATCCCGGCAGACCTATGGCAGAATTTTAGCCCATGCACGCAGCATTATTTCAGAGGCTCTGGTAACCGGCAAAGCGCTGAGAATTGAAGGCGGAAACTATGAATTCCGCGGCATGGGCAGACGTCGCCGCCGAGGCGGCGGCAGGGGTCAAGGTCGGGGATCAGGCAGAGGTGATGGCCGGGGTCAGGGGAAGGCCGCGGTAAACAATCTTAACAGATCAACCATTTTACTTATTAACGATACCGAAGGGAGGTGAGCAATATGCCGCAAGGAGATAGAACAGGCCCCCAGGGCCAGGGCCCGAAAACAGGAAAAGGCCAAGGAAAATGCAGCCCGAAAGGCGGAACCCCCGCACCACAGGGTCAAGACGGTAGGGGATCCGGCAGGGGCCAAGGCCGGAGATCAGGCCAGGGCGCCGGCCGGGGTCAGGGCAAAGGTCAAGGTGCGGGACAGGGCCGGGGTAGGCGGTCCTAACCAGTCAACTCAATCACTTTTCAACCAATTAACGAAACCTGAAGGAGGTGATCTCATGCCAGGATATGACAGAACAGGTCCCATGGGTGCCGGCCCCATGTCCGGCGGTGCCAGAGGTCGTTGCAACCCGGCAACAGCTGCAAGGGTGACTGCCGATGCCGGCGGTTACGGCTATGGTCGTGGTCTGGGGCTAAGGCGCGGCTTTAGAGGCGGATACAGCCCCGGTAGGGGCCGGGGACGCGGTTACGGCAGAGGCTACGGGGGCGTTCCAGCTGCTGCCGGCCCGGCCTATTCAATGGACGCAACCGGTGAGATTGACATGCTAAAGGTTGATGCCGATTACATGCAAAATTCATTGGATACCATTAACAAACGCATTGATGAGCTGAGTGTAAAACCTGCCGAAGAGTCTTAAATTGGCCGCAGCATGGGAGGCTGCGTGATGCTCAATGAATTAAGGGGTGGCATGTTTACTGCCCCTTAATTTTTAGCTCGCCTGCTGCATTCAAAATCGAATGTAACCGTTAAAGGGGGTTTCAATTGAAAATAGCCGTCTCGTCCGAAGATTTGAATCTCGAGGCCCGGGTGACACAGCGGTTTGGAATCTCGCCCTACCTGATAATCGTTGACCCTGAAACCATGGAATTCGAAGCTGTACCCAATCCCGGGGCTGCCGGCCAACGCGCGGCGGGTATACAGACTGTTGTGCTTGCCATCAGAAAAGAGGTTGACGCGGTTTTGACCGGCTACTTAAGCCCCACTGCGATGAAGTATCTTACCAATAACGGGATTGAAGTTATCACCGGGATTAAGGGCACAGTTTCCGAAGCAGTAGCGCAATACAGGAATCAGATTCACCCCGCAACCATCCATCGTATGGTCAAACCCGAGAGTACCGGGGCCATTTTGATTCACGCTCTTAAAAGTACAGGCAAACAGTTTGCAAACCTCCTGCCCATATTTGTCGGAGTGGTCCTGCTCGTCGGACTCTTCAATGCTTTTATTTCAAAGGAACTGCTGTCATCAATTTTTCCCGGCAACGCTCTGTTGGATACACTCCTTGGAACCGGTTTCGGCAGTATTCTGGCAAGCAATCCCATCAATTCATATGTCATCGGGGGCCAATTGTTGGAACAGGAAGTGAGTCTTTTTGCAGTGACGGCTATAATTTCCGCCTGGGTGACCATCGGTCTGGTGCAGTTGCCGGCTGAGATGGCAGCACTGGGCAAAAAATTTGCCCTGATCAGAAATGCTCTGTCTTTTGCCCTGTGCATGGTCATATCTATTCTGACAGTGGTAACCTATTACACTATTCTAGGATGATATCCATGAAGGCTAAGCAAGATGAGATTTCTACCCAAAAAAGATCTTGGCTCAGGAATTTAATTTTCCCAGGGTGTGTGCTGGTAATCTACGGCATTGTTTTTGTCATCAGTCCCGCTGGAGCAGAAAGGGCTTTTAGCAGCAGCGTCGACATATTACACAACCTCATAATACCGCTAAGCCTGGTTTTCACGCTCATGGTTTTTATGAATCTGCTTTTAAAACCGGCGCATATCATCAGGTTTCTCGGCAAAGAGTCCGGTGGCAAAGGTATCATACTATCGGTAGCGGCCGGTATTATCTCAATGGGGCCCATTTACGCCTGGTACCCCCTGCTCAGAGAACTGCGGCAAAAAGGAGCGACGCATTCATTGATTGCTGTTTTTTTAGGTAATAGAGCTGTCAAGCCGTTTCTGCTGCCGATCATGATTTCTTATTTCGGCTGGTTGTACGTCATCCTGCTGACGCTTTTTACCATCGCGGGTTCCCTGGCAGTAGGCTACCTGGTAAACATCCTGGTAAAAGACTGAACCAGTAGCCGGCAACCATAGACCAGCATCAGGCGCCCCCTTATTAATAGACCAAAAGCAAGCTTTGTACCATGTCAGGAGATGACGCTGTGTGCTAAGGAAAGCTTGATCAAATTCATTGAACGATATTTTTCCCATACATCCCAAGCTCTTCAAGCCCCGGGGGATCCAGAATCCGGATATCTCGTTTTTTCACTTCGATCAACCCCTTGTCCGCCATCTGGGCCAATATTCGCGACAACGTTTCCGGGGTCGTACCCAGCAGGCTTGAAAGCTGCACTTTTGAAATATTCAGGGCAACCAATCCCCGTTCATTTTTCTGCTCATCCATCAGATGGCTCAGGTATGCGGCCAGACGGCCCGGAACCTCTTTTAATGCCAACCTCTCAACATGAACCGTAAACTCCCGCAGTCGCACGGAAAGACTGGCGAGCATACTCAACGCCAGCGAGGGATTGCTGGTAATCAGTTCCACAAAGGCCGCTCTCGGTAAAAACAGCAAATGACTTTTGGCAATAGCCTGGGCGCTGGCGGGGAATGTACGTCCGGCATATACACTGACCTGCCCGAAGGCTTCTCCCGGTCCGACAATACGCATGATGTGCTCTTTGCCTTCCATGGACACCTTAAAAATTTTAACCATCCCGCCGGAAACCACATAAAAGCCGTCGCCATGATCCCCTTCTAAAAAAATAAGTTCACTCCTGTTGAAATGCCGGTTCACAACGATTTGCTTTATTGCTTTGAGCTGGTCTTCGAAAAGGCCCTGGAAACTGGGAATGGCAGCAAGAATATCCAGCAATTTTTTCATCTTTTCCCCCTTGTTTTTTAAAACAGTTCACCGCAGAGACCGCTGAGAAAGTCATCATACAATAAAAAATATTGGATTCCTCCACATTCGGGGCGGTTGGTGAATGGCCGAAAATTTTTTAAAAATACTTCATTAATCTTAATCTATATCAAGGAAAACAATATTCAAACAAGGTAAAAATAAACCAGAATTGAGAGAGAGCATTTAAAAAAGGAGGTCGCATATGCCAAAAGAATGGGAAAATACAAAAGATAAATTTAAGGTCGTAGATGTAAGGAAATTGACCGGCAATTTTCTGCCGAGTATTCTCAAAAAAGCCGGGCAGATCGAGGTGGGCGACGGTATGTGTGTGGTTCAAACCTTCGAACCGATCCCGCTGTATTCTGCCATGGCGGACCTTGGTTTTGAACATCTCACCGACAAAGTGGCGGATGGCGAGTATCGCGTTTATTTTTGCCGAATTGAGAAATTAGAGGCTGCATTTACCGGCGTCGGAGATATGCCCCTGAAGCCGACCGCAATACTCAATTTCAAAAAGATTGACGATTCACTGGCTGACATCGTGGTCAATTTCTGGAATTTTACCTGGGGTAAAGAAGAGCCGGCCATTGATCAAAAGACCAAATTGCTGCTATCCCTGGCAAACGGGGTAGGCGCCGGCCGTTATCGCCAGGCGACGCGTGAACTGGTAAAATCGTATGCCCTTGGTGTAACCGTAGCCGAGTTGGACGAGCTTTTTTCCATGTTTGTCTGGAACGGAGGTGTCGGCACCTTTGCTTCCGAAATTGGTCCCTCATCCCTGTTCGGTGCCTATCGGCTCATAAAAACACAGGAAAGCAAAGGCGCCACCCGGGAGGAAGTTATGAGCGAGTTGATGGAAAATTTCGGAGAGCAAAATCCGGAGGTCAATGTAATGCATCAGGACAAAGGCAATAAGCAAAGCACACTTGAGGGTTTTATAAATTAGGACACACAGATTTGTACTGATTCCCATAGATTTTCAGAATATAAAATCAGTGTAATCCGTGTTAATCCGTTTCCCGTTTTCAATAATCTTTAATCATCCCATAAAAATAACCTAAAAGAAGGAGGTCTATCATGTTTTGTTTTCAATGTCAGGAAACAGCCAAAAACACGGGCTGTACGGTAAAGGGCGTTTGTGGAAAACCAGAAGATACCGCCAATCTTCAGGACCTGTTGATCTATGCACTAAGAGGCCTCGCCGTTTACGGGGAAAAGGCTAAAGAACTCGGTATTTCGGACAAGGAAGACGGGTTGTTTGTGGCCCAGGCCCTTTTTGCCACCATCACCAATGCCAACTTTGACAATGACCGCATTATTGAACTGATCAAAGAGGCCTTAAACCGCAAAGAAACCCTGAAGGAGAAGTTCCTGGCGGCCTATAAGGAAAAAAACGGACGGGATTTCGATGAACCCTTGCACCATTCAGCCGTCTGGTTTTCCAATGACATGGCTGAGTTTGATGAAAAAGCCAAATCCGTCGGTGTTCTTGCCACCGAAAATGAAGATGTACGTTCCTTGAGAGAGCTTTTAATCATCGGGCTGAAGGGAATCGCGGCCTATGCGGATCATGCCGCCGTGCTGGGGTTTGAAAACGATGAAATCTATGATTTTTTGATGAAAGCCCTGGCGTCCACCACCAAAGACCTGTCGGTGGATGAGATGATCGGCCTGGTGCTGAAGGCTGGTGAGGTTGCGGTAACCACCATGGCCACCCTGGATGAGGCCAACACTACCGCCTACGGTCACCCTGAAATCACCGAAGTAAACCTTGGCGTCGGAGACAAACCGGGAATTTTGATCAGCGGCCATGATTTGAAGGACATGGAAGAGCTGCTCAAACAGACCGAAGGCAGCGGCGTGGACGTGTATACCCACGGCGAAATGCTTCCGGCAAATTCCTATCCGGCCTTTAAAAAATATGATCATTTTGTGGGCAACTACGGGGGCTCCTGGTGGCACCAGAACAAGGAATTCGAATCTTTTAACGGACCGATTCTGATGACCACCAATTGTATTATTCCCATGAAAAAGAACAATACCTACCAGGACCGGATCTTCACAACCGGGATGACGGGTTTCCCGGGGGTAAAACACATTGCGGATCGGCCCCGGGGTGGCTCCAAGGATTTTTCGGAAATTGTCGAACTGGCCAAAAAATGCAGCCCGCCTGAAGAAATTGAAACCGGAAAGATTGTTGCCGGCTTTGCCCACAACCAGGTGCTGGCCCTGGCCGACAAAGTGGTGGAGGCCGTAAAATCAGGCGCCATCAAACGCTTTGTGGTCATGGCCGGTTGTGACGGCCGTCAAAAAGCCAGAAGCTATTTTACCGAAGTGGCCCAAGCGCTTCCCAAAGATGCCGTTATCCTGACGGCCGGATGTGCCAAATACCGCTACAATAAGCTGGATCTGGGCGATATCGGTGGTATTCCGCGCATCCTGGATGCCGGACAGTGCAACGATTCTTATTCGCTGGCGGTCATCGCCTTGAAATTGAAGGAAGTCTTTGAGCTTGGCGACATTAACGACCTGCCGATTTCCTATGATATCGGATGGTACGAACAAAAAGCCGTGGCGGTTTTGCTGGCCCTGCTGCACCTCGGCGTTAAGGGCATCCGCCTGGGTCCCACCCTGCCGGCTTTTCTGTCACCGACCGTAGCCAAAGTACTGGTCGAGAATTTTGATATCAAACTTACCGGCGAAGTACAGGCGGACGTGGATGCGATGATGGCTGCGGCATAATATCACCTGGATAAACCGGAAATAATGAAATAGTGAAGCTTCGCCTCAAACCGACAGATCAATGAGAAGTATATACTGTTGGCGAGGCGAAGCGATACTGGATGCTGGATAAAGACTCCCATCAATAGAACAATTGATCCGTTCTGTATCCAGCGTAGAGAAGCTTACACGGCATCCGTAGTGATATTTACCAGGAACTTTTGCCCAAAACCAATTGCGGCGATTACCGCAACGAATTAGCGGCCGTCTGAAAAAGAGTGAAATTTCTGTTTGCCGAAACCATTACTGAACATCCGGACATCGAGTCCATCATCTTTCTCAGTGGGCGACTCAGGCAGCTTCTTTGCGGTGGGAAATAATGACCAGACTGCCAAGATTACATCCAATGTGCTGCGCAATCACGGGACATTTTGCTTTAAGAATGAAAAATATATCTTTCTCAGCATCCGACAATGTTTCATAGTTGCCCTGCCCCTTGGATATCACCAGATCGGCTTTGTCAAACTGCCGTCTGAAAACATCTGAACACTCTTCGAGAATCGTCCCCGGCGCGTCTGATCCATTATCAACCACTTTGACCAGTGCTGTCATGCCTGTTTCTTCGGCGTCAGCCATAGTTGCGTCGTTTAATACCGGGCTTCCCCTGACGGCAAAGGTAACCTTGTCCACGGGCAGTTGTTCGATTAACAAGCGATCGAAAACAATTTCGCCGCTGTTGTCTCCCAGATAGAGGATATTTTCAGCTGATCGGACAGCTCCCTCCAGCAACCCTATGTTTCCCAGCAACCGGCCGGACAAAGCATGCCCAATCGCGTCATCAAGGCCGGATGGATCGATCTCGCTGTTTGGTCCCAAATCGATTATGTTACCGGCAATGGCCAGACGCACGGCCGTTTCAAGGGGCATGGGGGATCGTTCAATTATTTTTTTGTATTGCGGATATATGGCAAGGGCGTGACGGTTGAAACGATCCTTTACATGCTTGTAAGGGTCTTCGTTTCGGGAGAGTTTTCTGACAATCTGGTGAATCTGCTGCCCCATCACCGGGGGCGCCTGGTTAAGATTCATCCGGCCGACCGCGTCCATAACCCCACGAAGCACACGCTCATGGGTTATCTCATCCGAAGTTGCCAGCCGGGCCGCATCAAGGGTCTGACGGATAAAACACGGTATGCAGTCAAGAAAGGTTTTCATAGCCCCCTGGGCGATCTTTGATAACCAACTTATTTTTCAGGTCAGATAGAATGTCAACGGGACGGTCTGACATCCGCCCCGCTTTCCACCATGGAAAGTCTTTAAGTAAGAATGGTAAGACGACGATTTTAGCCCTATGAGAATCTCATTTTCCCGGATACAATTTCTTCCAAGAGCGGCGTTTGAGTTCCTGACAGTTGGCTAAAGCCAGGTATAGTGCACCCACCGCCAGTTCAGCACAGTGGGTATTCTGCGGCGGCAGAGTTTCCAGGTAAGAGATCACATCTTCCGCTGTAATTTCCCAGGCATCTTCGACTTTTCTTCCTTCTGCCAGCTCGGCCACCGTGTTGGCGCAGGCATTGGTATTTATGCAGCCGTTGGTTTCATAAGAAACCGATCGGATGCGCCCCTTGCGGATGGACAAATACATTTCTACGGTATCACCGCATTCACCGGTTCGCTTCCCATATCCATCCGGATGCTCGATTCTCTCTCTCCGGTCGTTGCGGTTGGCCATCTCCAGATAGTGCCGCGAATGGCCCTGCCAGATAACAAACTTTTTCTGTTCCATTGACTTACTTAACAAGAATAATGGTAAAAGTTTACTACTTTAGACCTAGTTGAATAGTTTACTCGTTGAATGGTTGATAAGGTAAATTATAGTCATCATTTTAGAATATTACGATTGTTCTTTAAAGATTTTGGGAACACAGATTTGAACAGATAACCACAGATTAATACTAAACGCCTGGCAGCGGAACCATGTCCAGACATATGTAGCTGCCTGCTTGCTAGGTGTCCTTTCTCGCCGAAGGCGAAACAAACTTTCTTTTTTAATCCGTGTTAATCCGTGGTCATCTGCCTGCCCAATGAAATCTC
>RCNC010002409.1_pt1 | contig 12488 bp, 15 predicted proteins | sample 2041301 | NCBI WGS metagenome assembly RCNC01 (sample SAMN09708231, study PRJNA481090) | Marine sediment metagenome, whole genome shotgun sequencing project. | biome: marine sediment; feature: ocean; material: sediment; isolation source: Sewage treatment plant 13A marine sediment (STP13A) ... | reverse complement strand
ATGGCAAAGTCTTTTAATCTGGTAATGGTGGCAGAAAAACGCCGGGTCATAAGCATCAGTAAAAGAGAGATAAAGAGGAAGAGCGAGAATAGGTAGATAATAAAGAGTTTCTCCACATGAAGAAAATCCCGTATCTGGATATCATAGAGTGCTGCAGTCCGAATGAAGTAGTCAGAATAGAACCTGACATAATAGTAGTAGCTGCTGCCTGTGGTGGAGGACTCCCTGATATTGGCTCCAAACTCCGAAGCCACAGAGCCTCTGATCTCTGGTCGTTGCAGGTGGTTCTCCATGCTTTTAAAATCCGCCACCTCGCTGTCGTACAGAACCATTCCTTCAGGATCGATTACAGTCACCCGGAGATTCTGCACAGGGAAGATCTCCATCAGCGAATCGATCTTCCCAAAATTCCCTTTCTCCAAAATCGCATTGCTCAGGATGTAATTGTGGGTCAGTACGGTCATTTGATCAAGCTGACTTTCCAGCTGACTTTTCCTGAATCCCTTCTCCCGTTGAAATTGAAAGGCCAGCACAAGTACTGTGAATATGATAAAAATGACAGAGAAAGAGATAAAAAGTCGCTGTCTGAAATTCAATTTTAGTAACATAGCAATTCAATAGTTATTTAGCGGGTTGTTCAAAAGCATAACCATATCCCGGTTTGCTCCTTAGATATTTCCCATAGGAACCCAATTTTTTCCTTAGCCTGGTGATGTGCACATCAGTGGTCCTGTCAGAGACGATGATGTGATCATCCCAAACTCTTCGGAGGATCTCTTCTCTGGAGAATATGACCCCCTCATTCCTGAGAAGAAGTGCCAGGATCTCAAACTCCTTTTTGGTCAGTTCCACCTCTTCCTTTCCGATATAGAGTTTCCGTTTTTTAAAACTAAGTTTAAGCTTATCCACCTGGATAGATGCTTCACTGCGAATCTCCTGCCCGGGAGCCCTCTTTAATACCGCCTTCACCCTTACAATGACCTCTTTCACCGAAAAGGGTTTGTTGATGTAATCGTCGCCTCCCAGGTTAAACCCTGTCAGCAGATCATCCTCAGCAGTCTTTGCAGTTATAAAAATGATGGGTGTGGTCAGACCCTGCTCAGACCGTAGCTTTTTGGCAAGCTTAAATCCAGACATTTCGCCCATCATTACATCCAGGAGAATCAGATCAAAGGATCGCAAATTTTTGCTTAGTGCCTCCTCGGCAGAATGCGCCACATCTGTTCCAAATCCTTCACCCTCAAGGTTAAACTGAAGGATCTCACAGAGGTCCTCCTCGTCATCCACGATCAATATTTTGTGTGCGTTTTTCTCCATGTGTTTCAGGTCATGTTTTGGTATTATAAGATAATACTAATTCTCCGTTTTAGGATTCTGATGCCTGATAATGGTCCCTGTTATGGAATAGATGGATGACTCGGCAATGTTGGTGGCGTGGTCACCGATGCGCTCCAGGGACGAAATGATCGATCTAAGATCCACCAGGTCGTTGAGGATCTGCTGGCTTTTTTTGGGCAGTCCGGCCGACTTGATGTTTTTCTTCAGCAGCTTTCTGTTCAAGTCATCAAACTCCATGTCCTTATTGATGGTCCATGTGGCGAATTCGGCATCGTTATTGATGAACGATAGCAGGGCCCTGTTTACCATCTTGGAGGTAATTTTCAACATGTTATGAAGTGTTGAAGCAGACTCGTCCTGCATGGTGCTGTCTTCAATTTCCAGGTAGGTATTAGTAATCTTTACCACCAGGTCGCCCACCCTTTCCAGATTGATGGTCATGTGATAAATGGCAAATAGCCGTCTCAGGTCTGTTGCAAATGGGTGATGGAGGACAATCACTTTGACAATTTTTTCATCCAGATGAACTTCGAACTTATCAATATCCTCCTCGTTGGATAACAATTTTTTTAGGAGTGTCTTCTTGTCCACCTCCACCTCCTTGTTTAACAAATCCTGAAGTAAGCGAAGCTGTTCAAGAATCAGGTTCGAGAGTTTCTCAAACTCCTTTTCGATTTTCTGAATGGCCAGGTCTTTATTTGTAGTCATAATCTTTGCTTATCAATTAACTAAACTTTCCAGTAAGATACTCTTCTGTACGCTTATCCACGGGATTGATGAACATGTCTTTTGTCTTGCCGTATTCGACCAACTCACCAAGATACATGAACATGGAGTAATCTGAAATACGGGCGGCCTGAGACATATTGTGCGTGACCAGCAGGATGGTATAGTGTTCTTTCAGTTGGATCAGAAGCTCCTCCACCTTTTTGGTGGCCACAGGATCGAGGGCCGAAGTGGGCTCATCCAGGAGAATCACATCAGGGAGAAAGGCTAGAGCCCGTGCGATGCATAGCCTTTGTTGTTGTCCCCCTGACAAAAATGTTCCCTTTTTTGTGAGTGAATCTTTCACCTCATCCCACAGCGCTACGTCGCGCAGGGATTTTTCAACAATATCATTCTTATCACTCTTTTTCAACCTGATTCCATTGAGTTTGTATCCAGCTATTACATTGTCGTAAATACTCATGGTAGGGAAGGGATTGGGTCTCTGAAACACCATGCCGATCTTTCGCCTGAGCATGATCGTTGACATCTCTTTTGTCTCTTCCCCATTCAGAAGGATATCCCCCTTTATCTCAATGTTTGGATAGAGATCATGCATCCGGTTGATCGCCCTGAGCAGGGTGCTTTTGCCACAGCCTGAGGGCCCCATGATGGCAGTGACTTTGTTTTTTTTGATCCCGGCACTCACATCCGCAACGGCCGGTTTATCTTTGTTATAGGCCACCGATAAGTCCCGGATCTCCAGCACGGGGTCGTTTATATGTTTGATTAATTCACTCATTGTTTAACTTCTTTTGGCAATCAACTGTTTCGATACCAGGTTCAATAAGAGCACAACCATCATCAGAAACAGGGAGGATGACCAGATAAGGTCAACCATATTCGGATCGTTGTAAAAATCCCAGATCAAAAGCGGTACAGCACTTGTGGGTTTTGTCATATTAAAATTCACCTCCATACTTCCCAGTGCGGTGAGCATCAGGGGTGCGGTCTCCCCAATAATTCTTGAAATGGCCAGCAGGATTCCTGTAGCCAGACCACTAAACCCAGAGGGGATTAATACCCTCAGTAATATCTTATGGTAGGGAACACCCAGCGCAAAACCAGCCTCCCTAATGGAATCAGGAATCATTTTCAGGGTCTCCTCAGTGGATCGGATGATCAGGGGAAGCATCATGATGCCGAGTGCGAAACTTCCTGCCAGGGCCGAAAATCCATTGGTAATGTTTTTTACCACCCAAAAATAGGCGATGAGTCCCAGCACAATGGAGGGTACTCCCTGCAGAATATCCACTACATCTCTGACCACACCCGCATATCTTTTTGTCTTCTGATCATAGAGAAAGATGCCAATTAGCAGCCCTATGGGTATGGCGATCAGCGAGGCAATCATTACCATAAACAGCGTTCCTGTGATTCCGTTCAGGATACCTCCGGGAATTACCTCACCAGAGTTGACAGCCACCATGGCTTCATAGGTGTCGGGTGCCTTTTTTGAGAAAAAGTCGAAATTGATCTGCCTGTAGCCTTTGGAAACCAGTTTATAAATGATCAACACAATGGGGGAGATGGTAACCATCGACATAAGGAAAACTCCACCGGCAAATATGCGGTCCTTCAGAATGCGACTACGGAGGGCTGGAGTTCCCATTACACACTGTATTTTTTAATAATCAACTTACCAATGCCATTGATAATGCCGGTAATTACAAATAGCAGCAAACCTATAGCAACCAGTGCACTCAGTTTAAGTCCGTCGGCCTCCCCAAATTGATTGGCAATCACACTGGCCATTGTATTTCCGCTGTCGAAGATCCCTTTTGGGATGACATTCGAATTACCTATCAACATGGTGACGGCCATGGTTTCGCCCAGGGCTCTCCCAAAAGCAAGTACATAACTGGTGAATATTCCAGAACGTGCATTTGGAACGACGACACTGAATATCACTTCCCGGCGTGTGGCCCCCAGTGAATAGGCAGCCTCCTTCAGGTCATTGGAGACCATCTTGATAATCTCTGTGGTAATGGAGGTAGCATAGGGAATGATCATAATGGCCAGTACCACCCCGGCCGTAAAGATACTGAAGCCCTGAGCGCTCCACCCCAATTCTACGATCAGTGGTCTCAGGACATAGAAGCCCCATAAGCCATAAACGATGGAAGGGATTCCCGCCAGCATGTCCACCATAGTGCCGGTAATAGAAGCCATTTTTGTACCCCTGTAATACTCTCCAATAAATAGAGAAGTAGAGAATGCCAGGGGGAAGCAGAGGACGATGGCAATGACCGAAGTAAGCACAGTGCCAGTAATAAATGGCAGAGCACCATAGGCCTCGCGACCCTCCGTTGGATTCCACTCAGAGGAGACAATGAACTTTAAACCAAATTCCTTAAAAACCGGAATGGCGCCACTCATTAAGGAGTAGACCATTCCGGCTGTAATCAATATAACCACTACAGAAGCCATGAACAGAACCGCTTTTACAATTCGTTCACTATTATACTTCTGCAGGATTGTTTTCATTTTACAGCGCTTGTCCGTTAAATACTATGGAAGCCAGCAACTCTCTGGCCTGAGCCACGGTCTTCTCTGGCAGGGGCGCGTAGTTCACTTGCTGAGCCAATGCCTGAGCATCTTTCTCAATGATCCAGGATAGGAACTTCACGGTCTCTTTTGCCTGAGCCTTTGATCTTTTGTTGTATGCCTGTTCCTTGTAGAGGATCAACCAGGTGAATCCACTGATCGGATAGGCATCCGGATCGCTAGAACAGGTGAGCATCACCTTGGTGTTTGTAGGTATCTCTCCTTTAGCGGCAGCACTGATGGAGGCCAGGCTTGGTGTTACGTATTTTCCTGCACTGTTCTCCACCAAAGCCACAGGAATTTTCTGGGCAAATGCAAACTCTGAACCAATATATCCCACGGCGCCATTGGTTTGCTTGATGGTTCCAGCCACACCAGGATTGCCCTTAGCTCCTAAACCAATTGGCCATTTCAGTGATTTACCCTTGCCAACTTCTTTCTCCCAATCCCCACTGATCTTACTCATAAAATCACTGAAAATATAGGTGGTCCCACTTCCATCAGAACGATGTACTACAGTTAAGGCCAAATCAGGCAGGCTTACCCCTGGATTGGATTCCTTGATCCTGGAATCATTCCAGTTGGTGATTTTACCCATAAAGATGTCAGTCAAATTCTGATTAGATAGCCTCAGCTCTTCGATGCCGGGCAGGGTATATGCGATAACCACTGCACCAATGCAGGTGGGAATGTGAACAATTTCCGCTGGCATTTCCGCTTCCTGGTCTGCATTCAGATAGGCGTCGGTAGCTCCAAAATCAACCACTTTGTCTCTAAGGCTTCTGATTCCTCCACCCGATCCAACTCCTCCATAGGTAAGCTGGGTCCCTGCTTCCTTTGAATAATTTTTGATGGCCAGGTTGTAAAAGGGCAGGGGGAATGTGGCTCCTGCCGCTGTAAGGCTGACAGTTTCTGAACTGCCCTTGCCACTGTTACTGCCGCTGCCACAAGATGTGAGCAACACGGCAACTGTTAAAATTCCAAATAGAGTTTTCATTTTTTTATTCGATTTATTAGTTAAATTTTATTTCAAGACTGAGATAGGCTGAATGCGAAATGCCACCTCCATTTGCAGGGATCCACCCCTGGTAATTTGGGGTTACAATCAACCCTCTTACAGGTCTGATCTCAACACCTAAGATGACCAACTGCCCATCCTTGGCATAGTTCCAGGGATCGGTATCGGCAGTGAGGGCAGGAGATGAGAGTATATCATAGCGCCCAAACAGTCTGATCTTCTTTAACACATATGAACCATATACAGAAACACCGGTAAGATCATGCCCATCAATTCGTCTGTGATTGAGTTGATAATTATATTCAGCCCCCACAGCCAATTTGTCTTTCCTGTATCCCACATAAAGCGCCAATGTTTGTTGAGCAGAATCTTGTCCCATATTGTCATATGAGGCCCGCAGATCCATTCCTTCTAATGGTCTGATCGTAGCGCCAAAGCTGTATTTCAGGGCTGTATCAGATTCGAGTTTCTTATAGCCTTCCCCGTTGGCTACTGTAAGATCAACATTAAGCACCTTATGGATATCATAGGCCAAATATGCTCCAAGATCGGCGCTTGGTCCAAACCTATGCTCATCCATAAATGATTTGTATAGATATCGGCCACCCCAAAGATCCTCCTGCAGCCTAAACTGGTGCAGGCCAATCATTCCAAGTTTGGCGGTAAACTTGTTTTTTGAATATTGGACGTAAGCATGCTTCAGGTATGCGGTCATCTCAAGTTCACCAAAATCGGGATCCCCCACATCGAGGGTCAGTCGCCCCGATATATACTCGCTTAGCTTGTACTTATACCCAAAATAAGCCCTTTGGATTTCGAAAACTTTGTTAGCCTCTCCATCTGTCCATGTGCTGTGGTAGTTTGTAAACACCTTCATAAATGCCTTCCCACTGGCTTTGAACTCGGAGGACTCCTCCTGTGCCAGGATAAATCCTGTAAACAGTGTTAAAGCAAGGGCGGTGAGACTGATTTTTAATTTCATGTTGTTGTTTTTATCCACTAGCAAAAGAATCGCTAAAACATTACATAATTATTAAGGTCTTGTTAAGAAAATGTTACAATTGATGTTAAGTTAAGATGACAACAGGGGAGGCACTCTCTTCGAAACGATCTGCCATTAAAATCGTACTTTTGGTCCTTTAATCTATCTGGCTCTTCTATGGAGAAAGTACGTAAAACCTTACATGACTCAGCTATGGCACGCTGGGTAGTCCTTATTCTTGTGGGATTTGTCCTGTCGGCCAACTACTACTTCTACGATGCTTTTTCCACCCTGAAGGATCATCTTACCGATCAGTTCGGCTTTAGCAATACACAATATGGACTGTTTGTCTCCTTCTATGCCATCCCCAATACATTCCTTTTGATGGCCGTCATTGGAGGAATGATACTGGATCGTTTAGGGATCAGGCGAACCGGGTTTATGTTTGTTTTCTTTATGGCTTTTGGAGCCATTCTCACTGCTTACGGAGCCTCCTCATTCTACTCAGCAGGAGGGCCCGGATATGGAGTGATGCAATCCTTTCTCCCCAATTATTCGCCCGAATTAAAGATGATGTTGCTGGGACGATTCTTTTATGGACTCGGTGCCGAAACAAGCATCGTGGTCATGAGCAAGATATTGGTGAAGTGGTTTAAGGGAAAGGATCTGGCATTGTCCTTCGGATTGAAAGTGGCCTTCGGAAGACTTGGTACTTTTGCAGCCCTCCAGATTTCACCGGCGCTTGCCCACGAGGATGGGTCCGGCCTGTCAACCGCCATCTGGTTTGCAGCTATGCTGGTTCTTATCGGATTGTTGGTTTTTATGATTTATATGATGCTTGACCTTAAAATTGACAGGGAGGGAGCGACCACTAAAACACTGTCCAAAAATGAGAAATTCAACATTCGTGATATTATTTCCATAATAGCCAATCCGGCATATATTTTTATTGCCTTACTCTGTGTTACCTTTTATTCGGCGGTCTTTCCTTTTCTTGCCTTTGCCCCGGACTTCTTTCTGAATAAATACTCCATGACCACCCTTATGAGTGGACGGATTACTTCACTGTTGCCGTTAGGGACCCTGTTTTTTACCCCGCTTTTCGGCATTATTGTGGACAGGAAGGGGAGGTCAGCCACCATGATGATATTCGGAGCTTTGATTTTACTGGTGGTACATCTTCTTTTTGCGCTTACCTCCATTCAGCCTTATATACTGATGATCATGCTGGGCATAGCGTTCTCCCTTGTCCCTGCCGCCATGTGGCCTTCCATGGTAAAACTTGTTCATGAGAAACAGATTGGGACTGCTTATGGTCTGATGTATTCCATACAAAACCTTGGACTCTGGGGCGTTCCCCTGCTAGCAGGCATTATCCTGGATAGAACAAACCCGGGTGATCCCGAGATTCTAAATTATACTCCCACCATACTTATGTTTGCTGGTTTGGGCTTGGCTGGATTGCTATTTGCACTTGCGCTGAAGATTATGGATGGGAGGAAAAACTATGGCGTTGATCTGCCCTTGAATAAGAATAAAGCTTAATGTGATATTTCCTCCCAGGCCGACTTTATGACTTTCGAAATGTCGGATTGAGGATAAGCCTCTACAATGGATTTTCCCTCGATCATCGCCTGTATAAATCCTTCGTGAAAGGGCAGTTTTCCCAAAAGAGGGATTGATTGTTTTTCCAGGTATATTTCAATTTGCTCTGTCACCTCGGGATTAATATCCCACTTGTTGATGATCACCTGGATAGGTATGTCAAATTGACCAACCAGTTCGATCACCCTCATTGCATCGTGCAGACTGCTTTTGGAGGGTTCCATGACCAGGAGAACCAGGTCTGTTCCGGTGATCGATGCGATGGCAGGACAACCTGTGCCTGGAGGACCATCGGTAAGGATTATTTGAGCCTCAAGCTCTTTCGCAATCTCCCTGGCTTTTGTCCGGACCTTTGTAACAAGCTTTCCACTGTTTTCTTCTCCCGGGCCCATACTGGCATGTGTCATTTTTCCCATCCGGGTATCCGAAATAAACCATTTGTTATTGATACTCCGAGTAGAGCTAATGGCCCCTGCAGGACAAATTCTTTCACACAGTCGGCAGCCTTCACATCTAAACGGATCGATGCTACGGAATTCTGTATTATCCCATGAGATGGCATCAAAATGACAGTGTTCGGAGCAGAGTCCACAATTGGTGCATAGTTCGGGATTTATGGAGGCAATCCAGCTTCCTTCAAATGGAAAAGATTCCAGGGTAGTTGGTTTTAGTATCAGGTGTAAATCAGCTGCATCCACATCGCTGTCGCATAGTACCAAACTCTTACCCACCGATGCCAGTGCTGCAGTGATAGATGTCTTCCCTGTACCTCCCTTTCCACTGATGACCGTAATTTCTTTCACGAGATGAGTTTTTTTAATGAAAGAGTTTGCAACAGTTTTTCATAAGCCCGATTAATATCCTCAGGGACTTCACTGAATAAGTCGGCCTTTGCATACTGTGATGCGTAGGAGCGGTTAAATGGGATTTCTGTCAGAAGTTCAATTCCTTCCGACTCCAGGTAATCATATATTTCCTGATTTCCCAGGTTGGCCTTGTTTACCACCACTCCAAATGGTTTCTCCATTTCTCGCAGTAGCTGGACCATCAACTTGAGGTCATGGAGGCCAAATGGTGTGGGTTCTGTAACCAGGATAATGTAATCTGCATCAGATACGGTCTCTACAACCGGGCAGCTTGTTCCAGGCGAGGCATCCAGTAATGTCACCTGATTATAATCGGGGACGCTCTTCTTGAGGGACCTGATGACCATAGTTTGCATGGGTGATCCAATCCTCAGCCTGCCTTCAAGAATCCCATTCCCAATCTTTTCCTTATAATGGGTAATTGTGCCTATGGGATGATCATGTACCTCGATGGCATCTGATTCGCAGGCAACCTGACATGCCCCACAGGAGTGACAAAGACTGGAGTTAATCTCGGCAAATTTTACCGGTGGGATAACAACTATGGCATTAAACTCACAATAGTCAACACATTTTCTGCAATAGATGCATTTCGAAGAATCAATAAATGGAATCTCCTGGGTCACGTTGGATTGATGAACCATTGATGTATCAGGAAAAAACAGGATATCGTTAGGCTCTTCCACATCACAATCCACCAACATAACCTTACCAGGTTGTTGCTCATTGATGAGTCGATACAGGTTGGTGGCAACAGTTGTTTTCCCTGTACCTCCTTTCCCACTGGCAATGGCAATCTTGTGAGACATCGTCCCGGACTAATGATCGCAATAATTGGCAGAGAATAGAAGGGACTTTTCCAGGTAACCTTTTACCAACTCTTCAGGAGAAAGTTTAGGGGCTCCCACAAATACATTGACTCCTCTTGCGTTGAAAAGGTCAATGGCTCGTTTTCCCATCCCACCGGCAATTACATCTGTAACTCCTTTTTCGGGCAACCAGCTGGGTAACAGGCCGGGTTGGTGCGGTGGTGCATCCACATAGGTGGTTCCTACTATGGTTTCACCTTCAGTTTCGACCAATGCAAATTGCTTGCAATGACCAAAATGGCTGTCCATTTCACCATCACTTACTGGTACGGCAATCTTTTTCTTCATGTTGCTTACTATTTTCAGATCTTTCATTGTAACTCTTGCTATTTGATTATTCCCAATTCCTCCTGTTCCTTCCAAGCCCTCTTCCAAGCCCCTTTCCCCGGCCTCTGCCGGGATTCATCTCACCTCCTTTTAACTTCTTGTTTTCAGGTGTTGCATCTTGCTGCTTATCTCTGGGGGTGCATTTCCCCATTTGTCTTCCAGTTCGGGAGCCTTGCCCCTCGGGTCCGGTTCGATCTAATCCTGGCATAAGTCATTTGATTTTTTTGATGATATCGGCTACGGTGAGGGAGTCGTCGGGAATGATTACCATTTGAATATTAAATTTATCCAGTAACTCCTTGGCTTTTGGCCCAAAATCGCCGGAGATTACTTTAGTGACACCTTCTTCAATCACTGTTTCAGAAGCTTTGGTTCCGGCTCCATGCGACGCATCCTGGTGGGCATTCTTAAGAAACCTGGTTTTTCCAGTTTCCTCGTCAAGCAGACAGAACCACTTTGCCCGGCCAAACCTAAGATCGAATTGAGCGTTTGTTTTGCTACCTGTAGAAGAGATTATTGTTTTCATTTTGTATCTGAGATTAAATGTGTTTGTTCGGATTTGCAAATGGGACAGGTCTTATGTTTAAGGGTGGCTGGTATGGTGAACCTGGAGTGGCATGCATTGCACACATACCATGATTTATCTAGCCAGGCATTACCATATACCGATCGGATCTCACGGGTTTCCACCAGTGCACTGGCTATTTTTCTGCGGGCACTTTCATATACCCTGGCGAAGGTAGCCCTGGATACACCCATTAATTCGGAGGCTTCCTGGTGGTTCATAAGATCATAATCAGCAAGTTTAATGGCTTCATACTCCTCATATAAGAGATCAACCTGTTCCTTGTTATTAAGCCTGTTGCCATAAGGCTTGTAGCCTTTAAAGCCTGGTGGTGCGACCACCTTTCGCATTCTTTTTCTTCTGGGCATAAGCGTAAATTCCCCACAAATATAATGAGAATATTCTCATAAGAAAGCAAAGTTTGAAAGAATTCTTAATAATTTGAATATAAATCCTAGCGATCGGCCATCAAGAGCTTCCCAGAGAAGGGATTGCCATTTAAGGAGATTCTGTATATGTAAATCCCTGGCTTTTGAATTCCTGTAATCAGCTTATTCTTACCTGAGAGTAATTCCAACTGATTGGAGAAAATCCGGGTACCTGTAATAGAGAAGATTTCCACCTTACTACTTCCTGTCTCACCAGCATTCACTATGTATATGCTATTTAGATCACTTCCCTGATAAACCAATAGGTCTGGTTTGATGTGGTTTCGTTCATCAATTGAAGTGGCTCCAGTGTAATACAGTTTTAGTGTGGGCCACTGTACAATGTCGTTATGATTTTTGCTGCCGAACTTTACTGATGTTGCTGTTTGTGACTCATCTCCTATTAAAATCCACCCAAAGTTTTTGCTTGGATCCTGCAGCCATATATTGACATCCTGGGTCATCTGGGTCGATCGAAATATAGCATCAGTTCCTAGTGATACGGTATTTGATGCGCTGGTCTCAATGGCAAAATCTCCACCATTTTTTACCCAGCGATCGGTACTAAACTTTGAAAAAGTCCAGGTAGCATCGTCCTTGGTTGCCGGTGCCCCTTTTCCATCCCCGCCTTCTGATTTAGATGTGCCCTCACCCCATTCAGTGGTTAAAACATAAACTTCCACTTCGGTGCTGCCAGGCTTCACTTTGGAAGGAACCAGTGTCAAAACTACACTGTCAACGGCAATCCCTTCAGGCACTGCTTCTGTGATGTCAAATTTAACCAGGGCACGCTTTTTTACATTTTTATTGGTAGTACCGGCAAAAATGAACTCTCCCAGCCCATTGCTCAAATCGGTATCTATAAAAATCGTATTATCAATCATGGGAGTTACCTCCACTTCTACGGTTTGAGCTAATAAGCTTAAACAAGTAACCATCACCAAAATAAGGGCAAAGTATATACTCTTCATCTTCTTTTTTTATTATAACACTTTGAAACAAAAGAATGTTTGAAAAAAATACTACATTTGCACCTCGAAAATCACATTTTGTGATGAATTCGATCGGGGTATAGCGCAGTCCGGTTAGCGCACCTGCTTTGGGAGCAGGGGGTCGGGAGTTCGAATCTCTCTACCCCGACTACATGAAAACGCAATCAGCACATATGCAACTGGTTG
>RCNC010002408.1_pt1 | contig 12493 bp, 9 predicted proteins | sample 2041301 | NCBI WGS metagenome assembly RCNC01 (sample SAMN09708231, study PRJNA481090) | Marine sediment metagenome, whole genome shotgun sequencing project. | biome: marine sediment; feature: ocean; material: sediment; isolation source: Sewage treatment plant 13A marine sediment (STP13A) ... | reverse complement strand
ACTGGAACCCTTTAGCCTGAAATACCTGGTTTTGAAACGTTACCAGTTTGAAAATGTGGCTACTTCGGATATGCTCTTTGAACAAATCCAGGCCATTCTTCAACAGGATCCCCTGCTTCAACAAACCTATCAAGGGGTTTCATGTATACAGGTGGATAATCGGTCTACATTGCTTCCAGCCGCTTTGTTCGATAAAAGCCAGCTGAAATCCTACTTCGAATTCAACCATACGTTGGATGACCTGGATGAGCTGAGGTATAATTTTATGAAACAGGTAGATGCCTACCTGGTCTTTCCCATGTATCATGAACTTGCCAACCTGTATTTAAAGTCATGGGTAAATGCAGCATTTTACCACCAGGCCACACCCTTTCTCAGTGAGGTTGTCCATACCGGGTCTTTAGGGGGTAAAGCGGCTCATGTCCATTTCAGTTCGGGTCATTTTGATGTAGCGGTAACCAACGAGCAGGAACTATTATTTCACAATAATTTCATGTACCGGAGCGATGAAGATCTATGGTACTTCATCCTCTTTGTTTTTGATAAATTGGGACTGGACCAGGGATCTACACCCTTGCACTTATCGGGTGATTTTGATATATTTTCAGACAGGCCATCCATGTTGAAGCGTTACTTCAGGAACATAAAATTCAGAACTGCCCCTGCTGAATTTCAGTATCCCCATGTATTCGAGAATGTACAGATGCACAGTTGCCTGAGTCTTTTTAAAGTTTTTCATTGCGGATAATCAGTGGCAAATACAAAGGAAGGTACATCCCCGTACCCACTTCCTTTAAAGCCAGGCCAACCACAGATTTTGCCAGGGAGGGACTGTTCAATGTGCTTGCGAATACTTACGATTTCAACGATCTCATGGTCCTTGACCTGTTTGCTGGTACCGGAAGCATTGGATTGGAATTTGCTTCAAGGGGGGCAGAACGTGTAGACCAGGTAGAGATCAATACAAGGACCACTTCATTTCTCCTGAGGACAACCAGGAAACTGGGGATAGATAATGTCAGGGTCATCAGGTCTGATGTGTCTAATTACCTCAGGCAATGCAGGACCCAATACGACCTGGTTTTTGCAGATCCCCCATATGATCTGGATATTATTCCAACACTTCCGGAACTTGTGCTGAAGGCCGGAATTCTTGTAAAAGATGGCTGGTTCATATTGGAACATGGGAAAAATAACTCTTTCATCCACCATCCTCAGTTCCAGGTGATGCGTAAATATGGCAGTGTCCATTTTTCCATATTCGAATGAAGTGGATCCTGATTCAATAAGCATTCATATCCTGTCCTAATTTCACATATATTCTTTATATTGTAATGTTTAACCATTATCTGAGATATCATGGCAAAAAAAGAAAAAATAAACCGGAGAAAATTTTTGGGAGCCAGTATGGCCGGAACCATGGGTATAGCCATGGCCAGTAAAGCTGCAGCAGCTCCCGGTGTTGCTAATTCATCCCATCCCACGGCGCCTGGCAATGATCTGCCTTTCAATCCAAGAACCTTTGCTGCCATGCCCACCAATGCCCTCGGTAAGACCGGCTACAAGGTTGGGATACTGAGCCTCGGGGGACAGGCTTCCATTGAGACAAAAGGCCGGGAAGAATTGTCTGAAAAGATAATTAACAGGGCCATAGACCTGGGTATCAATTATATTGATACAGCTGCTTCCTATGGAAAGGGACTCAGCCAGCTGAACATAGGCCGAGTGATGAAGACAAGGAGAAAAGAGGTTTTCCTGGCTACAAAAACACACCTCCGTTCATATGATGATTCTATGCGTTTACTGGAAGAAAGCCTGACAAACCTCCAGACAGACCACCTGAATATCTGGCAATTGCACAATGTACAGCGCCAGGACCAGGTGGACCAGATATTTTCAAATGAGGGGGCCATTAAGGCATTTGAAAAAGCCAGGTCCGAGGGCATGGTAAAATTCCTTGGCATCACGGGACATTACGAACCCATGATCCTGAAACAATGCATTGAGCGATTTGATTTTGACACCATCCTGATGGCAGTCAATGGTGCAGACGTTCATTACCTGAGTTTTAAGAATTACCTGCTTCCTGAAGTTCAGAAAAAGGGCATGGGCATCATCTCCATGAAGGTGGCCACCAGGGGAAGGATGTTATCCTCCTGGACACCTCCGCCCATGGATGAACAACCCGCAAGGATGGCAACCAAATTACCAGGAGCACTTACCATAAAGGAAGCCCTGGAATATAACATGACCCTGCCGGTCAGCACTACTATAATTGGGGTGGATGATGTGGGACAGATAGAAGAAAATGTAAAGATCGCCTCGGAATTCTCTCCCTTAAACAATGAGCAGATGGCAGCCATTGAATACAAGTGCCTTCCTATTGTTCGCCAGGGACTTTACTTTAGGAGATGGGAGCTGGGTGTATGAAAGTAAGTGATCAGTACCCTGGGATAAAACTCGGATTTTCCACGCAGAATTTTCTGGCCTGCATGCCGTTGGGCATAGATAACCTTAAAGCCCTACTTGATTTCGCGGCCGATGAGGGCTATGCCTTTATTGAGCTGAGGGATCCGTTGGCGGATCTTTCACCGGAGGATTGCAAGGTCCTTGCAGCCTATGCCGGAGAGAAGGATGTTGAGGTAATCTACGAAATACATAAGGACCTGTTTGACCCTGGATTTAAGGAAGTATTTGAAAGGGCAGTGAGGAACACTGCCATTTTTGGCCGACCTGGTATTCTGCGGTCTATCATGTCCTGGTCAGAGTTTGCTGCTGACGGGGATAAGACCGGCTGGACAGAGGAGGAAATGGATCATCTTACCTCGCTGGCGGACCAGTGTGCTGCAGAAGCCAAGGAACAGAACGTGCAGTTTATTCTGGAAAACATCATTGAACCCTGGTTTGGAAATGACGGGGGATATGGACTGGCAGATCTTTTCAAGAAGACAAGGGGGATTGGACTGCAGTTCGATACAGCCAATCCTTTCCTGCCCTCATGCAGGGGTATGGCCGATCCGGATGATGTTGCCGAACACCTTGAACAGATCTCTGACCGCTGGTTTACAACCCATTTTAAATGCGGGAAAGACGGGGCATTCCAACCCATGCTTGAAGAAAATCCCATGCCCTATCAACAAATATTCGGGCTGATGTCCCGAAACCAGGTGAAGTATGCCGCCCTGGAACTGCTTTCCGTTGATGATAAACAGGCATGCTTTGATAACCATCGTAAAAGTATTTCATACCTGGCATCGCTGGGAATTGTTGAAGTCAATTTATAAATATCTCTCATATCATGCAAAAAAACAACCAGCAATTATTAAATGGCGTGGAGGAAGTCCTATTGATGGGACCTGGTCCCTCAATGGTGCATGAATCCGTCTACAAGGCTTTATCGGTCAGTACATTGGGACACCTGGATCCCTATTTTATCCAGATCATGGATACGGTGAAGGCACAGTTACAACAGGTCTTTCAGACGAGCAACAGGCTTACCATACCCATGTCCGGGACCGGGTCGGCTGGTATGGAAACCAGTTTCGTGAATTTTATCGAACCCGGAGACCCGGTGCTGATACTCATCAATGGCGTATTCGGGATGCGGCAGAAAGATGTGGCCGAAAGGCTTGGAGCCAGGGTAGTTAGCCTGGAGTATGAATGGGGGACTCCAGTACTGGTTGATGAGGTGGCTGAAAAGCTCAAGCAAAACAATTATAAGATCGTGGCTATGGTCCATGCTGAAACTTCCACCGGCGTAGCCAACCCGGTAGAAGCCATTGGTGATCTGGTCAAAGGCACTGACTCCCTGTTCCTGGTAGATACGGTAACCAGCCTGGCAGGTATGGAAGTAGCGGTGGACAGATGGGGGATCGATATCATTTACAGCGGCACACAGAAATGCCTTTCTTGTCCCCCGGGAATCGCCCCAGTATCCATATCCAAAAGGGCTGTTGAAATCCTTCGCAACCGGGACACTAAGGTGCCTAACTGGTACCTTGACCTGACCATGATCATTAATTATTGGGAAGGACAAAAGCGGGCATATCACCATACGGCCCCCATCAATATGATTTACGCCCTGCACCAGAGCCTGTTCAATGTGATTGACGAGGGACTAAAAAATGCCTGGGCCAGGCATATGGAATACCACAAGGTCCTGGTGAGTGGATTGGAAGGGCTGGGACTTACCATGTTTGTAGACCCGGAATACCGGTTGCCCATGCTGAATGCCGTTGTGGTACCCGAAGGCGTGGATGAAGCAGATGTCAGGACCAGGCTGAGGAAGGATTACCTGATTGAGATTGGCGCGGGACTGGGGCCCATGGCGGGAAAGGTTTGGAGAATTGGCCTTATGGGTGAAACCTGCCGGCCCGAAAATGTGGAAAGGATACTCTCAGCCCTGAAGGAGATTTTATAGTAATAGTCCCATGAAGAAGCACATACTAATCTCAATAATTGTCCTGGTATTCTCCGCAGGACTTTTAGCCCAACCGGTCCACCAGGTCGTCTTTAATGTTACGGTTGCAGAATCCTTACAGGATAAATTCCAGCCGGATGGCAGGCTCTTTATCTTTATCAGTGAAAATCCTCGCGGAGAGCCCCGCTTCCAACTCTGGCCTGTCAGTACCATGAAAAACCACATATTCGCGAGGAACTATGGGGACTGGAAAGCAGGTGGGATGCTAAAGATCGCTGCAGGGTCGGGACTCGCCAGGACTGGTCCCTTCGACCTGGGAGAGGTACCGGAAGGAGAATATAAAGTCCAGGTATTGTGGGACCAGGATAAGGAAGGATCCCGTTTCAATTCGGCGGGTAACCTTCACAGTAAGGTTCAATCTGTTAATATCAACAAGGACAAGGAGATAGTAATCCGGCTTGATCAGGAAGTCCCGCCCCTGGAACTGGCCGATCATAAATTTGTAAAACTGGTTGATATCAGGAGTGACACACTGAGTTCCTGGTGGGACAGGCGGATCCAACTGAAAGCATCAGTGTTGTTACCTTCAGGTTATTTTGACCATCCTGAAAAGCACTACCCAGTCCGGTATAATGTGGCCGGGTACGGGGGCAGGTACAACAGGGTTAACCATCAGGTCAGGGAAAATAGTAAATTCAGCCAATGGTGGTTCTCCGGGGAAGCCCCCCAGGTCATCAATGTATACCTTGACGGGGAAGGGCCCTTTGGTGACCCTTACCAGGTGGATTCAGAAAACAACGGCCCATACGGTTATGCATTGATCCATGAGTTGATCCCGTATATTGAAGACAGGTACAGGGGACTGGGAACTGCGGATTCAAGGTTCGTGGATGGTTGCTCTACAGGGGGATGGGTATCCCTGGCGCTGCAGATTTACTATCCTGATTTTTTCAACGGGGCTTTTTCCTACAGTCCTGATGCCGTTGAATTTGAAAATTATCAGACAATCAATATCTATAAGGACAAAAATGCATTTTATAATGAATGGGGTAATCCCCGGCCGGTGGCGAGAGATATTACCGGGGATCCTATAATCCTGATGCAGCAATTCATCAAGCTTGAGAATGTACAGGGATCTTCCAATACCTACCTGAATTCCGGCCAGCAGATAGGCTCCCACACAGCGGTTTACAGTCCCAGGGCAGAAAACGGATTGCCCACACCCCTGTTCGATCCTATAACTGGTGAGATTGACCATGATGTAGCGGAATACTGGAAAAAATATGACCTCAAAATCTATCTTAAAGAGAACTGGGAAGAGATAGGTCCGCGTTTACAGGGGAAAATATGGATTTGGATGGGGGACATGGATCATTTTCTTCTGAATCCTGCTACCAGGACATTGGATGAATACCTGAAAAATACAACTGATCCCAAATCCGATGCGAAGATCATATTTGAACCCATGCAGGGACATTGTGCGAAATTCAGTCACAGGGACATTCTGGAAATGATAGCTGACAAAATGAAAAATGAATCAAACAAAACAGAATAAATGGAAACCCGCTTAGTTGACTTACATGGATACAAGGATTGTTTAGAAATACGCAATGGAGATTCCAGGGTCGTCCTTGAACCGAATTGCGGAGGAAGGATACTTTACTATGAGTATAAAGGGGTAAATGCACTTTATATTAATCCGGCGGATGACGGGTACCTGCTTGAAAGCGGTAAATCCCCGGCCGGCCCCTTCAGTCCATGTGCAGGCCGCTGCGACATCGGTCCCGAGATGACCACACCGCCACATGCTGATCTATGGCTGGGAAACTGGATTGCCGTGATCCAGGATGACCAGTCTGTGGAGATGACCAGCATGATGGATCATGAAACAGGGATACAGCTGACCAGGACCGTATCACTTGAAGAACATTTCGCAAAACTCAAATTCACCCAGAGCATCCTTAATATCGCCGAGACACCCAAGCAATATTTTCACTGGTCACGGACCTTCTGTACAGGAGGAGGCATTGCTATCGCGCCGGTCAACCCTGAAAGCCGCTTCCCAAATGGATACATTACCTATGGCCCGGGCGATGTCATCAATTACCGGCCTGAATGTGAGCCCAATGTTTGTGTCCATGACGGACTATTACAGATATTTGGTCCGCCATCTACCAAAAAATTTGCCATGGACCTTTCGGAAGGATGGATGGCATACCTGACCCGGGATTCACGTCTTATTGTCAAGAAATTCCCGGTATATCCCGGCAGGGTGTATGGGGAAATGGCTTCAAATAATATGTCATTCTGGTACAATGAAGAGGAAATGTGCGAGGTCGAACCTATCGGTCCCCTGGAAGTCATACAGCCCAGCTATGAGGCCAGCTTTACAGAAACATGGTACAATATGGAATACGACTATCCGGGAAGGACCGCCGTCAGGTCTTCAGATATCAGGAAGATCATTGATATCCTTGTGATGTAATAACCTTAAACCTTAGATCATGGATCGCAGAAACTTTTCAAAACTAAGTCTTTTGATGGGGGCAGGAGCCCTGACAGGGATCAACGCCGGATGCACGGGCAGCGGCGAAAGGATCAGCGATGGACTCTATACTGAGCCTGCCAGAAGACTACCCACCAGGGAATTCGATGTGGTTGTCGCAGGCGGTGGCACGGCCGGAGTAGTGGCTGCCATTGCAGCTGCTCGCCAGGGAGCCAGGACCATGCTGATAGAAGCAAAGGGGTATCCGGGAGGAACAGCTACCGAGGGTGGCACAGCCATCCATTCATATTATAACCTGTGGAAGGCATTCCCCGGAGTCGAAAAACGGCAGGTGGTCAAAGGGATCCCATTGGAGATCATAGACCGACTGATGCTGGTGGGTGGCACCACGGGCCATGCGGAAATGGATGTTGGCTACGATTACGATTCAATATGTACGGCCATTGATACGGAATTATACAAGCTGGTCACCTTTGAGATGCTGGTGGAAGCTGGTGTTCATGTAGCGGTGAACACGCTATGTGCCGGGGCCATTACCAAAGGGACAGAAGTGAAGGGGGTGATAACCGAGAGCAGGAGTGGCCGGGAAGCCATTCTGGCACGATCATTCGTGGATGCCACCGCCTATGGGGACCTGGCAGCACATGCAGGGGCCGAATTCACCGTACCAAATGATTATGCTTCCTGTAATGCCTTTGGCCTGGGCAATGTAAGCATAGAAAAATATTATGCCTTCCTGGAGAAGTACGATGCCATCGGGCAAATGGCACATGGACTGCGTAGCGGAAAGGAAGGCCAGCTGGTACGACTAAGCGGACGGGGAGTGAACCTGCCGGAAGAATTCAACGAGGAAGCCAAAAAAATCGGGTTTTCAAGTACCACTACGACTGTACATGATAATTACCTGATGTTCATCAAAATCAATATGAATGTGGAGGGAAGTGTCATTGACCGGGATGATATGGCCAGGGCTGAACTGCTGCTGAGACAGCGGCAGTACAAGAGCATAGATTTGATCAAGAAATTTATCCCCGGATGTGAGAATGCATTTATCGCCCGAACCAGTCCATCCCTGAACATTCGGCGTGGAAGGCTGATCACCTGTGATTATGACATCACCCATGAGGATGTAATGGAGGCCAGGCATTTCGATGACGAGGTTTATGTTTACGGATTCCATGATTCTGCGCCCAGGCTGCAGATCAAGGATGGAGGTACCTACGGAGTACCATTCAGGGCTTTGCGTGCAAAGGGACTGGACAACCTCATGCTGGCCGGTATGATGGTAACTTCTGACCGCCGCGCACACATGTCTACCAGGAACACGGTCAGTGTGATGTCTATGGGACAGGCGACCGGGACAGCGGCAGCCCTCTGCACACAGAAAGATTGTGGAACGCGGGACCTTAACTATACCGAACTGAGAGATGCATTGGTACAGGGAGGGGTTTATTTCGAAAGCTAGGACACAAATCTAATAAGAACGATTATAAACTAGCGGATTGTGTAATTCTTTCCGGAATCCTGCGAGAAAATCTTGCTAACTTTCTGCGAATTAATTCAATAGACGTATCATGGAAATTAAAAACGGGCTTTCCAGGACCCAATCTGTATTCCTTGTCCTGTTAAGGATTTTTGTAGGATGGCACCTGCTGTATGAAGGAATTGCAAAGATGTTGATACCCGACTGGACCTCAGCCGGTTACCTGGAAAATTCAAGATGGATATTCGCTGGCATCTTTCAGGCCATGGCTTCCAGTGAGGGAGCACTGGCGGTTGTTGACTTTTTGAATGTATGGGGACTAACACTCATAGGCCTGGCATTGATGCTGGGACTCCTGACCCGCTACGCCAGCATCGCAGGCATGGCATTATTATCCCTGTATTATGTGGCCAATCCTCCATTTTTCGGCACCGATTTTGGTATCCCACTGGAAGGGCATTATCTTTTTATCAATAAGACATTTGTGGAGATCGTAGCCCTCGGGGTGCTGGCTGTGTTCCCCGCCGGACTCTACTTTGGAATGGACCGCTTCATCCGTGCTGCAGGCAATGCAAAGCGGTCCCGCCCTGAAGACAGATCCGAAAATGAGAAAAAGGCCGGGAACATGCTGGATGAAAACGCTGTGCCTGATTCCCTGCATCGCCGCGAGATCCTGAGGTACCTGGCCATGGTCCCGGTACTGGGTGCCTTCGCCTGGGGTGCTGCCAGAAAATACCGCTGGAATTCCGTGAATGCCATATCCGGTGCCACCATCAAGGTCAGTGACAGCAAACTCAAGGACCTAAAAGGAGAACTCCCAAAGGGTAAGATCCTTGATAAACAGGTCAGCCGGATCTTCATAGGAGGGAACCTGATAGGTGGCTGGTCCCATTCCCGCGACCTGATCTATGTAAGTTCTCTTTTCAAGGCCTACAATACCGAACGGAAGGTATTTGAAACACTGGCCCTGGCGGAAAATGCAGGGATCAATGCCATCAATATCAGCGACAGGCAATTGCCCCTGATCAACAAGTACAAGCGGATCTTTGGCAGCAGCCTGCAAACAATGACCCAGGTTCATCCTACGAAGGATAAACTATATGAAGCGATAGATTCGGTGATAGACCAGGGGGTTGACCTGATACAGATACAGGGGAACTGTGCTGACTGGAGGGTCCGGGATGGAGAGGTAGATGTACTTGTCAAAAGCCTGGATTATATCAAGCGGCAGGGCTATCCGGCAGGCATGGGTGCCCATTCCGTGCAGGCACTTATGGCCTGTGATGAAGCAGGCATAGAACCTGATTTTTTCATGAAAACCTTCCACCATGACAAATACTGGTCAGCTCACCCTGTTGAGAACCGCATACCTTTCTCCGTTGACGGGGATAGATCGGAGGACCATGATGAGTTCCATGACAATATGTTCTGCCTCTTCCCTGAAAAGACGGCTGAATATATGAGTAAAAAGGAGATCCCCTGGATAGCATTTAAGGTGCTTGCAGGCGGAGCTATCCATCCCGAAGCCGGATTCAAATATGCTTTTGAGAACGGGGCCGATTTCGTCTGTGTGGGTATGTTTGACTGGCAGATAGTGGATGATGTGAATATTGCCATCGATACATTAGCAAACCTGACGGGCAGGCAGCGTGAATGGCAGGGATAAAAATTAATCAAATGCAAAAAACCATTCTTACCGTTTTCCTGGGATTCCTCATCCTGGCATCCTGTACCACATCAGACATGCCCGGGTCTATAAAAATCCAGTACGATGGGGAAGTCCCACAAGTCCTTTTTGCCATAGACAATATAAACAAAGCATGTAAATCAAAGAAGATCAGAGTGATAAGCCAGGATTCTGATAAGAAACCTGCCCTGATGATCAATATGATCATTGATCCGGCCCTGGGATTCGAGGCCTACCGTATTGACCAGCAGGAAAACAGCATTGTGCTGGCAGGAGGCGATGCCAATGGATTGATGTATGCCGGCATTGACCTGACAGAGATGATCCTCCTGGGAAAGGATCTCTTAGCCATTGGATCTTTAGCATATAAGCCATATATCAGGCACAGGGGACTCCGATACAATATCCCCCTGGATGCCCGTACCCCCAGTTATGATGACACCGGCGATGCCGCACAGAAAAACATAAAGACCATGTGGGAGTGGGATTTCTGGAAGCAGTACCTGGACCATATGGCCTTGAACCGGTATAACCTCCTCACCATCTGGAGCCTTCACCCCTACCCTTCCTGGATCAGGGTGCCTGAGTATCCTGAAGTGGCCCTGGACAATGTTACCGTGTATAATAAGCCCATCGATAACTGGACTGACATGAAATGGGAGGAAGAAGGGATACAGGAACCGGAAAACCTTACGGTTATCAGGGAAATGAGCATGGATGAGAAGACAGAACATTGGAAAAAAGTATTCCAGTATGCCGAGGACCGGGGCATTGACATATACCTTTTCCACTGGAATGTGTTTGTCAACGGGGCGGAAGGGAAACATGGCATCAGGTGGCAACAGGACCATCCCATTACGGTGGATTATATCCGGAAATCCGTCAAGCAAACCCTGCTCACCCTTCCCAATATAAAAGGGATTGGTGTTACAGCCGGGGAGCATATCAACCGTGAACTTACCGGTAAATACAAAACCGAGAACTGGATGTGGCATACCTACGGACAGGGGATCATGGATGCAAGAGCTGAGGACCCGGACCTGGATGTGAGGTTCATTTTCCGACGTCACTGGAGCGACCTTGAAGATATAGCTGAGGCATTCAAAGATTATCCAACCGAGATAGAAACCTCATTCAAATACTCCCGTGCGCATATGTACTCCTCCACCAAGCCACCCTGGTTCGACAAGATCTACCGGGAAATTGTGGAAGACCACGATATTCCCTGCTGGCTGAATATGAGAAATGATGATATTTTCACCTTCCGCTGGGGTGATCCCGAATATGCAAGCGAATATATCAGGAATGTCCCCCATGAGCTTAGCCCGGGATTTTACATGGGACCAGACGGGTATGTATGGGGAAGGGAATTCACCAGCAAGAAGCCGCAAACACCCAGGCAGTTAGCCGTAGATAAACACTGGTACCGCTTCAGGATATGGGGAAGGACAGCATATAATCCAAACCTGGACGCCGCTTACTGGGCTGATCAGATCAGGCTAAGGTTCCCGGAGGTGGATGCAGAACATTTTTACCATACATGGAAGGCAAGCTCCGATATAATTTCCCTGGTGGATAAGATACATTTCAGGCAGAATGACTACCAGTTTTCTCCTGAGGGTTGTTTTGATGTGAGAAATTTCCATGATGTCGATTTCTTCATTGCTGTGGCCGCCATGCCCCTGCAGGGTGTGATCTCCATATCTGATTATGCCAAGAACCCTGAAAACCTGGAGGGGATGACCCCCTTTGATATTGCCACCCGTTTGGATGCAGCCGCCAAAACCCTGATCGATGGGTCGGCCGCTGTGGATCCAGGCGGTGATGTAGAACTCGGTGAAACCCTGGGGGACATGAAGGCCCTGGGCTACCTGGGACAGTATTATGCCCGGAAGGTCAGGGGTGCCACCCATCTGGCCATGTATCGCTGGTCAGGCAAAGAGGAGGATAAAACATATGCGGTTGCCGAACTCCGTAAGGCCGTCGGATACTGGGAGGAGTATGCTGGAACTGCCAATGCACAGTACCATCCCCAGCTATATGCACGCACCCAGGAACTCAACTGGGATGCCCTGCTTGAGTTTGTGAAGAAAGATGTTGACATTGCCCGTACCGCCGTGCAGGGAGAATCCATTGAGATCCTGCATGATAATATACTTTGGAAAAGAAATACCAGGAGATTTTAATTTATATACTGTACCATGAGACTTGGAAGATCAAATCAAAGGAATAATCTTACAATAAAGATCATGATAATTTTGCTTGGAGCCGTTTCACTTCTCTGGTTTGTTCTCAGGGTCATTCCCAAACCGAGCCGTGCCTTTTACCCCTGCCAGCGAGCTGCCTTTCCAGTGGCTTCAGCCTTTGGGATCTGGCTCATCGGTATATTGGGATCTG
>RCNC010002407.1_pt1 | contig 12495 bp, 8 predicted proteins | sample 2041301 | NCBI WGS metagenome assembly RCNC01 (sample SAMN09708231, study PRJNA481090) | Marine sediment metagenome, whole genome shotgun sequencing project. | biome: marine sediment; feature: ocean; material: sediment; isolation source: Sewage treatment plant 13A marine sediment (STP13A) ... | reverse complement strand
AACCATCAGGCAAATCAGGATTACCATGGCAATGGCCAGTACCGCGCTGGAGAAAAGAAAACCCCGCTCTTCGGGGATATTCATCACAATCGGGATGCCGAGATACATCAGGTAAACAGCCCAGCAGACTGCGGTGACGCCGACCAGCATGTCCAGCCAGAGCAGCGGATAAAAGCCCACCAGGCCGGCAATAAACAGGGGAGTTGCGGTGAGGCCCGCGATGACGATGCCCTTGGTCAGGCTGGAGTTCGCGCCATAGGTATCTGACATCCAGTGAATAGAATACCCAATCACTGCGACGCAGGCGATCATGGTAAAGTAAAAAAGAATACATATCTGGCGGGCACTGGCGGCGGTTAATTTGATGGTTTCGCCATGCTCGCCTACAGTCCAGCCTACCTGGCTGGTGCCATAATACCAGGCAACCGCTGGTAGGATTGCCAGGAAGCAGGGGTAAAGGATCAGTGTCTTGAGAGAGCTTTCAGACAGTTCAGAGACGGTTTTCCATTGTGCGCTTGGCTTGATCAATAAGCCAAAGGTATGTTGAATCATTAGGTTCAGTACTCCCCAAAGTAACTGCGATTAATCCAGACAGCGCATTCTAGGCTGTCTGGGGATTTGCATATTGATATGAATCAAACCACAACTGCGGTAGCCCCAGGTGGCCGAATTTTAACTACTGACGTTAGCTATAGTTTTAACGCCCCCGAGGTCCAGGATTTCAATTTCCTTGTTGTCGACACGCAGAATCTCCATTTTTTGCATGCGGCTGAACACACGGCTGACGGTTTCCACGGTCAAGCCGAGATAGTTACCGATATCAACACGGGACATAGGTAGTCGGAACTGGGTGGCGCTGAGCTTGCGCCTCGCGTTGCGACTGGAAATGCTGAGCAGCAGGGCCGCCACCCGCTCATCGGCGGAGTTTTTGCTCAACAGGGTGATCAGTAACTGGTCTTCGGTGATCTCACGACTCATGAGTTGGAAAAAGTGCCGTTGCAGATTGGGCATTACCGAACTCAGTTTCTCCAGGGAGGTGAAGGGGATTTCACAGACGGCAGCGGTTTCCAGTGCTTTGGCGGAGGATGCGTGGGAATTATTGCTGATGCCGTCCATGCCGAGTATTTCGCCCGGAAAGTAAAAACCAGTGACCTGCTCCCTGCCATCGTCGGTGGTCTTATAGGCCTTGAGCGTGCCGGAGCGCACCGCGTAGACAGATTGGAAGTCGTCACCCTCCCTATAAAGGTGCTGTGCTTTCTGTAGGGGCTTACTACGCTGGATAATGTCATCCAGCAGTTGTATGTCATCGCTTTCCAGCGCCAGGGGAAGACAGATGCTATTGAGCCTGCAGTTACCACAGTTGACCTGGTAATCGTGTGTGCAAGCCTTTAACCCAGCGTTGTCACTGGCCGTCGTAATATGAATCGTCATAGTAACTTCCCTGACACCGTATCCCTGTCAGTATAATTCAAATTGCGGCCGGACTGTAGTGTGTTTTTCGTTTCAAATAGTGGCGGAGAATTGCGGTGGTTCGCTGTCGCCCTGGTGGTTATCCAGATAAGCGTCAAAAGGCATGCAAATATTACGCAGGAAGGGGCGGCCACGATGGCTGATCGTTATCTCCTGGTCGTCAATAGTCAGCAGGCCGTCCTGTTCCATAGAGCGCAGTACTTCCAGTTCTTGCTGAAACATATTGGCAAATTCTATGCCAAACTGCGTATTGCACTCTCCAATATCCAGTTTCAGTTCGGAGATCAGGCTCATGATGATATGACGTCGCAGTTTGTCGTCTTGCGTGACTTTGCAGCCTTTTGTTGAAGGAAATTGGCCTTGGTCCACCATTTGGTAATAACTGTCCAGCTCGCGCTCATTCTGCAGGTAAAAGTCGCCGATATGGCTTATCGCGGAAACTCCCAGACCGAGTAAATCATCGGCCATATGCAGTGAGTAACCCTGGAAATTACGCTGTAAACGTCCCTCTTGCTGTGCCAGTGCCAGCTCGTCTCCCGGCAGCACGTAGTGATCCATGCCGATGTGCAGGTAACCGGCGTCCTGCAGGGTATGGCTGATCATTTGCTGTAGCAGTAACTTTTCCTCCGGCTGGGGCAGTGTCAGGCGGTCAATCGCCCGTTGGCTGCTGAAGCGCTCAGGAAGGTGGGCATAGTTGTAGCAGGCAATACGGTCAGGGCGCAGGGAGATTACCTTGCGCAGCGTCTCGTCCATACTATAGCGATCCTGGTGCGGCAGGCCGTAGATCAGGTCAAAGCTGAGAGAGCGAAAGCCGTGGGCGCGAATGGAGTCGACCAGCGGCGCAACCTCATGGTAGGGCTGGATGCGGTTTGTGGCCTTTTGCACCAGCGGGTCGAAGTCCTGGATTCCCAGGCTGATACGGTTAAAACCCACCCCTTTGAGTAGCGCTATGGAGCTTGCTTCAACTGTGCGGGGGTCGATTTCAATCGAATACTCCCGGTACCCTTTATCCAGCAGGCGAAAGTGGCTGGCCAGTGTATGCATCAATTCGGTGATTTCCGCATTATCCAGGTAGGTCGGTGTGCCGCCGCCCCAGTGCATCTGCGTGATCGGGCGATGGTGGCCGACCAAATCGGATTGTAATGCGATTTCCTTTTCGAGGCGTTGCAGATAATTGCGGGCGGCACCTTTTTCGCGGGTAACTATTTTGTTACAGGCACAGTAGTAGCAGATATCGTTGCAGAAGGGGATGTGCAGATAGAGCGAGAGTGGTGCGGTCTTGTGGTCTCCCTCCTTGCCTTGCCAGGAGAAGTACTGATCCAGCGGGAAGTCTTCACGAAACTGGGGTGCTGTGGGGTAGGAGGTGTAGCGGGGGCCCTGGCAGGCGTACTTGGCGGCCAGTTCCATATCCTTCTTGTGCTCTGGGGGTAAGCCGTTGTGGCTGATCAGGTCTTTGGTGAAACTTGTCATGTTTGGTACAGCTTGTGAAACATCCGAGGAAGAACGATAGCAAGCCGTCAGTCCCGGCGCGTTGATCCAGGTCAAGCACCCTGGGCGTTGGCTGCCGCCCGGGTAAATTTGTTACGCCAGGGAGGCCACGCTCTTGAGCACCAGTCGTACCAGTTCTGCCTGGCGCGAAACGCCGGTTTTGGAAAAAATGGACTTTAGTTGCGCCCGGGCCGTGTGCTGCGAGATGTTCTGCGCTACGGAGACTTCCGCAAGGCTAAGGCCGCGGGCCAGTAGCGTTGCCAGGTTGGCCTCTGCCGGGGTCAGTTCAAACAGTTCGCCGAGGATCTGGCCCGAGGTCGATTCCTGCAAGTCCGGGTCGCTGATGAATACTACTGCAGAGGGGCTGGATTGACCCTCGCTCCACTGGGAGGTGGGGACCGGGCGTATCACCAGGCCCAGGTCTGAGCGCGTGTTTGAGCGGGGCACACGCAGGGCCCGCACTACGGAGGTTTGCCCCTGTTGCTGGGCCTTGATAATGGCGCTGAGTGCCTGTTGCAGTTCCTTGTTGATATCCCGGCCTGCAATGTGCAAGCGCCCGTCACGCAGCCCCAGGCCTGCATCCTGGTCCAGCAGGGCCTGACCCACAGCGTTGGTGGTGAGCAGTCGCCCCTGCTCGTCGAGGATTATGCTGGCCACTGACAGCTGGTTCACTGCCCCGGCGTATACATCCCGCTCGGAGGTCGTTCGGTTGAGTCTGGCATAGATCTCAATAGCACGGCGCAGGTGCGGTGTGATGAGGGTAAGTAGTTCCCTCTCCCTCGGCTGGAAGGGCGTTTCGCTGCGCCGGCGGGAGATACGCAGCCGCGCCAGCATGCCGCCAGGTTCAGCGGTGTCCACGCCCAAAATGCGAAAGAGGTCGATGGGCTTGAGATAGTGCTGGTAGTAGTCAGACGTCATCAGCTCTTCATCCGGTAAAATGTCCTCAAGGGTGACAACCTTGTCCAGTGGCAGATTGACAAAGGGATCCAGCGAAAAGAACTGTTCCCGATAGGCGCTGAGCTCCCAGTCATTGGGGTCGGCGAGCGTGGTGTCGCCCTGGTCCTGGCCCGACTCGGCGCGCACACAGTTAAGGATGACACCCTGATCATCAGCGGTGGGTGGTCGCAGTACCAGCGACACGACTTGCGCATCGAGTGCCTGGCGCAGGCAGGGCAGGGCGCTTTGCCAGGGTTGGTCTTCCAGTGCGCCCTGGTAAATCAGGCCGATGAGTTGATCGTAAGCGCTGTCAATCCGCCGGGGATCCATTATTGCAGCACGGTTACGTTTCCAGACTGGAAAGTTCGGCAGCGACATCGGGCAATAGTTTGGGGCGTCCTATGCCCCAGCCCTGCAGGTAGTCGACGCCAATTTCTTCAAGTTTCTCGATTATTTCCTCGTTCTCCACCGACTCAGCGATAGTTTCCTGCCCGAGAAAGTGTGCCAGGTCGTTTATGGAGCGCACCATGGCGCTGTCGGTGCGGTTCTTATGGATGCCGGTGACAAAACTACCGTCAATCTTCACATAGTCTACCGGCAATTCCCGCAGGTAGTTGTGGCTGGCCAGACCGGTTCCGAAGTCATCGATGGAGAATTTACAGCCGATATTACGGAAGGCGCGGACAAAGTCGGCGGCCTTGACCAGATTGGAAATAGTGCCTGTTTCGGTGATTTCAAAGCACAATTTGCTGGTACCCACGCCAAACTCAGAAATTTGCTCGAATAAATACTCCATGAAGCTGTTGTCAGTTACGCTGCCACCGGAAAGGTTGATAGACAAATTGGGAACAATCTTCTGGTCGTCCATCAATTGGCTGATCCAGCTGAACGCCTCGTGCACCACCCAGCGATCCACCAGCGTCATAAAACCATAGCGCTCGGCGGACAGGATGAATTCCTGAGGGGATTCCAGCGTGCCATCCTTGTTGACCAGCGCCAGCAACAGTTCAAAGTGCAGGCTGGTTTGTTGCCGATCACTGACAGCGGCTTGTACGATAGGCTGGGCGCGTAACACAAAGCGCTCGGTGGCAAGTGCTTTCTCCAGGTCTTCCCTGGAGCGTTTCTTGTCGAGCTTGTATTCGCTGGCACCGACGTATGAGTCTTCAAAAAGCGCTACATGGTTGCGGCCTTGCTGCTTGGCATGTTGCATCGCGGACTGGGCGTCCTCCAACAGCTTTTCGACACTGGGACTGTGTTCAAGGATAGGGGCGACACCGATTGAAACAGTGAAGGTCACATTTTCTCCATCGATGTCCATGCTGCTGGAGGCAATGTCGCTGCGAATTTTTTCGGCAAGTTCCATGGCTTTTTCTACAGGGCGATCCAGCAGTAATATGGCGAACTCGTCGGCGTCAATGCGGGCCGAGGATGACTTTTTGCCATGCAGCTGCGATAACAGCCTGGCAAACTCCAACAGAACCTCGTCACCGCTGACGCGATCGTAGACGTCATTGACCAGTTTGAATTGGTCAATGTTCAGGTACAGAATTGCGTGTTGAGAGCGCTTGAGCTGGCTGTGGCGCAGGGCACGACCCAGCTGGTCAACGAAGGTGTCGCGATTGATCAGTTTGGTGAGTGAGTCGTGATTGCGGGCAAAGCTGAGGGATTTCTGCACATGTTCCAGCGTGTGATACATGCTCTGGTCCACCACCGAAAGGTTCTCGCTGGGGGAGGGGGGCTTGGCCCCGCGGCTGAGTTGCCTGGCAAGCTTAATGGCGCTCAAATCTGCCATTTTTTGCCCGCGCTCGTTGACGAAAATATAACGGTCCCGCATGGGGCTTATCCATGCAAGTTGCATGCGCTTCTTGTTGCCGCTCTTGTCGCGATAAGTCAGCCAACATTCTTTTTCAAGCTGTTCAACACGCTTGACCCAGCGCCGTAGTCTGGGCAGGTCCTCGATCCTGGCACGTACCTGTTCCGGCCCCGGGGGAAGGTTTGCCAGTTCCCCTGTCAGTTCGCCGGTCTCGACCTCGACGGTGCCCGCCAGGGTTTCACGCAACTTATCGAGTATCGCTTCATGGGTCATGTTGGTCGGCAGCGCGCTGGAAATCTGCTGGCCGAGAAGGTCGATAAGGGGTTCTGCTTCAAGGCTGCGCTGCATACTCAGGTCATTGTCGACGTCGCCCTTTAGTTGCTCGTCCAGCCACAGGCATATTAAATCCAGGGTTCGAACCTGTTCCGCCCAATCGCCGCTGTCTGGCCCTGCTTTCACATGGGTGAGTACCAGAAGATCTTTCCAGCCGCCCTCAATGAGGTCTATCAATACCTTGGGCGCTATCGGTGGCTGCAGCCTGGAGCCGATCAACTTGGCGACCGCGCGCTTGGCTTCGGCAAGTTTCTCCTGCCCTTCCTGGGTTCGTACCACGCGATCGATATTGCGGGACAGGGCTCGTTCCTGCTGGGCTACCAGCCTATTGATTTTCTGCAGTGCCATGTCGAAAACGCTGCTGTCGCTTTCGTAGTCAGAAATAATGTCATCGACAATGGTATTGATGCGCCCTTCCAGTGCCTTGTTGGGAAAGTTGGCCGAGGTGGCAAGTTGGGAGAGCTTTTCCACTACTTCCCGAGCGTTATGGGTATGATCAACAAAAAAGCGCGGATCCATCAAAGCCAGCTTGGCCAGTGGGATTTGCAGGTTACCCAGGGCGGGTTTCATTTCGGCGCTGACGTCCAGTTGCGACTTGATGGTGCCAAACAGGTTGTCAACCATGTCGAGTTGATTGAGGCTGTCTGCGGTGAGCCCGCTGGTGTTCTGCAGGTCGCTCATATCCTCTTTATTGTCAGCCAGGTAAGCGCGCAGGGAGTCACTTTGTTGTACCTCATCCCGTGCCTCTGAGCTATGTTGCAGGCGACTAAGGGCGCGCACAATGGACTGCGCGTCGGCCAGGCTAGTTTGGTCCAGCTCCGTGCTGGCGACGGTGGCACCTTCCCAGGTGCCGCTTAGTGGCGCGCCGCTGGCCAACGTGTCACCGTCCGCCAGGCCTTCGGCCTCCCGCTTGAAATTCATGGCATCGACCACAGAGCTGTATAGTTTGGCTGGATTCAGTGTCCCCAGTGCTCCCGTAACATGCTCGCCCAGCTGCTGGTGAAATCGATCGACCTGGGCGCCTGAAGTATCCGCCATGCTCGGCGCGCCTGTAGCGCTCGCGGCCCCCGCAGTGCTCGTGGACCCCGCACCACTGGCGGCCCCGGTAGCGCTGGCTGTTGCTGTACCGGTGGCGATATCCTGTTGCGGAATTGAACTTTTTTTCTGCGGTGTATCACGCTGGGGCCTTGAGGGCTCCTGGTTGCGGGTAAGTAAGGAGCCATCGTTCTGGATCTGGATTTCAATATTTGGCTGTATATCGTGTTCAGCCAGATGCGTGTTCAGGGGTTCATAGTAGCGTTCCAGTTGCGGTATGAAGTGCTTGGAAAAGTAGTCGAAAATATCAGCGAGCACTTCATTGGGTATGCCCTGTGATGTGAGTGCATGCTGGAAGGCGCGGCAAATCTGGCGCACGTGGACAGGCAGGCGTACTCGATTCGGGTCCTTGCGCACCAGCGTCGCCAGGCGCAAGGTTAATGCTTCCAGGGCGATGGTATTGAGGTCTTCGCCAAGAGTTACCGCGCGATCAATGGCAAGAAAGTCCTCGTATTCCTGGATGTCGATCAGGCCAAGTTCCTCAATTTTGCCGATATCGCGGCTCCATAATTGGTCTTCGCTTTCATCGGGGGTCAGGTCGAGGTAGTAGTCAGCGACTTTTTGTAGCAGGGCCTTTACGATGTCAGCGCCCTGCTGTCTGACTATCACCGCGGCCTGGTAGTGGGAGTTGATCCAGTCATCTCGCGTTTTGCTGTGGGAGGACAATTCGACCAGGTAGCCGGTGAGATCCTTGAAAAAGGGGATCAGGGCGAATTCCAGTTCCTCAATGCTGCGTTTGCGCAATGTGTCCAGGAGCACACCATATTCAGCGGTGGCGGCCATTGAAACCCGTTCGAGCTCGCGTTGTTGCTGCTTGGGTTCTCCTCCATCGTAGGTAGGCTGTGTAGTAGATTTCGAGGCTCCGCCAGAGCCAGGAAAAGAGCTTTCGATTATGACTTTGCGATAGCGCTCTACAGTCGTGTTGTCGCCGGGAAGGAATTCCAGTGTGAGGCAGTGGTCGTAGAGATTGGCAATGCGCACCCTGGCATTTTCCAGGCTGGCACCGGTGTTTTCCGTGCTGGACAGGGAAAGTGTCGCTTCGGCTCCGAGGGCGATGGAAGTAGGATCTTCGGATTCCTGTTGCTCCATGGCCTGCACCGACTCCAGTCGCAGCCGCCCATCGAGCAGGTAGGATAGCTCTCCGGTGAGGCTGGTGCCATTATCCGGCACCAGGGTTGCGTAAAGTTTACCTGACTGGCCTGTGGTGTTCGGCATTGCACTCCTGATCCCTGACGGTGCTCAAGCGGTTAGCGCGCGAATAGTCCAGCGCTGCTGCTCTTATTGTGACAACTAGGCTTGAAGTATACCTGTATATGGCAGTGCTTCAAGAATTTGCGGCAGTGCAGGCCTGCTGTCTGGCCCAGGGGCATTTTTTTTACGATGGCTTTACATTCGCGGCGTCCAGGAATGCTGGTTTTTCACCCCCGCCGTGCACCGCAAGGCTGGTGCCGCTGACGTAGGAGGCCATGGGAGAGGCGAGAAAGAGACAGGCCTGGCCGATGTCTTCCGGCACTGCCATACGGCCCAGTGGTATGGTCGCTCCCACGGCGGCAATGCCTTCTTCGTCGCCGTAGTGCAGGTGGGATTGCTCGGTTTGGGTCAGGCCCACAACCAGGGCGTTGACACGAACCTTCGGCGCCCATTCAACCGCCAGCGAGGTGCCGAGATTGACCAGGCCGGCCTTGGCGGCACCATAGGCGGCGGTGCCGGGCGAGGGCCGGATTGTGCTCACGCTGGCGATGTTGATGATGCTGCCGCCGGAGTCCTGCTGCTGCATTACCCGGTTGGCCACCTGGCTGAAGTTCAGCGGTGCAATCAGGTTGAGGCGAATGATGGACTCGGAAAAGCGCGGTGATGCGGTGGCTGCTTCAGCGTAAGGTGCACCCCCGGCGTTATTCACCAATACGTCCAGGCGTCCGAATTGCTCGACGGCGAACTCGACACAGGCCTCGACCTGCTCGTAGTCGCGCACGTCGCATGAGGTGAACAGGGCACTACGCCCTGCAATACTGGGCAGGGTCTCTGGCTCTGAGCGGCCACAAATGAGTACCCTGGCTCCTGCCCTGAGGAAGCATTCAGTGATCCCCTTGCCAACGCCTTTGCCGCCGCCGGTGACGATGACGGCCTTGCCGCTAAAATCCAGCGCGTTTTCCATGGTCTTTGTCTCCTTGTGGAAGTGGCGGACGGGGTGGGCATAGCGCCTCGTCGTGCTTGAGATCAGCCAGTGATTTACATACTATGCTCGGGCTGCGCGTATCCTAACTGAATTCTGATAAGCGGGACATTTTTTGGATAGCGCTCATTCGTTAGCACACAGGACAATCCATTCGCGGTCGTAAATACTGAACTACTTTGCGGCGGCCCATCAAACGGAACACAACTATGACAACAGAAAGTTTACCCGTGCTTGCCATTCTTGGCGGTACAGGGGATTTGGGGACGGGTTTGGCACGGCGTTGGGCGCAGGCCGGGTACCAGGTCATTATTGGTTCGCGCACCCAGGAAAAGGCCGAGGCCGCAGTCGCAGACTTGCGTGAAGTCATGGCGGAGCGGGGCGTCGCTGAGGTTAGCGTACAGGCTATGGAAAACCTGGCCGCAGCGGCAGCTGCCGAAATTGTGACGCTCACCGTGCCGTTCAGCCACCAGGCGTCAACCCTGGAGCTGGTTAAGCCGGCGCTGCAGGGCAAGATACTGATTGATGTTACTGTGCCGCTGGTGCCGCCCAAGGTCGCCAGGGTGCAATTGCCGGAGCAGGGCAGTGCCGGCCAGATCGCCCAGGAATTGCTGGGAGAAGAGGTTTCTGTGGTGTCGGCATTCCAGAATGTGGCAGCGGCGCATCTGCAGGAAGGGCGGGGCGTCGAGTGTGATGTGCTGGTTAGTGGCAACAAAAAAGTCGCACGCCAAGAAGTTATAACGCTGGTCGAAGCCGCTGGCATGCGCGGTTTCCATGCCGGGATGATCAATAATTCCGCAGCAGCTGAGGCGCTTACCTCAGTGCTTATCACTATCAACAAGCAATATGGCTGCCACGCTGGTATCAAGATTAGCGGGTTGGATGACGCGCACTAGATGACCGCTAGCCTGGCGTTGATACCTCTGCTGGGTTTCCCCCTGGTCGAGCCCGGGGACGATGTGGCCCAACTGATCACCGAGTCCCTGGGTGCGAACCAGCTGGCGTTGGAAGCGGGAGATGTACTGGTGCTCGCACAAAAAATCGTGTCCAAGGCGGAGGACCGCTATGTTCGCCTGGCGGATGTGACACCCTCGGCGGAGGCACGGGAACTGGCCCTGCAGGCGGATAAGGATCCCCGTCAGGTCGAGCTGATCCTGCAGGAAAGCACGGCAGTGGTGCGAGTCCGGCCAGGGGTGATTATCGTGGAGCATCGCCTGGGTTATGTGCACGCCAATGCAGGTATAGACAAATCCAACATCGCCAGTGATGCCAGTGATCCCCGGGTACTGTTACTGCCTGAGGACCCGGATGCATCGGCCCTGGCTATACGCGAGGCCCTGGCAGAAACTCACGGCGTTGCTCCGCAGGTTATTATCAATGACAGTATGGGCAGGGCCTGGCGCAACGGTACGGTTGGTTTGGCCATTGGCACAGCCGGCCTGCAACCGCTGCACAACCAGGTGGGGCAGAAGGACATGTTTGGTAATGTCCTGGAAGTCACCGAAGCGGCGGTGGCCGATGAGCTTGCCGCGGGCGCTTCGCTGGTGATGGGCCAGGCAGCAGAGGCCTGTCCTGTGGTGCTGGTGCGTGGCGCCGCCCTGTGTCCGGCCGAGGTTGGGTCCACTAGCCTGTTGCGTGAGCGCGCCATGGATATGTTCCGCTGATGGCTTTGCCTGCACCACCCGTGCTGGCCCTGTCCGGAGGTGTCGGCGGCGCAAAACTGGCCCTGGGGCTGGCACAAACGCTGGAGCCCGGGCAGTTACATGTCGTGGTCAATACCGGCGACGATTTCGACCACCTGGGCCTGCGCATCTGTCCCGATATCGATACGCTGCTGTACACGCTTGCCGGTGCCTCCAATAAGGAGCAGGGCTGGGGCCTGGAGGGGGAAACCTGGAGCACGCTGGCAGCGCTGCAGCAACTCGGTGCTGAAACCTGGTTTCGGCTGGGTGACAAGGACCTGGCGACACATCTGCTGCGCTCTGGCCTGCTTGCCGGTGGGGCAAGCCTGCTCGAGGTAACGGATACACTTGCCCGGCACTTGGGGATCAGCAGTCACGTACACCCGATGTGTACAGAGCAGGTCGGTACTACTGTCCACTGTGACGAGGGAAACCTGGCTTTCCAGCACTACTTTGTGCGAGAACAGTGCCAGCCATCGGTCACGGGGTTTAGCTTCGAAGGTATTAGCAATGCCCATCCCAATCCGCAGGTAATGGATTTGTTGTCTGATCATACGCTTGGGGCTATCGTCGTGTGTCCCTCCAACCCTTTTGTCAGCATTGATCCCATACTACAGATTCCCGGTTTTTGGCAGGCCCTTAGGGATAGTTCCGCGCCCCTGGTGCTGGTCTCTCCCATTGTGGCCGGCATGGCCATAAAGGGTCCCGCCGCCAAGATGATGGCGGAACTGGGCGTGCCGGTTACGGCGCAGGGCGTGGCGCAGCACTATTGTTCCAAATACCCGGGGCTGCTGGACTATTTTGTTATTGACGAGAGTGACGCTACACTTGCACCTGAAATCGAAAAAATGGGATTAAAAATGTTAGTGACAGCGACTGTAATGAACAGTCAGGAAGACAAGCAGCGCCTTGCTCGTGATGTCCTGGCTCTGGTGGTGGGGTAGCGGCTTGGCCCAGGCACTTGTTCCCCTCAAAGACCTGGTGCAGGCGAAAACACGCCTCGCCGGCTTGCTTGATCCGTCACAGCGGCGGGCATTGGCCCAGGCTATGGTGGAGGACGTGCTGGCTGTACTGGCCGCGCACCCGGAAATCACGCGTACCACCCTGGTCTCTGATGACCCGGGAGCGGGCCTGCTGGCAGAGAGATATGGTGTGGATTACGTGCCTGAGGCATCCTTGGGCTGTCGTGGTTTGAATGCGGTCGTCCAATGCGCCAGTGAGCTGCTGCTGGCAAAAGACGAGTCCCCGTTACTGGTGTTACACGGCGACTTGCCGCTGCTGTCCTGCGACGATATAAGTGTTGTTCTGAAAGCCCAGCGCCAGCTCAATGGTCTTGTGGTAGCTTGTGATCGGCAGGGTAAGGGCACTAACTTGCTGGCATTTGATGCCAGCTGCGCTCCCCGGTTTTGTTTTGGGCCGGACAGCCGCGCCAGGCACCTTGCCTGGGCGCACAGTGTTGCTATCCCTGCGAAGGTACTGCGCAGGCCCGGTATTGCGCTGGATAT
>RCNC010002806.1_pt1 | contig 12498 bp, 8 predicted proteins | sample 2041301 | NCBI WGS metagenome assembly RCNC01 (sample SAMN09708231, study PRJNA481090) | Marine sediment metagenome, whole genome shotgun sequencing project. | biome: marine sediment; feature: ocean; material: sediment; isolation source: Sewage treatment plant 13A marine sediment (STP13A) ... | reverse complement strand
CGATCCTTGAGAACAACATTCATGGATGCCAGTTGCTTCCTTATCTGGTCCGCTCTTTCCCAGTTTTTCTCCTGTCTTGCAGTCTCACGGTCGGCAATCAATGTTTCAATGAATCCGGCGTCGATGGTTTCCTGCGCCAAAACAGATTCACGTTGAGCATTGAAGTAGGCCTCCGGCACATCACCGCCTATACCCAGCACAGATCCCATTCGCAACATTTCCAGTTTGATGGCTGACAGCGATTTCAAGACATTTCGGGAAACAGCGCCGGTTTCATTCTCATCCATGATACGGTTGGCGTGACGCACAGTATTGAAAATGACCGCAATACCGTTAGCGGTGTTAAAATCGTCATCCATGGCCTGGCAAAATTTCTTCCAGAATGGCTTGTTCTCCGGCTCAGTAGCAGCTGTCTCCGCCCCGGCAATGGCCTCATCGATTCGAAGGAGCAGGGCATAAATTCGGTTCAGGGCGGTTCGTGACGCTTCCATGGAGGCCTGGTTGAAATCAATAGGCTTTCGATACTGTTTTGAGAGAAGAAAAAGCCTGATGACTTCTGGATGGTATTGCTGAATGACATCCCTTATCAACCGGAAATTGCCGAGAGACTTGGACATTTTTTCCTTGTCGATGTTCACAAAGCCGTTGTGAATCCAGTATCGAACAAATTTTCGACCATGACAGGCCTCGGACTGGGCAATTTCGTTTTCATGGTGAGGAAATATCAAATCCCTGCCGCCGCCATGAATATCGAAAGTTTCACCCAGGTATCTGGCGCTCATGGCAGAGCATTCGATGTGCCAACCCGGCCGTCCTTTCCCCCAGGGGCTAGGCCATGATGGCTCACCTGGTTTTGCAGTTTTCCAGAGGATAAAATCGAAAGGATTCCGTTTGCGGGGATCGATTTCGACGCGAGCACCCGGATCCATGTCTTCCAACCGACGGTTCGATAATTTACCATAGGCTTCAAAGGCTTCAACAGCGAAAAAGACATCCCCATCGACAACGTAAGCGACCTTCTTTGCTATCAACTTTTGGACGAGTTGAACAACATCGTCGATATGCTCCGTCACTCTCGGCTCGAAACTGGCTCTTTCCACATGCAAGGCATCCATGTCACGATAGAACTCATGGATGTATTTATCTGCCAGCGCCTCGGGGTCCATCCCGGTCTCTGCTGCACGTTGTATTATCTTGTCGTCGATATCCGTAAAATTTCTCACGTAGACGACGTCATACCCCTGGGTTTTCAAATAACGGAAGATCACGTCGAAGACAACCGCTGAGCGGGCATGCCCGATGTGACAGGAATCATAAACCGTGGGTCCACAAACGTACATGAGCACCTTTTCAGGCTCAATAGTCTGGAACAATTCTTTCTTTTTGCTTAATGTGTTATAGATGGTGATGGGCATATTTCAACATTTACCTTCTTACTAAACAATTTTTGTACAGTTTAAAAAAAATGGAGGTTCTTCAATTATTTCTGTTTCTTCATCTGTTAATTCAAAATTCGATGTTGGACGTTCGATGTTCGATGTTCATCTTTTTCAATTCTGTCCCCTTTATTCAGTATACCACCTACCCTCCAAACCTCCAACCCTTCAACCCTCAAACCCTCGATTCTAACAACGCCACACACATGGCAGCGATCCCCTCGCCTTTTCCAAAAGAACCAAGCCCCTCATGCGTTGTGGCTTTTACATGCATACAGCTTGCCGGAACCTGTAATGCATCGGCCATATTCGACTGCATCCTATCCAAATATGGCGCGAGTTTTGGCGACTCTGCTATGATGACGGCATCGGTATTCACGAGTGAATAGCCATTTTTTTCAACCAAACGCCCTGTCTTTCTCAACAGGCTTAGACTGGAAACACCTTTGTACTGTGGGTCTGAATCCGGAAAGAGCCGGCCAATATCTCCGAGATGCGCTGCGCCAAGCAGGGCATCGATGACCGCATGAACCAGTACATCCGCATCTGAATGCCCCAGCAAGCCTTTCTCATAAGAGATACCGACACCACCCAGGATCAGCTTTCTTCCCCGGGTCAATGGGTGTACATCATAACCCATACCAATTCTTATCACTGCTTACTCCCCGTAATATTGAAAACTTTAACAGGTTGGAATTTTCCTTTTGCTTTAATGGGTTTGAGTGCGTCCATATTAAATTTCGTGTGCACATCCTTGCGCGTATTTTCCGATATAATAATCTGCCCGGCCTTTGCTGCGGAACAAATCCTTGAAGCGGTGTTTACCGTGTCGCCGATAACAGAGTAATTCATGGTTTGGGTTGAACCAATATATCCGGCCACCAGACTCCCCGTATTGATCCCGATGCCGATCTTTATTTCCTTCTGGCCACTTGCCCTCAAAGAGGCATTAAATTTCACGAGTGCCCGTTGAATGTCGATGGCTGCAAAGCATGCGCGTGCGGCATCATCTGCATGGGTCACCGGCGCTCCCCATATAACCATCATCGCATCGCCAATAAATTTATCGACCGTACCCTCGTGCCGGAAAACAATGTCCACGATAATCTCGTAGTGCTCGTTCAGCATTTGCAGGACTTCTGCGGCAGGAATATTTTCGCTCATAGCCGTGAAGTCACGTATATCCACGAACATCACAGTGGCTGTGCGATTTTCACCTCCCTTTTCTACGTTCAATTTGCCGGAAACAACCATCTCAGCCAGATCCGGGGACAATAATCGCTGAAATCTCTCCCGGGTTGCTATCTCCTTGAGACTCCGTTCTTCGGCCTTCTTTCTCAAGTTGATGGTATATTGGGCATGGGATCCAAAAATGACAAAAAGGCAGATGACGATCAGACGCGGCCAGATATTATTGTAACCAGCACCGAAAAGATGGCTGCCAAAGCTGAGTTCGTATGATCCGAACAACAACAGGATGGTGTCAAGAATCCAGTAAACACCGGCTATACCCAACCCGATCAGTACCATTTTGTCTGTCAATCCAATGCGAATCTTCATGCTTTCTCCAAAATCCGTAAAGTGAATTTCTCGTTTAAAGCAGATCTGATTTCTTTTTTCAAGCATGTTGCGCCCGTTGCCTTGTATGTGTTTTATTTCTTGACAAATACGCCTGTTTATGAGAAATATACTTTGTATATATTTATAGGTAATTACATTTAAAGTCATAACAAATAGTCAAACGGAGTTCCCCCTTGGCCAAGAAAGACGAAATTTCTTCCACAGAGAAGCTGCTGGGTCTGATTCGCCAAAAGGAAAACAAAAAAGATTCCTCCCCAGACCCAAAACCCATAGAAACCTTCCGGAAACCACCGCAGCAGGCGATTCTATCCAATGTGGTTCCCATGAGAAAAAGGACCGGCATTGGTATCGATATCGGCTACCATGAACTCAAGTTGGCAATGGTCAATCAAGCCTCTGATAAACGTCAAGAGTTGATCGACTTTATCAGCATCCCCTATGAAGAAGGCATCACACCCAACAGCACGAGTTTTCCTCTATTTCTGCGCAATACATTAAAAGACTTCTGTGGCAAAAATAAAAAAGGCTACCTGTGGAATGCCATATCATCAGCCAAGGTCGAAACCAGAAATCTTAAAATCCCCAAAGTCTCCAAGAAACAAATTGACAATGCAACCTTTTGGACATTGAAAAAAGACTTGTCTTTCAACGAAGACGAGATGGTTTTTGACTATGAAATTATAGGCGATGTCGTTGAGGACGGCATCAACAAGATTGAAGTAATGGCCTATATCGCTCCCCGGCAGGATATCGCTCAGCAAAAAAATCTATTTGAACAGATTGGATTTCCGCTGACAGGTATTTCCATTATTCCTTTTGCACTTCAAAATCTGTTTCGAACCGATGTGGTCGACACCCTTGGAAAAGATATTTGCAGTCTCTTTATCGGAAGAGACTGGTCCAGGATCGTTATATATTCCAATGGGAATCTTGTCCTTTCCAGGGGCATCAAAGCCGGCATTCGAAGCATGATCGAGGCAGTTGCCCAGGAAATCAGTAAAAGCAAAATGGATACGGGCCATGATTCAGTCCAACCTTCCGAAAGCAGCATTTTCGGAATCGAAGAAAAGGGCTACATTCTCGATATCGATGAGGCTCGTAAGATTTTCTATGACCACATTTCTAATGCTGAACCGATCCGTCTGGAAGAAACCGGTCACATCCTCAGGGAACATGATGTATTCGGCATGATTCAACCGGCTCTCGAGCGCCTGGTCAAACAGGTTGAAAGAACCTTGTCACATTATTATCTCCATTTCAACAAAGACCGTGTGAGCAAAGTCTATGTATCCGGCCAGATGAGTGTTTACGAACGACTATACGTCTATATGAAAGAACAGCTCGACACCCCCGTCGATACAATGAACCCATTTTCGTCAAAATTGAGCTATCTGGGCATTGCGGCCATACCTGAAACCCTGTCAGAAAAAGAGGCCTTTGCTCCGGCCATCGGCATGGCTCTTTCCAATAATGCCCTGACGCCTAATTTCATCCACACTTACAAAGACAAGCAAACGGCCGACAGCGCACGCAAGGTTAACCAGGGAATAGTTCTCAGTATTCTTTTTTTTCTCGCCGTATGCTTCGGGCTGTATTTATGGGGCAACAATCTGATCGATCAAAAAAAACTGGAACTTGCTAAACTGCAGACAAAGGTTGAAAGTTTCAAACCTCTCGTCAATAAAAATCTCATCATCGGCCTGGCATCCAAAACCCGGTACAAGCGTAAAGCCATTAAAGAACTCGGGGATAGATACAAAGGCATAGCGGTTATCAATGCGATATCATCCATAACACCACCTGAGATCCGGTTACTCAGTATATCAGCCGCTATGGGTAAAAAGCCGTTAGCAACCGGCAAACAACCCAAACAGCAGATTGAGGTAGAAGGTGTTGTTATAGGTGACCGCCTTACGTTTGAATCTACGCTGGCCGGCTATATCGTTAAATTGAAGGGCTCTCCTCTGTTCAGGACGCCCAGCATTGAAAACAAGTCATTTAAATATCTTGATCATAAAGAAGTCTTGCTTTTTACAGCGAAACTCGACCTGGTTTAATATTGCCTTTTCGAGGCAAAAACCTGTTTGACAACTATACTATTTGGACAAATTGATGCCTATTCGTCAACTGCCGAAGAAAAATATAATAGTCATTGCTTTATTTGGCGGAGGAATTCTCTTTTTTGTACTCCTTTCGATCTTTCCCAATTATATCGCCTACAGCGACATTGAAAATGAAATTAATATGATAAAGGGCCAAATCGAAGAGCAGAAAATTCTTTCGCCTATTTTTACCGACCTGTCCCAAAAAACCAATTTCGAAGTTCCTGAAAATCTTCCATTTCCTAAAAAAGAAAAACTGTCTAAAAATGATACCGGCAGGATTTCATCCATCATTCAAGATATCATTCAATCGAACGGGTTTAAACTCGACAGTCTCCTGACCGATATGGGTGGGTTGTTGGATGGGTCCGGAATGCTCAAGATGAGTATTGATATGACGGGAGATTTCATTAATCTTCGAAAATTGATTCTTCAATTCGGGACACTACCCTATCTGGAGCATATAGAAACGATCCGGATCGAGAATGCCAACGAAAAACAAAAGGTCCTGATGAAACTCTGGATCGCTCAAGAGTCATAGCAAAGCAGATTATGGTGAATAGAGAAAAAATCATTATATTGGCAATGATCATCGTTGTCGCTTATGGCGGCTACTCTTATTTTTTTGATTCCGGTGATAACATCGTCGTGCAAGGTTCAAAGCAGAAACTATCGGAAATGAAAAAGTTCGTCATTGACGCTGCCACGAGCTTGTCCAACGAATATATTTCAGCCGCCGATAAATATATCATCGATCAGGCCGATAAAGTCTGGCCACAGGACACCCCTTTCCTGCAATCCGGGGCACATCTTACCTCCGAGCCATTTGAGGCCCGTGCTGAGGTAACGGTTCAAACCGTTCAAATATCCTACAGCGGATTTTTGCAGACACCCGATACGCTCATCGCCATTGTCAATGGCAACGAATATGAAACCGGTGATCAACTGAGTGAAACAGGATATTATGTTAAAAAGATTTCGCCGGCCAAGATAGTCCTGGGGCTTGAAAATAATTCTGACACCATTGTCCTTCCATTAGATGAACCCGTTAACATGTCATTGGAAGAAAGGGAATAAACTTTTAATATGAAAAGACAAATTACATATTCGCATATCGTCCCATGGATGGTTTCCGTCTTTTTCCTGTTTTCCTTACTTTCCGGTTGTGCGCATAAGAAGGATGAAGTGGAAACCGATCATTTTTTCAAACAATGGAAAACGACCGCTGAAAAATCCAAAGGGTATTCTCCACAAACAAGAAAGCGCACCATCAAGCTTCCACCACGTGTGTTGACTGTCAAAGAAGCTGAAAAGCAGCAAACCGAAAAGGAAAAACCGCTTCCTACCAAAAAAATTACCATGCGCATGCACGAAACCAATGTAACGGTACTTCTGAGGGCGTTGACTCGTGCTGTCGGTTTGAACCTGGTTGTCAATGAAAATGTAAAAGGAACGGTCAATATCGATGTTAAAGACGCTTCATGGGATCAGGTTTTTCTAAGCATTCTGAATACCCAGGGGCTTTCTTATGCCTGGGATGGGGATATCATCCGCATTGTGACTCATGAAGATATCAACAGGGATCTGGAACGGCTGACCACCGAACAAAAAATCAAGGCTCAGACAAAAGATGGGGAACTGGTGGAACCATTGATTACCCAGGTAGTTCCGGTTGAATTTGCCGATGCCAACAAACTCCGGGAAAGTCTTTCCATGTTCCTGTCCCAAAATGAGAAAGATCAGCCCATCGGTTCCGTCATGGTAGACGACCACACGAATTCTCTTATCATCCAGGCTATTTACAGTGACCTTGAAAGAATGATCCCCTTGATCTTAGAACTCGACAAGCCAACGCCTCAGGTTCTGATTGAAGCACATATTGTCGAGGCGGCCAAGGGTGTCTCCATGGAACTGGGTGTGCAGTGGGGCGGTCTCTATAACAGCGGTGATCTTTGGATCACACCCGGTGCGAATTCAACAGGTGTTCTCGGAAACACCCTTTCAGACGGAGGGATTGACCCCACCTCCGGCGCAGTTTCCAATTTTCCTGCCAACACGATTTCGTCTGGCTTAACACTCGGTCTTGCCCTGGAAGATATCGGCGGCGGCATTCTGTCAGCACAACTCTCGGCACTGCAGCAAGAGGGCAAAATCAATATTCTTTCGAGCCCATCCATTACCACCCTGGACAACCAGGAAGCCATTATCGAAAGTGGTACAGAAGTCCCCTACCAGACGGTAGAGGATGGTGATATCAATGTGGAGTATAAAGATGCTCTTCTCAGCTTGATCGTAACCCCTCATGTCATTGGGGACAATATCCTCAAACTCAATATCAAGACCACGAAAGACGAGCTTGACTTTACCAATGCAGTCCGTGGCCAACCCGCCGTTAACACCAAGAGGGCCTCCACTAATGTGCTTCTTTACGACGGGCAGACCACCGTCATCGCCGGTCTTAGCAAGGAAAATTCCGAAAAACTGGATTCCGGTGTACCGTGGCTCAAAGACATCCCGATTCTTGGTTACCTCTTTAAGGGAAAAGAAGACAGGGACGGTTTGGAAGAACTTTTGATTTTCATTACACCCCATATTCTGGACGAGCAATTCGTTGATGATCTGGATGATTCATCAACGGAAAGCACGCCCGACTCCTGATAAGAAAATGGACTATTTCAGTATTCTGAATCTAAATAAAGAACCATTTTCCAATTCTCCAGACCCAGACTACTTTTTTAATTCCCAGCAACATGTCAGCTGCCTTCAAAAGCTGGAATTGTCCTTGCGGCTCAGACGGGGGTTAAACGTGGTTATCGGTGAAGTCGGGACCGGCAAGACAACCCTCTGCCGTCAGCTGCTACGACGATTTTCCGATGACAGTGAAATCGAGTCACACCTGATCCTTGATCCTCATTTCAGTACACCCCATGAATTCCTGCTTGCCGTAACTGAAATGCTCACCAATGAAAAGTACCCCGAAAAAATCGATGATTTCAAACTGAAGGAGCACATCAAAAATGCCCTTTTCACAAAGGGCGTCGATGAAAACAAGACCGTTATCCTTGTCATCGATGAAGGCCAGAAAATTCCGGTCTTCTGTCTCGAACTGCTGAGGGAGTTCCTCAATTTTGAAACAAACGATTATAAACTGCTTCAGATTGCCATTTTCGCTCAGAGAGAATTCGACAATACGCTCAAAGATCATGCCAATTTTTCTGACCGGATAAATCTTTATCACTTGCTGAAGCCCATGAATTTTCAAGATACGCGCGCCATGATCCAGTATCGTCTGAACCAGTCCAGTGTAGCAGCAAAACGACTGGCTTTGTTCACCTACCCTGCCCTCTGGGCCATATATCGGGCCACAAATGGCTATCCACGTAAAATCGTCAATGTCTGCCACCGCAGCATCCTGACGATGATCATTCAGAACAAAAGCAAGGCCAACTGGTTTTTGGTGCAATCGTGTATACGAAGGGTTTTTTCTTCAGGGAAAAAACGGACATGGCAATTTGCAGCCATTTTCTTGATCGTTCTCATGGGGGTCGTTTTCACCATTCCAAGATGGTTCCCTAACCAGACCACAACACCCGTCGCCAAAGAAACCAAAATGTCAAAAGAAATTCATACCGCGGAAATCGCCCCTGATCAGGTTGTGCCCCTGGAGAGCAATGATTCGATGACCGTCCTGGCTTCCAAGGACAATACAAACCCGGAAACAAAAGCACCGGCCACCACAGACAAGACAATCCTTTCAGGGGACTTCGCTGAGTCTCCAGACAAAACCCTGCTACCGTCTTCTGCTGCAGCCCAGGAAGCGACAAGTCCCGGGATACACGAAGTCCCAGACGTACTAGGGCAACTTAAAATAGAACGACATGAAACCCTCGGGGGACTCATCCAGAGAATATACGGCCTCTTCAACATGAGCCTTCTACATTCAGTCCTCCAGATCAACCCACACATATTGGATCCGAACACCATCAACGTCGGCGAAATAATTCTTTTTCCGGCAATTGCATCCCATGCAAAACAGCAGCCATTGAAACGATGGTGGATTCAGATTGCGGAAGAAGACAGCCTGGAAGCCGTATTCAGATTTCTGCGACAAGATACCGCCATGGCTCTGTCCGCACGCCTGGTCCCTTATTGGAGTCGCTATACCGGTCTTCATTTTTCAGTATTTCTGGATCAGCCCTTTTATGATGAGGCTTCCGCTGCCAATACACTTAAACTTCTCCCGATCACAGATAATGCACAGGGTAAAATTGTTTCCGAATGGGATGCACTAACGGTTTTCTATGCAAACCCTTACCAGTACACTAACACGTAAAAGAAGGGTTTAAGGATTCCAGGGGTTCAAGATTCGAATGATATGCTTAATATTTATAAAAATAGGCGAGACAAACTGTGAAAACTAAAAAGAAATTTGGAGAAATGCTCATCGAGGCCGGGTTATTGAGCGAGGAGCAGCTAAAACAGGCCATTATTGACCATAAACGAACAAACATGAAATTAGGACAATATCTTGTTCGTGAGGGAATCGTCAGTGGGTCTCAGGCGGCCGATATTATATCACAACAGCTGAAAATCAAGAAGTATAACCCGGGTGATCATCCCATCGACATCGAACTCTCCAAGGTAATACCCTTGGAACTTGCCCAGAAATATCAGACCGCCCCATTGAGAAAAACCAAATTCCTCTTGACGCTTGCAATGACCGATCCCATGGATATTACCGCACTCGATTCCATCGAAGTCTACACCAACACAGAAGTGGAGGCGGTTATCTGTACATACCAAGAACTCAACCATTTGATCGGCAGCCTGTATGGCACCTATTCCGGCATCGATGGTGTTCTCGAAGGTATGCAGGACATGCAGATCGAAAGGGACGATGATGAAGAGAGTTCACGGCCGGCCATCGAAGACATCGAGGTCAGCTCCTTGCAGGACATGGCGGAAGAGGCACCGGTTATCCGTCTTGTCAACTCTATTCTTTCCCAGGCAGTTAGGGAAGGGGCCAGCGATGTCCATATCAGCCCGGAAAAAGATTATGTCCAGGTGAGATTTCGCGTTGACGGTAAACTGCACGAACTCCCCGCCCCGCCCAAGACCATGATACTGCTCATTATTTCACGATTGAAGATTCTCTCCAACATGGACATATCCGTTTCAAGAATTCCCCAGGATGGACGTTTCACCATTAAAATGGACGAGAAAGAGATCAACATCCGCTCTTCCACCATTCCCACGATCTATGGGGAAAACATGGTATTGCGACTTCTTGACACCAGTGGCGGTGTTCACTCTCTGGAAGAACTGGGTATGTCCAGGGCCGACATCCGCAAACTCGAGCCAATGATCCACAAACCATATGGCATGATTCTGAGCACCGGCCCCACAGGTAGCGGTAAGAGTACCACACTCTATTCAATCCTGAAAAGAATTAATCAGCCGGATATCAATATCATCACCATAGAAGACCCGGTTGAATACCGGCTTAGCAAGATCAGACAGATCCAGCTTAACAGGAAAGCCGGTATGACGTTTGCAGGAGGTCTTCGCTCAATCATGCGGCAGGATCCTGATGTCATCATGGTTGGCGAGATTCGAGACGCCGAAACCGCTTCGATTGCCGTTCAGTCCGCACTTACCGGGCACCGGGTACTCAGCACGGTTCATACAAATGATGCGGCCGGTGCCATAACACGTTTTATTGACATGGGCATCGAACCTTTCCTCGTTTCATCGGTAATGCTCGTATCCATCGCCCAAAGGCTTGTCAGAAAGGCTTGCCCTTTCTGCAAGAAACCCTACACCCCTCCGGAGCCGGCATTGGCGTACTGGGGTCTCAACGATGCTGAGAATCCGAATTTCATGCAAGGCAACGGATGTTTCAATTGCATGGATAAAGGATACAAGGGAAGAACCGGTGTCTATGAAATCCTCATAATCGACGAGATGGTCCAGGATATGATTCTCAATAGAAAGTCATCCCAGGAAATCGCCCGGGCTGCCGTTCAGGAAGGAAAACTGAAAACACTCAAAGAGGATGCCGCCAAGAAAATTCTTCAAGGTATTACAACCATCGAGGAAGCCGCATCAGCGGTAATTGTTTAGACTGTTAGGCTGTAGACTGTAGGTATTTAGCCACCTACCGTTCATTTTTCACAAAACACAAAGTACCAAACACAAAACACAAAACACAAAACACCAAATACTAAACACTAAACACCAAACACCAAACACTAAATACCAAACACAACAAACGGTTACTATTATGGCGACAAGTCCGGATCCATGGTCAGCGGTGAAGTCGAGGCCGAATCTACTGATATGGCCAACAACATTCTTGCTGCCAGGGGGTACCTGCCATCAAAGGTGGTTGAAAAAGGCCAGATATTGCCCAGTGCCTTTACTAAGCGACTGATAGAACGTTTCACCTCTATAAAACCACCGGAGTTGATTCTCTTTACCAAGCAGTTCAAAACACTCATTAGGGCGGGTGTACCGATCTTGAAAATTTTTAAGGTCATCGAAAATCAGACCGAAAATATTGCCTTGAAAAATATTCTCCTGTCTGTTTCCCAGGATGTGGAGGAAGGCGCCAGTCTTCATGATTCGTTTCGAAAACACCCCAAAGCCTTTTCACCTCTCTACTGCAGCATGTTGCGTGCCGGAGAAGCCAGCGGCGCATTACCTGAGATATTGGAACGGCTGATCTATATCCTCGAACATGAACACAAAATAAAATCTGAAATTCGAGCGGCCCTTTCCTACCCCATTATTGTCCTGACCTTTCTAGGCCTCGCGTTTTTTGTGCTTCTGACCTTTGTTATTCCAAAATTTGTGGGCATCTTCGAGAGATCACAGATTGCCCTCCCGATTCCAACGCAAATCTGTATGCTGATGTACCAGTTCCTGGCCAATTTCTGGCTGCTGATAATCGCTGGTATCGTTGGCGGCATCGTATTTCTAAACTACTATTTAAAAACCGAACAGGGTCTGCTGGCAAGGGACACCTTTCTGATGCGTATTCCCCTTCTGGGATCACTCTTTGCAAAAGCCGCCATGGCAAGATTTGCCAGTATTTTCTCTATCCTGCAGGCCAGTGGTGTTCCCGTTCTCGACTGCATCCGCATTTTGACGGAAACCATTGGAAATGCAGCTATTTCAAAAGAGTTCGATCTCGTTACGGAACGCCTGGAAGAAGGCCGCGGGCTGGCAGAACCATTGAAATCCGCCAAATATTTTCCGCCCATTGTCATCAACATGATCGCCATTGGAGAAGAATCAGACAATCTCGAAGACATGCTTTCAGAAATTGCGCTCCACTACGATTCCGAACTTGAATATGCCATGAAGAAAATGTCCGA
>RCNC010006670.1_pt1 | contig 12500 bp, 14 predicted proteins | sample 2041301 | NCBI WGS metagenome assembly RCNC01 (sample SAMN09708231, study PRJNA481090) | Marine sediment metagenome, whole genome shotgun sequencing project. | biome: marine sediment; feature: ocean; material: sediment; isolation source: Sewage treatment plant 13A marine sediment (STP13A) ... | reverse complement strand
CCTGAAAGCCGACTCCGAGGGGCCTTCCCTCATCTTTTGTGCAGTTACACACACTTTATATTAAAAGTGCGCTCGTGGCGCACTTGGAGAGATCACAAGGTTTAACCAAGGTCTTCGCTATGATATAATTTCAACAAGACTACATGGTATTCCAACTAAGAAATAGGATTAATTAATGGAATTTTGAAACCAGTTAACTATCTTCTAACAGACGTACTTGATTAGACGTTCTTCTAAGACGTCCACTAATCTCCAAGGCAAGGTTTTTCAACAATTTGGTTGTAATTTCTGGTTCATTTTGAGTTAGGTAATGGAAATTTTCGATGGGCAAGCACATAGTCACTGATTTTTCCGAAGCCCACACACTTGCAGATCTTGGATTGCCATCAAGAAAAGATATTTCACCAAATACAGTTCCAGGAGTGTAGGTAAACAGTCGTTTTTGGCTATCAGTCTCTGGAAGATATATCTTAACGCTCATCTTACCTTTTGTTAAGAAATAAAGATCTCTTGTTCGATCCCCTTCTTTGAATACGATTTCATCTTTAGTAAAAGGTAATCTTACCATTTTTTGTTGAATTAACAATAATTCCTTTTCGGAAAAATCTCTGAACAATACCATTTCAGACATATTAATGCTATTTGGTGTTTTCTTTCTCCTTTTATATTGGTCTAACAAATGATCTTCCGCCCATTCTAAAGCCATATCCGTATCTGGGTAAGTATATTGATCGATAAGGTATTTCGTTAGACCCATCACCTCAAGATAGTTTATCAATTTATCATTTTTTGAGAGCTGGCTAAATAATAAATAATTACCGTTTTCTCGTGTTCGTCTTTTGAGGTGAATGAGAATGTGTGCTCCAGTACTATCTATTTCACTGACCCGTTTAAAATTGAAAATGCAATATTTTGAATCAAGCAATAATTTTTCCACTTCTACTATTAAGTTTTCAGCAGAACCGAAAAACAATGGTCCTTGTAACTCTAATACAACAATTTCTCGTCCTCTTTTTTCAAGCCAATTAATATTTTTGGATCTTCTCCAAATTAGTTGTAGAAGAAAGGGCATATAGTGTGTAAGCGATTAAAACAGAATGGACATCCGGTATCTCGAAAGGGTATTAGGTTTATCTGCGAAGGTAAACTATAGGGATGTTGCAAGTTAGCTTCGACTCCGGTTGCCTACTCCGGTTGCCTATCCTGTGGGTTGTATTTTCTGGTTTTACTGCATTGTGGAATGTTGTTACGCAATAACGCTGAAAATTAGACAATAAATTACATATTTGAGAATAATATACGTGCCGTTAACCCATTGTTAATTATGAGTATATTATAATTTATAGATTGTGGCATTATAGTTGCTTATCTACATATTAATATGCTTCGTGGATATGAATAAACAATAAAACCTCAGTTTGTATGGAAGGCTCATATGAAAGAATTTAAAAGCATAATAATTTGGTCTGCAGTTTTTACCCTGATCATGGTATCTTCTGTTGCTGCGAGATATGTATCCATTCCACCAGAATCTGTAGTTGATAAACTTATTGCAGGTATGGAACCATCAAAAGAGTTTATGTATTTATTGTTGTTTGGTCTCATTTCCTTTCTGATTGGCACATTTATCAGAAGATAGATTTGTAATCCTTTTCGGCTCCAGTTGCCTATCAACCATCGACAATTCTGAACCTAACCACATTGTTTTCAATAGCCTGTTTAATACCTGCTAGTTCTACCTGAAGAGTGTCAACTTCCATTTCAAGCCCTTCTAATCTTTTTTCTAATGGCCAAAATGAATTACTTATAGCTTTACCAATCTTAAGAAATAATTCAGCTTTTTCTGTTCTATCCACATCTCCCCCTTGTTATGCTGGTCAAATTTTAACGATGACGATATCAATTGGATCGGGAAAATAGACGGTAGAGGCCTGGTTCGTTGATGACTGTTCTTTTGCCAGTGTGCGATTATTATCACCACCGGCCAAATATTGCATTGATAGCATTTCCCATGGTATCGTGGTGATGTCCAAACGATATCGATAATATATCGAATAATTCCAGCTACAAAAAATTTCCCATACATCAGAATTATAGCCTCGTAAAAAAGAAAAGGAAGACTATGGATCCAAAGATCACGCTCAGAAGTGAAACCTACAACGATATTGGCGCAATAACCGAAGTAACAATTACAGCGTTCCAGACCTTGGAAATCAGCAACCATACCGAACAATTCATAATCGAGGTGCTACGCGCCAGCCATGCTCTTACCGTATCCCTTGTCGCAGAGACAGATGGCCGAGTAATTGGGCACATTGCGTTCTCACCCGTCGCCATTTCTGACGGCACGCTGGACTGGTACGGACTTGGACCTGTTTCGGTTTTACCGAAATACCAACGTCAGGGCATTGGTAAAGCCCTGATCCGCGAAGGATTGGCACAACTGAAGGACATGCATGCGCGCGGCTGTTGTCTCGTAGGACATCCGGAGTACTACAAGAAGTTCGGATTCGAGAACATAAGCGGACTCGGGCTCGAGGGTGTCCCACCGGAAGTCTTTTTCGCACTGTCTTTCGACGGAAATGTTCCCCAGGGCACGGTCACTTTTCACGAAGGATTCAAAGCGGATAGCTAACAATAGCGTGCTGGCGACGGTTGACAACACGCCTGTCGCCCGACGTTACAACCCCGATACCTCCGCAGTTATCAAGACCCTGAAAAGCCACCGACGTTCGATTATTATCACCACCGGCCAAATATTGCATTGACAGGTCTTTCGATGATAACTTGGTCATAACCAAATAGTATATATTGTGCTTATGGTGACATCACAACTACTGTAAATGTTTGGATGACGGTAATCTAAATTCCATGTAAATTCTGCCACTTTAGATGACGTCTCTATGCCGAAAGAGATATAAATATGTTAAAAGTATCTGAATGCTCAAACAGAACAATTCTCTCACCATGCGACTTGAAAGAACTCGATTATCAAGTTGATACTTACGTTGGGTGCGGGCATTGCTGCCATTATTGCTATGTACTTGCCCAAGCTGAAACGGATTGGTCAAAGGAAATACGGGTACATAAAGAAATCGTGGACCAACTAAGCGGTGAAATTGATAAGATCCCTTCTCAAACTATTTATATGGGCTACTATACTGATCCTTATCAACCCTGTGAGGCTGAATATCACCAAACCCGAAAGGTATTAGAGCTATTTTTAAAAAAGGGTTTTTCCGCTAGCATTCTCACAAAGTCTGATTTGGTTGTTCGGGATATCGATCTTTTAAAAGAAATGGACGACGCTGCTGTCAGCGTTTCAGTTGCATTTAATGACAATCAAACACGCAGGCTGTTTGAAGCTAATGCCGTGGACACCGAGAAAAGAATTGAAGCTCTTCATCAGTTGAAAGAAGCCGGTGTACGGACTGGGGCTTTGGTCTGTCCGATTATTCCATATATCACAGATGCGGTCCAGTTGGTTAATATGCTGGTGCCATATACGGACGTAATCTGGACTTACGGTCTTAGTATCGATGACCCTTTAGGTCAAAATTGGTTGAACATGCAGCAGATTCTAAACAATCAATTCCCCGAATTATTTGAGCAGATTGAAACAGCAATATTCTCAAAAGGCCACAGGTATTGGGCACAGCTTAGAGAAAGCTTAGAGGTGTTAAAAAAGGATCGACAGTTGAATTTGAATATTCATTTGTAGAATTTTTACAGGAAAATAAGAAAATTCAATGCATGAAAACGACATGCCTCAACTCTGATTCAGAATGTTTGTAGTTATAATTGGCTTTTATAATATAATATTTATTTTCAACGCTGAATTGGGATAACATACTATTTCAATACCTAAAAACCCGTGTGATCTCTGAATATATTAAGAAGTTTAACCGGCAATCCTTTTTCTTCGAATGTGCGGCAACGGGGCTCGCTTAATCGTCGTGGCAGTCATGGCATCTGGCCGGTCCGTTGCCGTAAGACCTGTTCAGGGTGTGGCATTGATTGCAGGTAGCTCTCTGGTTTTCGTAGTCCTCATGCTCGTTGTTGTTCCCGTGCAGCCACCCTGACCCGATGGGCGCCTTGCTGCCCGTGGGGCCGAAATGACACTGGTTGCATTCAGTGCTTAAATTGTGACAATCGGCACAATCCTGCTGGGATTGGTCTCCATGGAATTGGGGGCTGTTGCTGTCCAGCCACGCCTGGCCCAGCACATGCGTCCCTGTTTCGTGGCAGTCATGGCAACTGGCCGGACCGTTGCCGTAGGACCTGTCCAAAGTATGGCACTGATTGCAGGTATCGATCCGATTCTCGTAATCCCTGTGCCCGTCATTGTTCCCGTGCAGCCACCCTGATCCGATGGGCGCCTTGCTTCCCGTGGAGCCGAAATGACACTGGCTGCAGTCCTGGGAAATGTCGTGGCAGTTGGCGCACTCGTCCTGAGGCACAGGTCCGTGAAACTGGGGGCTATTGCTGTCCAACCACGCCTGGCCCAGCACATGCGTCTCGCCGGGTCCATGGCAGTTGTGGCAGATACCAGGCCCGGTTCCAAAAGAACGCTCGACTTCATGACAGCTGTTGCACACGGGTTGGTTTTCCTCGAATTCCACATGGCCTTCCTCACCGTGCGTCCAATCCGATCCCACAGGAACCTTACTGCCGTCAGGGCCGAAGTGGCATTTGAAACATCCCGGAATATCTTTTTGACCTTCCCCGTCGATGTCATGACATTTTACACAGGATGCCGTTCCCTGCGTCACTACCTCATTACCGTGAAAGGGTTCTGCATTTATGAATTGCGTGTTGGACCAGGTTTGGGGATGGACCTTGTCATAATCAGGCGCATCTGTATTTTGTTCCGAGCAGGCCGATACAAAAAACACCAGCATCAGCAGACAGATGTATACAGATAATTTGGAAACGCAGGTATTCGACATTTTATGAACGGTCCCTACCCATGACACGGCCTGCAGGTCTGGGTTGTTTTAGGATTTCCATGACAGCGTCTGCACGATACCGGGTCAACACGGCCATCGATTCTGTGACGTGAAAGATAGTCCCCCCGATGAGGCGTGCGCCGAAAAGTGTCGGTCTGGTTTTTTATGGACGGTTTCAACTCGTTCCAGACACCGTGGCAATCGTTGCAGAAGCTGGATTTGTGGCACATATAACATACCTCCACGTTCTGAATCGCAACCGGACGGTGATTTTCCATGAACAAGGGTGTGTGGACATATCGCCTGTAAGGTATGTATTCATCGGTTTCATCGTGGCAGTCCATGCAATATTTGAGGTTTTCACCCTCCGCTTCCGGGTGCAGTACGGGTGGGGCCCATCTTTCGCCTGTGCCGGCACAGGCCAGAATAAAACCGATCAGGCAGCACACCAGACATATTCGCAGGGTGATTTCTTTATTCATATAACCCTTTCAAAGGCTATCAATATTGAAACTGAATCACAGTCATAAACCTGATATCGGAATCATGATACGGGTCCGAGCTGTAGTCGCCTGAAAATTTTATTTTCAGACGGTCGTCGATGATGTTACGTCCACAACCTGCCGAAGAAAATATCGAGTTGTCTCTGCCGAAAATATCCGCTTTATAGTATACAACCATCAATTCACCGTCCAGAAACCAATTTTCCATGAAGCTGAAAGGCGCGTCCCAGTAACCGTATATTCTTCCCAGATAGTAGCTGTTTTCCGAAGATTCTCCATCCATAAAACCGGCCTCGGCACCCAAAACTGTTTGTGCCAGTCCATATGTGTTAATCACCAAGGCAATGTACCGGCTGGTTTCCCTGCGTTGATCGTATGTATAATGATTCAGTTTCAGGCCGGCATCGAACCCATGAAACTGCTGCCAGATAATGTCGCCACCCAATATTGTCAAGGTCTCATCGGTATCCTCAAGATAGTTCAACAATTGAGAATCGGATTCACCGGAAAAGGTATCCTCATATTGAAACCTCTGGTAGTGCGCTTTCAACGAAAACTGGTTGACATATACATCTGCAGAATAGGTATGTTCTCCCCAATCTTCCGTATCGAAGTTCCAGACAGACAAACCCGAAATGACCAGGCGGCTAAAAAGGTGCAGCGAAAGATCGCCGCCAAGTTTATTTTCGATCGTTTCACTGTCATTGGTTAACATTTTGTAAGACAATCCAATCTCGCCTGGGAAAAATTGCTCAAGACCCACACGACCACCATAGGTACTGTCTCCGGTACGTCCGTTAACATCTTCGTAGCCAACCGGATACCCGGCATATGCCAACATGGAAACATACGAACCGGCATAGCCTTGAAAGCTGATGCCGTCGACGCTGTTGTTGACGATTCCCGAGTATATGTGTTGTCGCCCCAGCTTGAGATCCAATCCCGATGCCAGGTCAGAATATTGGACATAACCATCCAGGATGTACCCCTCGGTGTCGTCTTCATAGTACTCCTGATCCCCTGAATCCACACGACCCCAACCGTTTGCATGCAATGAGAAGCCGCCCACTTCAGGATCTCCGTAATCAACCCCTATATACTCGTAAACCGGTATCACGTTGAATTTACCGTCATCCAGATTTTCTCTTTCAAATACCCGGAAGATTGTCTCTGAAGAAATGTTGAATTCAGACGCATCGGCACTGATAATGAAGGGCAACAGCAAAAAGAAAGAAAGCATGAAGAGCGTATGGAAGATGATAAGTCTTGGCAACATTCTGTTTCCCAATAATAAAATCATAGCACAATTTTATAGAACGCGACGGTGTCGCTCCGATGCGAAAGGCTAAAATTCCTATCCCACGCTGCAAGCAGCGGGGGATTCAAATTTAAAATACAGGTATGGCATAAACCCAGAAGATACCTTTAATAACAAAGAACAGACAGAAAAGAAAGAATTTTATGCCACATTGTGCGATAGGAGTTTAAGGCTCATCCCAGAGAGTTATACGTTTAATATCAGCTGCTTATAAGCTGAAACTCAAGAAAGGATTTCTCTGCATCAATGAAGGAACTTATTGTATATTTCGTATATCTGCAACAGGAATGAAAGCTGTCGCATTGTATTGAAATGTGGTTAACCCACTCGCTTTTCAAAATAGCTAAAAGTCACTGAATGTGTCACAACTACCCATATCGCCGGTTGCCAAACCAATTTTAAACCATTTCACCCTTTGTGCTGAACTGCCGTGTGTAAATGAGTCCGGACTTACATATCCTTGTGACTGTTTCTGTAAAGTGTCATCACCAATGGCGCTAGCAGCCGTCAGGCCTTCTTCTACATCACCCACCTCCAGTAGCTGCCTGTCTACGTTTGCATGATGTGCCCATACCCCGGCAAGGCAGTCAGCCTGTAGTTCCTGTCGAACAGAGAGCTTGTTTGCCTCGGCCTTGCTCAGTTTATTGCGTACTGCGTGTACTTTATCTGATATACCTAACAGGGTCTGGATATGGTGACCCACTTCGTGGGCAATAACGTAGGCTTGGGCAAAGTCTCCCGGTGCTTTGAAACGGTTTTTCAATTGGTCAAAAAAACCAAGGTCGATGTAGACTTGCTGATCGCCGGGACAATAGAAAGGCCCAATGGCTGACTGAGCCATTCCACAAGCAGATTTTACTGAGTCTCGAAACAGTACAAGGCGTGGTTCCTGATATGTCTTCCCCTTTTGCCGGAACAATGTGCTCCAGGTTTCTTCGGTATCGGCCAGGATGACTGAAACGAAATCTACCAGTTCTTTTTCTTCTACAGTTTCCCGCAGCGGCTCTGTAGACATACGGGTTTCGGTGCTTTGTTGTAAGCCAAGATTGCCTAACATATTATCAAGGTTTCCGGTAATCAAACCGTAAGCACCCACACACACCACCAGTATTGCGGTACCTTTGAAGCCTAAAAACTTAAATACCATGGGAAGCAGATTTAACATCCCGCCACGGCTGCCTGAGCCGCCACGCCCGGAAACACGCATACTTCGTCGGTCTTCTACATTGCTGCTTTTACGCTTTCCACGCCAACGCATGTTCCTCCTCCCAACCCTGATAGAAGCTATCTCGAAAAAGTTTTTTGCCCAACTACTGTGTTGGCCCCTTGCTTCAACTCCTCGGAATACTACAGTATGCAAAGCACTGCCGAACGGCAGAACCTACGAGGAATGTTAGTCTTTCGCATCGAAGCAACATAGTAGCGTTCTATAAAATCATGCTACGATTTTATTGTATCCATTTTCCCATGCCATGCACATTTGTTACAGTAGGTTTCTGTTGCGTCACTAATCTGGGGAACATCATCTTCCCCTGCATCGGTCTCAAAAGTTATTTCACCATTACTGCACGTAAATTCGTAAATATCATATTCATCATCAGGATTTTTAACAAAAAAGCTTTCGCAGTTGCAGAGTGGACATTTCATAGGTATCCTTCATCAGTACGCTCTTGTAGGCTGTGCGTTTTAGCCCGTTTTTCCCATTGACGACGTGCCAGGGCCTGCATGTCTTCCACCTGATCCATCTCATCGACGATTTCCATACCCACCAGCGTTTCAATAACATCTTCAATGGTCACCAGGCCCCTGGTTCCCCCGTACTCATCAATTACGATGGCAATGTGTTGGCGCTGTTCCAGAAAAAATTCGAACAGGTTCGACAGGGACATGTTGCCGGGAACTATTTTTATTTCCCGTTTTAGTGTTTCTATTATAACCTCACCGCGATCACGTGCCATAAAAAGCAAAAGATCGTCCCTGAGGATGAAACCTATAATATGATCTATATCCGTCCGATATAGAGGTAAGCGAGAAAACGTCACAGGTGGCTTTACAGCCAGGGCCTCTTTTACCATCATACCTTGGGGCAGGCTTGAAATTACCGTTCGGGGTGTCATGATGTCGCTGGAAGTCAGAACATCGAACCGGAACAGATTCTTGATAATCCGCAATTCGTGCTTATCGATTTTTCCGGATTCTTCTCCGATATCGGCCATGGCGACAAACTCCTCACGGCTGAATATGTGGCTGGTTTTGCCACGAGCGATAAGCCGTGTCAGAGATTCTGAAATCCAGATCAAAGGAAACAAAGCCCAGATCAATATTTGTACAAATTTCGCCGTAAGGCCAGCCAAAGATCGCCAGTACACCGCACCAATGGTTTTTGGGATGATTTCTGACAAAAACAATATCATCAGGGTCATTAAAGCGGAAAACAGACCGAACCAGGCACTGCCGAACACCACGGTGGCTTTGGATCCAGAGCCGATGGCACCCACTGTATGGGCAATCGTGTTCAAGGTTAAGATTGCGGCGAGAGACTGGTCTACATTGTCTTGCTTCAATTTTTTCAGCAAGGCCGCAAGTTTTGGCTTTCTACCACGAAGCTCCACAATATAAGATGGGGTAATACTCAATAGAACCGCTTCGGCCACACTGCAGAGAAAAGAAAAAACCAATGCCATCAAGATGTAAGTTATTAATAAAACGACATCCCCCTGGGAATATCCACCACCGGCCCCCCCAGCTGCAGTTATCCCTGCAATAGCAGAACCTTCCGATGTGATGTGGACAATCATAGCGACAACTGCAAGCCGACCCAATTTCGAGGATAGTCGAATCATTTACTGGTTCCAAGCAAAAGGCAAAGCCGCTAAGAGACTCTGCCTTTTTGATTTAATTCATAAAATAGTTAATCTAAGATTGATCATCAAACATCTTCACACGCCGACACGGATGTTTCTTTGAATGCCTGGATACGTCGGCACATGACATCCAGACCGGTCATATTGAAATTTGACATAGCATTAAGATATGCCTCCGGGTTGTTCAGCAGATTGTCGACTTTTATCCGAAACAATTCAGGCGAAAGCGCTTTCCAGGGGATGTAGTCCAACAAGTTCTGTGCTTTAAAACACTGGGCACGAATGGTTTGCTCTAAACGGGGTGTTTCGCGTGGGATGAGAAGGGAAACCGTTTTCTGACTCATCAGTTCACAAACCGTATTGTAGCCTCCCATGCTGATCGCCAGATCTGCCGCTGCAAGAATTTTTTCCATTTGCCGGTAAAAATGAAACACTTTGACTTTTAGTTTCCTGGCTCGATTGAAAATATCTTTCCGTTGGGCTTTGGGCATAAAAGGGCCCGTTATCAGGATGCTCTTGTAGGGTATGGTCGGCCCTTGAAGCTCCAGCATGGACAGATAAGCATCCAAGATGGGGTAACCGTCACCGCCGCCGCCGGTGGTCACAACCACAAGCTTGTCTGTCCCTTTGATCCTGTGCCGCTTCCTCTCCTGCATGGCATCTTTTCTCGATATGACCTGACGGGGAATGTAGCCGGTGAAATGAATTTTCCGATGGATGTTCCCGGGAATATCATACTCTTTGACAGGATCGTAAAAGCCCTGGCTGCCATAGACCCAGATCTCACTGTAATATTTATCCAAGGCCTGGTAGATTTTCTTTTTCTCCCAGTGCTCCTTAATGGTTTTCGCATCATCCATGATATCCCGGAGACCCAAAACAGTGCGGGTATGGGGGCATGCTTTTCTCAGCCATTTGAGTGTCGGCAGAATCTCTCTTTTCAAGCCCAAGGGCTCCTTGTCGACAATAAACAGGTTGGGCTGAAACGCTTTGACGGCCGCGATAATGATTTTTTTCCGGATGTCCAGAGCGTGGCCGGCATTGATTTTGATGGACATGGGAAGGTATTCCTGGTTGGTTTTTTTTATCATACCCGGGATACGCACAAAATCGACACGCTCAGGGAAAGAAAACCTCCCCGCCAGGGGCGAACCTGTCAGAATGAGGACATTGGTGTCGAGGTGCCGCAGTTGAGAGGCGATGGCCATGGTTCGACGAATGTGACCCAGGCCATAGGTGTCGTGGGAGTACATCACGATGTTGTAATATTTTTTTTTTGAAGCCATTGTCATATCGCCATTTATGGCAGTGCTATTGAGGCAAAAAGTTTAAATCTTCCCGGATATTTGCACAAAGGAATTGAAACAGCAAACCGCATGCCGTGGGTATGTGTGCCGTCAATTTCATCGCTCATTTTTTCTACGTTTCTTGCGCTTTTTCTTTCTGCTCCTGCTCGGCTAGCTGCTGCTGCCTGTTGCAGCTTATCAGCGGTGTTTTCAGAATTTGAGGTGGTCTGGCTTGTATCGGGCGGCATATAGACCGTGACATCCCGGTGCGCAAATTCAATGCCTTCTTCTTCGAAAGCTTCTCTCATCAGACGATACACTTCTTTACGGATAGCAAACTGTTCACCGGGTGGCGTCTTATATTTTACGCGCATGACCATGGCAGAATCTTCCATCATGCGAACACCCTGAGACTTGATCGGGGCGAGCAGTTTCGGCCCCAGTTCTTCGTTGTCCCGTATTTGGTAGTAGATTTTCTTTTTAATGATTTTTCTAACCTTTTCTATATCCGTGTCGTATCGCATGCGAAAATCGAGTTTGGTAATGATGTAGTCCCGGCTGAAATTGGTTACGGTGCCGATGCTGCCAAAATTAACGGTGTTGACCATCCCCCGGTGATGACGCAATTTCATAGAGCGGATCGATAGTTGCTCCACCATGCCTTTGATGCCACCGATATCGATGTAATCACCAATCCGAAATGCATCATCGATCAGAAAGAATAACCCGGAAATAATATCCGTTACCAGCGTTTGCGCACCGAGCCCTATGGCCAGACCGACAATCCCGGCACCGGCAATGAGCGGGCCGATATCAACACCGAGACTTGACAGAGCGACCAGGGTAGCCATAATGACAATGACGGACAGAAAAAACCGCCTTAGAAGCAGCAGCAGGGTGGCCACACGGCTGCCGCCGGCCCCGCCTTCTTCAAGCTCCTCACCGTCGTCGGGCATTTCTTCGCGGATTTTTTGCTGGATCTTGGCATTGATGAGCTCCCAGCCAACATAACAAACCGCCACGGTGATGAGGATACTGAACAGCGCCTTTGAGATGGCTTCACCAACAGACAAGTTAATTCCCCACACCTGCAGTACCCAGAAAAGCGTATATACCACCAGCGCAATTCGGAGACCTATCTTGATGACGGTTTTCATCCGACCGACATAGACTGTTTTAGGTGGTTCTATGAACTCGTCCGGTTCGTCTTTGTCTGCAGTTATTTCCTCTGCAGTGTCTGAATCGCTTGCCATGTCGCCCGACGTGACCGCGGTCTTCATCTGATCGGCGGCCACTGTTTTCATGGGTTCTTCTGCCCCGTCTGAATCAGCATCCCCCGCAAGTTCTTCCTTTGCGGTGTCTGATTTGGGTGCCATGTTACCCGAGGTTGTCACAGACGTCGACGGTTTCTCTCCATTCGTTTCCTGGGCCATTCCAAAGACGGCTCTCAGCGCTTTCCGCAATAACCAGTCGAGTAAAACGTAAAGACCGATGATCAAAAGGGTTTTGAATCCTGGACGCCCGCCCGTTTCATAGATTACGTTTGAGAAAGTGGAAAATATCAGGAGGAGCATCACGCC
>RCNC010003429.1_pt1 | contig 12501 bp, 12 predicted proteins | sample 2041301 | NCBI WGS metagenome assembly RCNC01 (sample SAMN09708231, study PRJNA481090) | Marine sediment metagenome, whole genome shotgun sequencing project. | biome: marine sediment; feature: ocean; material: sediment; isolation source: Sewage treatment plant 13A marine sediment (STP13A) ... | reverse complement strand
TCGGTAACGCAAATCTGCTGTTCGATTCAGGGCCGGGCACAATGAGAAGACTGCTTGAAACCGGAATAACAATATTCGATATCCCTTTTATCTTTTACAGTCACCTGCACCCTGACCATACCGGAGAACTTGTTAACTTTTTGTTCGCAACCAAGTATCCTGACGCAAACAGTCGAACAACCCCTTTAACGATCATAGCAGGACGCGGCTTTTCCTCCTTTTATAAAAAGCTTAAAAATATTTATGGAAACTGGATAGAGCTTTCTCCAGGCATGGTAAACATAATTGAGCTGGACAACACAGGCCCGGATTCGATTCGTTTCGATGACTTTACCGTAAAATCGCTGCCGGTTGAACACACTGATGAGAGTATAGCTTATAGAATAAACATAGCTGGGGAAAAATCCGTTGTCTATTCCGGTGATACGGATTTTTCCGAAAATCTGATTACACTGGCAAAAGATGCAGATCTTCTTATCTGTGAATCAGCCCTTCCTGATGAATTAAAGGTTAAAGGTCATCTGACCCCTTCCCTGGCAGGCGAAATTGCAACACGGGCAAATGTTCGCAAACTTGTCCTAACCCATTTTTATCCGGAATGCGACCAGACAGATATTGAAAAGCAATGCCGCAAAACCTGGTCCGGCCCGCTTGTTATGGCAGAGGATCTGATGAATATAGATTGTAACTACTAACGTAGTCAGGATGAAGCTGTTTAGACTGAAGGCCTGCCTGTGCCGGCACGGCAGACAGTCTGAAGGGGTCAGAAGAACACGATTGCCGTATTTTGGCGGAATGTGATTCTTGCCCCAAACATGGCTTCAAAATGCGCTTTTTCCTAACAGCCTTCAGTCTTCAGCCTATCCACCTGAGTAGTTGCTACCGATACAACGTTTTTAAGTCTATTATTTTCTTACGCACCTGTTCCTTGAGAGTATCAATCGTAAGGTCTTTGAATGACGCATAGGGAATCGGTTTGCCAAAGACTACTGAAACGGTTTGAGGATGCAGGTGCCAGCTGTTCTTGTTGTTAAATTCATACAACCCGATTAAGGCAAAAGGAAGAATATCCGCTTTTGCTTCTTTGGCAAGATGAAAAGCGCCTTTTTTAAACGATTCGATTTTTCCAGTCAGCGTCCGGTGCCCTTCCGGAAGAATGACAATAGAGGTTCCGGCTTTAATCACCTGTTTTGCTTTTTTTAGAGCTTTTACTGCTTCGGTTTTATTTCTACGCTGTATTGGAATGTTACCCCATTTCCGTGTTAAATATCCCCACAATGGTAGAGAAAAGTGAGACGCTGCCTCCACACCCACCCCGTGCATCGGAAGAGCTGCGGGTACAGCAAAAATATCAAAAAGGCTTTCATGATTTCCCATTACTATGTATGAATGTTTTTGGTCAACGTTTTCAAGTCCAAGGGTTTTTAAATTCACCCCCATGATCAGTAGTTGCATTCTTGCCAGGATACGAACAGCCGGATAGATTGTTTTGGGAGAGAACAGGATCATACCGAGAGCAATGATACAAAAGAATACAAGAAAAAATAGCAATCCTATTGTCCAAAGCAAGGCTGACCAGAGCGATACTGACCAGAGCGATACTGAAAGGATAGACTTCACGAGAAGTACCTCACCCGCCCGGGTAAAATGGTGATCTGTGTCGGGGCGGTCCCGAAAATTTCTCCGTCCGGGAGCAGGTTTTTTTCAGGTGTGGTACGGATCCTCGCTGTTTTTCCCTGATAAAATGATACAGCAGGGTTGTCGCCATGGGTTCCCTTGAATATTTTGGGAAATGTCGATATCAGATTGGCTCTGCTTATCGGTGACAATACAACTACGTCGAAAAGACCATCATCGATTTTTGCCGCGGGTGCCATCAGCATATTGCCACCTGTAAACCTTGAATTGCAGATTTCAACAAAACAGTTTTTTTCTGAAATGATATGACCGTCTATTTCCATGTCCAGTTGGTGAAATTTCAATATCATAGTGCGGTACAGAACGCCTATGACGTAACTTAAATCGCCTGCCCATCCAAAACGTGCGGCTGTTTTGGCTACATCCGTAACAAAACCAAACCCCATCAAATTAACAAAAAAATACACATCTTTACCCTGGGTAAAGCGGCACACATCGACCGCCCGTGTCGTCCGACGGGAGAGAGCCGCAAATCCGTCTTCTTCAGTGTGAATCTCAAGATCCTTGGCAAAGGAGTTTCCACGTCCGGCCGGGATGATTCCCAGCGGCGGTAATTCGTTGTCATTATGGTATTTAAGCAAACCGTTCAACACATGGTAGTTGGTTCCGTCCCCGCCCACACTCACGATTCCATCATATTCAGCTAAGGATATGTTTTTAATTATTTCAGCGGCATGACCGTGGTACTGGGTGACAAAAATATCAAACCGAATATTAGCTTCTTTAAGCCGTTTTTCAGCTAACAACAGTAATTTTTTAACTTTTTTTGAGCCAATACGCGGATTTACGATAAGAGCAATTTTCATGTGTTATACACCTCTACAGCAAATGTGGAACATGCTGACCTTGCCTAAAAATATGACATGACTGCCGATAATGCAAAAGTAACTTTTCATAATGCACTTAGACGTATTAACCTTGTTTTGGATGCTCCGGACTCTGGAACCCTCCCCGCAAAGCGAACAAAATATTGGAAAAAGCGAGTTTTGCGCCATTTCACAATTATTATCCCCTTACAGCTCCTTGAGTCCTCATTTGAAGAAGTTGCCAAAATAAGATATGGGGTCGGTCACTCTTATTTTACCCTTGTCATAGGGTCTTTTTATTTCTGCAACAATCTGTACGGCCTTTTTGGGGTTAAGACGCTCGGCATAATAGGAGAGTGATCTCGCTATTGAATCGTCCGAGTATTTAGCCTCTATCAACTCTTCCAGTTCCCCTTCTTTAATAATTGCAAAATCAACTTCTCGGCCTTCTTTGTCACGGATATATCGCAATTCATATTTATACCCCTGGCTGTCTTCGAGATAGTGCAATCGTTTTAGGAGGGATGTGGCAACAAGGTTTTCAAAACGGGCCCCTTCATCGCCCAGCACGTCACCATTATCAAAAAAGTAAACCTTGGGCGGTTTTCTTACCGACCGCGGCAATGACTTTGTATAGGGCCTTACGCTGAATACCAAATACATTCTCTCCAGAGTTTCCAGCCATGCCTTTGCCGTCTTTGGAGAAATTTCCAGGTCCCCGGCAAGATTTGACATAACGACCAGGCCACCCACCCTGTGCCGCAACAGGTCCAGAAACATGCTTAATAGCTGAATGTCCCTTACCGGCTCCAGATCCCGGACATCTTCTCTCAGAACCCTGTCAAAGCGCTCCCGCCGCCAGCGTCTCGCGGTACGTTCATCACCCTCCAGAAACGGCTCAGGGAACCCTCCAAGCGTCATCAGACGTTTGAAAGCATCTTTTGGAGAAATCCCCTGTGGTATCTCGTCGAGGGTGAAAGGATGCAACCGCCAGTAATGGTATCTTCCCAACAGGGAGTCACCGCCTCGACGATAGACATCAAGACGGGCTGAACCCGTAATCAGAAATGAATGGAGATCGTGAGACACGTCATATATCCCCTTGATCCAGCCCTTCCACTTGGGGAACTTGTGCAACTCGTCAAATATGAGCAGCGGATTATCCGTGCTCCACCTTTTTCGAAGAATATCCTGACGGTCTTCGTCAAAATCCCAGTTAAAATAACGCCCATCAGGGTAACTACTGTTGAGGACGGCCTTTGCAAGAGTTGTTTTACCCACCTGCCGGGGACCTCCTACGAAAACCATTTTTCTTTTCAGGTCATTCAGAATATGGGATGTTATATAGCGCATATGTCTATTTTACCCATAATTCCAAAACAGTCAAGGCTATTTTGGATTCAAGGCACAGAAATAAAAAAACCCCACCGGTATTCTGAATGAATCTGATGGGGGTATATATATCACTGCCCAGCAACTGGCAGATGCGGAATTGTGGTACGGCCCTAAAGTCTTCTACAGTTATTCGGTTGCCGGTCAGAACTACGAAAACGTCACCTTATCCTTTAAACAAGATTCCCATACGCAAAGCAAAGAATATGCTGAATCGATTATAGCTAAATACCCCCGGGAGGTGCGGTGACCGTATATTATAAACCGAACAGTCCGAGCAATTCTACCATAGAGACCGGCCTGGGTGATGGCTGGCCCTGGCTTTTGTTAATATTGTTTTTCTTTATAACCCTCGGCTTTGGCGCCTATCTGGCAATCACAGGATGAATCGTGGTGGTTCGGTAAAAATTTTCGGGCTCATACTGGCTGTAGGTTGCCGCATTATTGAGATATTCCCAGTTTGACAGCCTGGGCAGAAAATAAAGCTGCAAAAGCCCGTCTTGATGCACACCGTAAAAAGCGCAGGGAACACCACGCAAAAAAGAAATAGTCTCTACAAACAAAATTCCCAGAATACTTTGATCTTTTCGAGTAATAATTTATATATCAATCTGATATTACAACATTCTGTAAAACTGTGGTATTGGATATACATCAAGGTTTGGGACTTTAAAATTCAAGCCTGAAACTATTAGATATCACAAGGGGTGCCCGAAAGGGATAGTCTCAATGTATCTGAATAATTTCAGGTTATCATAAAACCACAATATGTTGAACACCTCATAATTTCAAAGAAACACTATTGCATTCTTCATCTGCATATTTATGTTGTTTCTTGATAGCTTGAAATAATAATCTAACCCGTTTGACATATACAGGCTAACTGAAAACTGTTGGCAACAATACCTGCTGGCTCATGATTTATTTGCATTCTCAGACTGTCTGATCAGTGGAGTCTACCGTCAAGTATCGAGAATAATGGAGAAATAACGCTGTAAAGCTGGAAGAGTTGATTATTATTTCGATATTTCTAAAAATATGGTTGACAAATAAATATTCCATATATATTATTAAGCTATGGAAAATGAAATTGCGGCAAAAAAATTGGCAGAACTTGGACATGTTACTCGTCTTTCCATTTTTAGATACCTTGTAAAAGTGGGTGATAAAGGGGCTCCAGTAGGCCAAATTCAGAAGAAACTTAATATTCCTGGATCGACTCTGTCGCACCACATAAGCAGATTGGTTTCGGTTGGATTAATCCGACAAGTTCGGGATAGTCAAACGCTTTATTGCATACCTCAGTTTGAAGTCTTGGATGGTCTTGTCGAATTTCTCAAGTCTGAGTGTTGTACTGAAGCAAAATGTAAAATGTAATATTTTTTTGTCTATATATTTCGGTATTTTTAGAAATTTAGAATATGCTATAGATGGAGGAATTTAAAATGGCTAACGAGATTATTAAAATTATGGATTTCATGATTAACGCATTTGTTCACATCTGGCCATATCTTGTAATAACAATCCCAATTGCTATGGCAGTGAATATGTCCGGAGCCTCGAAACATATAAAGCGTGCTTTTGATGCGGGGCCAATTACCGCAATTTTACTGGCAACACTGGTTGGTGCCTTCAGCCCTTTTTGCTCATGTGGCGTTATTCCTGTAATTGCAGCCTTGTTAATTGGAGGAGTACCGCTTCCTCCTGTAATGGCATTCTGGATAGCATCCCCCTCAATGGACCCAGAAATTTTCTTTTTAAGTGTTGGTACCATAGGTTTGAATTTAGCAATCTGGCGCTTAGTAGGCACTCTGGTTTTGAGTTTAAGTGCTGGATTCATTACCCATGCCCTTATGCAGGTAGGATGGATCAACACTAATGTTCTTAAGCGCACAACAGAATTAGGCGCTCCCGAAAAACCTTCCAAGATTAAGCAAATTGGAATTGAATTCGCCTCAAATTTGAAGAATATGTTTTCTTTGAAATCTAAAACACTGGTTCCTGCTCAAGCTTCAGCCTGTTGTACTGAGGGGTCAACTACTATCACTCAAATTCAGCCTTCTATTTCTTATACAAAAACTGAAGCACAAGGATGCAGCAGTATTGACGATGCTTCAACATCCTGCGTTTGCAATGAAGAAGAATCTTTCTGGAAACGTTTAAGTAAAGAATCTATGAGTGCTACCTTAATGGTAATTAAGTTTATGGCCTTAGCATTTTTCCTGGAAGCATTAATCATTCTCTATGTCCCAGAAGAATGGATTACAAACATTATGGGTAAGGAAAATTCTTGGGCGATTTTCACAGCAGGTTTTTTAGGAATTCCTGTATATACAAGTAATCTAAGTGCATTGCCCATGGTAAGCGGTCTTCTTCAACAAGGAATGAGCCCTGCTGCAGCATTAGCTTTCCTAATTTCTGGTCCCACGACAACTCTACCAGCTATGGCGGCAGTCTGGACTTTGGTTAAAAGCCGTATTTTTATTTTATATGTTTCATTTGCATTGGTAGGTGCAATTCTGTTAGGATACTTAAAGCTTATTTTGGGATAAAATTGCTGAAAATATTATATCGATGTTTGATGTTATCACAGATGGAGTAAAATACCGTAGCGGAGAGAATGTAAGATGAATTTTGATGAATATATAGATCGTCACCAATATCCTACAACGAAATGGAGCAGGACGTTTTTTGCAAAACATTTCGGAAATGCAGATGCTATCCCCAAACGGCACAATACGGCTATCATTGTTCATTCATATTTTTGAATCAAAAAGCGTGGACTATTAATGTTAGTCCACGCTTTTTTCATCTTCAGCCTATACCATATATTGTTGTGATGGTTTTTGGCACGAAACTTGTGATATCTCCAACGAATCAGGTAAAATCACTGGCTTAAAAAACCTGTGATATCATCATTCCGGTTTTTGAGTCTCCGGTGGTGATTTATCAATATATGTCAGCTTTTAATATACCTTAAAATGTTTATATACTACTGAGATATTCAAGTATTAAAGGGCAAGGGCAGTATTGGATCTGCCTTTTCTTATTTTCCCACCACTTTAATTTTGAAAGCGCTGTCAAATCTAACTTCCAGCACAAATATAATTTATTCTAAGTTGTTCCCTTTTGTGGTGGGAATAGTGAAGGGGGCGGCAATAAATAGGCATTAAAAAATGAAAATTACGAATTGCGGAGCTGAATTTTGGTGAGTCTGTTGTTAACCATTCCAAACGAATTCTTGAGAATGCATGCAAGATAATTATTTTTTTAAATTCATTTCTTTTTAACAAGTATTACATTCCCTGAAAGAACTAACACCAGCCCGATAATTGATGACAATGTCCAGATATATCCTTCGAAAAAAGTAGAAATCAGAAGTGCAACCACAGGAACAAGTATTATTGCGTATGCCGCCTTGGCAGCCCCTATTCTTCCAAGCAATGTAAAATAGAGACCGAAACCGGCGATAGAACCGAAGAAAGCGAGATAAAACAAAGACCCTAAATAACCCGGTGTGTTTAAAATAGTAAATTTGGTTCCAATACAAAAAGCAATTATTATCAACACTATTGCTCCGTAAGTCATGGCATATGCATTAGCCTGTGTAACAGGCATCCTTTTTTTCTGATTCCGAGCAGATATTATATTGCCGAGAGATGCAAAATAGACAGATATAAAAGCAAGAGATAGCGCAAAAATCTTTTTTTGTGAAAAATCAAACCCAGATATCTCCGGCCAGAATATTAAGCCGACTCCAGCAACACCTGCAATAGCCCCTGTTAACATTGAGATTTTGATCGGGGTTTTTAAAAACAAATACCCGTTAAAAACATTCATAAACATCAAAGTTGCATATGTCACAGCTACAAGTCCGCTTGTGATGTAAATTTCAGATATATATACAAACCAGTAATTGATTCCGAAAAGCAAAATTCCCTGAAGAAATAAAAAAATATGATCTTTTTTTGAAAATTTATAATCTGATTTATTTAAATAGGAATATATTAATAAAACTATAGAAGCTATGGCATATCTGTAAATCACAGATGCGAGAGGGTCTACATTACCGACCTGATATTTAATCGCTATCCAGGTTGTACCCCAAATTAAAATTGTAGCAATATAAATTAGTGTATTGCTCAAAAAGAAATCCCCTTAATTTTGAAATTAAAAAAGGGCTTACAATTTCTTGTAAACCCTTTATTATGTGGCGGCGGGGACGACGAGACTCGAACTCGCGACCTTCCCGTCAGGACTGACGGGACGTTCTAACCAAAACTGAACTACGCCCATCAGAGTACTTGAAAAATTTATCTTATTCATAGCAGTTTAAGGTAAAAAGGCTAATCAACAATTTGATTAGCCTTTTATGAAAAAATGGCGGGGACGACGAGACTCGAACTCGCGACCTCCGGCGTGACAGTCCGTAACCACAAATCGAGCAAGAGCAGGAAATCATTATAAAAATCTGTAATAACAATATGTTAGTGGATTTTTACAAAAACCTAACCATACCTGAAAATACCTCAAAATACCTATCTGAAGATGGCGTCTACTTCCTATATACTTCCATAATAGATTACCAAATGAATACCCGTAGTGAAAATCCATTTACTTTGAATCATATCAATTGTCAATCGTAAACCGAAATGACCGACGCTGGACTGGAGGATTGGTATATTTGGTTTGGTTATACGGATAAACCGTAATCTGAAGACTGTTTTGAGATTCTAAAACAGCATTTGCCTTACATATTGGATACGATATGAGTATCACGATGTTTAACATCCTAAATTAATTACAGACATATAGGAGACACATTTAATCAGTCCATTCACCCCGTAATGCAAGTACAGGTGCCCATCTAAATTCATCAGGTTCAAATTTAAAATAATGACTTCTTGATGGAAGTTTTCTGATATTCCCAAGTTCATCTCTAAATTCTATCTCTAAATCCATAGCTAACTGTTCCTTTTCATTATTAGCAGACCGTTCCTCTATCATCTGGTCTACTGTTTTATACGTGAATCCTGTTAACGTGTTTAACACTGTAACAAAAGTATTAGCCGAAGGCAAGGGCGTCGCCGTGAGGCGGGGTCTGAAGGAAGCCTGAGCGCAGAGTTATGAGTCGACGAACAGAAACAGCATATAAGGCCGAGTCTTTGGGTAAGGCAGCACAACATACCAATGCCCTAGGAACAGGAGATACGGTAAATGGCGCAGTTGCACAATGGAAGTTTACGTTCTTATCCGGGGAGATCTGCCAGACGTGGCGGTTTCGGAAGACATATCGCCTGGTATCCAGTGAAAAGACCGGCCGGGGCAACCGGTAAACCAAGTCCTGGCGACTGCGGGAAAGCGATCCGCCCAATGTCGCGCTAAGAAACAAAGGGAGCTATACAGGATACCATTGCCGTGTGTTTTCAAAATCGCGCCTTATGGGGCAACCTATAAGGTGATCCGGCAGAAGACAGCAGAGGCCATAGTAGCCCAACGCCCGGAGTAATGTCCGGGACATGGTGAAGGGCCGAACCTTTGAGAGCAGGGAGGAGCCAGTCATACTTGAAAAGGCGATGAACCCGATAGGGGGAGCCATTACTTTCGACGTGTTGACTGTAGCCAGCCTTGGGATGCAATCAGGAATCTGATTGTACCTTAAAACTCTCGGGGAACCGCCCAGTGCGGACCCGCTTGCTTGGGTGGTGTGGGGGCTGGGAGAGAAAAACCCCCGGCTACCCGATTATATTTGTAATTACAAACCATAGGGATTTAATCTATCAGATGCTCTGTTTTATACGTGTTTAATATTAAATTTTCAAAAGACCTCCATTTTCTCAGTATCTTTTTTTTAGCTAGATATGAACTGTAATTACAAATAGGAATGAAGTCCGAATTTCCGAGGTTATCGACAATAAATAATTTAACATCTCCATTAATATTTTTTTTACAGCATATATTTTTAGGCTTTAGCGTCATTGTTATTATTCGCTGCTGAAGTAAATAATCTTTTAGTTCATAAAGGGCATTTTTAAGAACTTTAGAGTGTGTTTCACTTTTGTTGTTGGTCAAGTAATATTCAAGTGTCCTTGAGACCTCACCCGTGTGATCCGATATTAAATCAAAAATATAACCTACGCCTAGGCTCGTATTAATCTCACCATGAAACTTAGGGATCATATCCCATGAGATACCTTTTTGTATAAGTTTTCGGTAATACTTTTGTTCACGTTTTATTTCGCTGAGATCGGTTGTAGTTAATATTTTAATGCAGAGGGTTACGTCATTAGGATGCCTGTAGCATTCCCTATGGAGTCCTTTGCCAACTAGTGTCAATTTTTCTAACGTGGAAGTGAGCTGCGGCCCTGATGGATGTCGAACCTGCACAGGCCTTTACGATAAACCGCCACACTACACGCCGTCAGCTCCACTGTCTTGTGTACGCCCGGCATGGGCGTGAACTAATGGGGTGTAAGTCCCCTACCCTTCTTCGCTAACAACGGAGTAAGCTCAAACCAACCTTGGTTTATCTGATATGGAAAGATAGTCCAGATAGAGTTGCCTTCGAATTCATCATGATCAGACTCGACTTGATCGCCGTATATCCTGAAGTTACACTTGACTTTTGCTCTAACAACAACGTCAGAGAAGTTTGACAATTTAAATAAAGTTCGGTCTCTGAAACGATCGCGCTGTGCTGCCATTTCCATGGAGTAAGTTGCCCGTAGTATACTTTCACGTTCCCACTTAGCTTTGTTGACAGATGCTATTAAAAAAGTTTGGTATGCATAGAATACGAGGGCGATAAGCGTCAATGTAAGAATTGCAAAATTAGCGGTTTTTATATCCCAAATGTTCATAACATAAACTGTGTAGCTTGCTAAACCTAATATCAGTATACAGATTGTTGCTAAAAATACTTTCATATTAAAAAAACGCTCCTTGACTTATATTTACTTTTCATAGCAGATATTTTTAACGACCTGCATCACCAGTGACGCCACCTAAACTTGCCGCGTCAACCCCGTCGCGCTCCTCGCCGTCTGGTGAATGCATTAGTTAGCGCATATCATCAAAATATTTGTTCAAGAATTTCATTTCCTTGAAATTTCGCTTGTTTTATCCGTGGAGCATCATCTTGAAGCCAAACCGAGAAGGCAAATAAGCGATCTTTAAAATTGCCATTATATGAAGTTAAATGATGTTGTTCAGAGTTGATATTTATGAAGAAACCAAAAGGGTAGTTTAGGTGCTTAAACATTTCATCAAGTTTTTCAAAATCTTCTTGAGCTGCTGGTTCATTTGCATTTGCTTTTAGCGCCCATACTGCATAATTATTTTCAGCAATGTTGGCACCCGAGTGTTCAACCGGAATATGGAAGATTATATCCGGGCGTTGTGATATGTCATGTCTCGAACTTTTTTGGTATTCCATCTCAATTATCTGATCTTCGTTAACCAATCCATTGTTTTCAAATTCATCATACAGTCTGCAATAAAAAACACCCTGATATCCTCTTTCGCTTTTGAAAAATCGCGGTGCAGAAATTGCTGAGAGAGCAGAAATGGTTGAGTCAATTATTATTTTTCGCATCATTAATTTCAAATACTAAAATTACATCACAACCCATGATTGATATTTTCAGTGTTTGATTTTCAATCTCCTTTAATACAAATTATTTCATAGCACTAAAGCAAATTTTCATCGACATGCTCAGAATGCCTTTTACCGCTCCCCATTCACCTTATCCCGCAACTTCCCCGAACACCTAAAAGTTACAATCCTTCTTGGCGCCAGCATCATATCCTCTCCAGTTGCAGGATTTCTCCCACGGCGTTCACCCTTTTCTTTAACACAGAATTTGCCGAAACCACTGATCAGGACATCTTCGCCGGACTCAAGTGTTGATTTAATGATTTCTAAAAGAGATTCAACAATTTCAGAGCTTTTATTTTTCGGAATGTTGAGCTGGTTTTGAATTGAGTTGATGATGTGCACTTTAGTGAGGGCCATTTAATTTGCTTCCTTTGCAGTTTATTGTTCAAAGCATATTGAATTTATTAATAATACTTTATTGGGTCAATATAGTCAATAAATTTATATGCTTGTATTTTAAATGTTATACCATTCTAAAGAATAAGAAAAATCAACAGAAGTTTTCAAGAATAGATTTAAAAGGAAAGACTGAATGGGAAGAGCTGGAGAGGCTCAATAAGAAAAGCAGTTCAGTCCGTCAACTAATTATCCGAACTTCAGACCAGCTTCAAGCGGGGGAGTTGTCCTTGATTGAAGTCACACCCGCAGAAAAGGAAGCTGCAAAAATCTGTCTTGATACACCGTAAAAAGCGCCGTGAGTGTCACGCAAAAAAGAAATAGTCCTTACAAACCAAATCCCCAAAATCCTTTGATCTTTTTCAGTAAATAGTTTATATATCAATCTGATATTACAACATTCTGTAAAACTGTGGTATTGGCAAATATCAAAGGTTTTGACAGTCTTAATTTTCCTGTGTTAGTCTCAATATACCTCAACTTGACATAAAGCTAAGATACTGGCAAGATATCACAAGTTTTCGGAGGTATCTTTTTCTGCAGATTATCTCA
>RCNC010003441.1_pt1 | contig 12503 bp, 8 predicted proteins | sample 2041301 | NCBI WGS metagenome assembly RCNC01 (sample SAMN09708231, study PRJNA481090) | Marine sediment metagenome, whole genome shotgun sequencing project. | biome: marine sediment; feature: ocean; material: sediment; isolation source: Sewage treatment plant 13A marine sediment (STP13A) ... | reverse complement strand
AAAGTGTCTAAAGTTAAGGAATTCTATCTGTTTTTATTAAAGACAGAGCGAAGCGATTCAGCAACTTTAGATCACTTATTACTTTAGATCACTCAAAACTTCGGGTCATTTTTTCGGCACAGCCTAATGGCTCTGACCTGGCCCAGGGGACTATCATTTTAAAACTGGAACAAATATATTCTCTACATTCTGAAATTTTAGACACTCACTTTAGGACGAACTGTGCTGATAATGTTTCTAATGTAATGAAAGGAAAGTACCCATGGACAAAGAAAAAAAGGCGATCTGGGGATGGGCCATGTACGACTGGGCCAATTCCGCATTTGCATGCACGGTAATGGCCGGTTTTTTTCCTGTTTTTTTCAAGCAGTACTGGAGCCACGGCGCCGACATTAATATGAGCACGGCCCAGCTGGGCCTTGGAAACTCCCTGGCCAGCCTGTTGGTGGCCCTGATGGCGCCCTTCCTGGGGGCTATTGCGGACAAGGGGTCCTCCCGAAAAAAATTCCTGATTTTTTTCTGCTACCTGGGTGTACTGATGACCGCCGGGTTGTTTGTTGTCCAGCAGGGGCAGTGGGCCCTGGCCATATTTGTCTATGCCATGGGCATCATCGGCTTTTCCGGCTCCAACATCTTCTATGATTCTCTCCTGCCCGGCATTACCGATGAGAAAAACATCGATTTCGTATCAGGCCTGGGCTTTGCCATGGGGTACCTGGGGGGCGGGCTGCTGTTTCTGATTAATGTGCTCATGACCCTGATGCCGCAAAAATTCGGTCTGCCGGATGCTGCGGCGGCCGTGCAGTATTCCTTTATATCCGTTGCCGTCTGGTGGGGGTTGTTTGCGCTGTTCACCATTTTCTGGGTACCAGAAGAAAAGGAACCCGCATCATTGAAAGAGGGATTCAGCCCTGTTGTGGAAGGATTCAAACAACTGGTCGGCACGTTCAAAAAGATACGCCATTTGAAAACCATCCTGCTGTTTCTCGTGGCCTACTGGTTTTATATTGACGGCGTGGACACCATCATCCGCATGGCCGTGGATTACGGCATGGCCCTGGGTTTTGCCTCCAACGACCTCATCCTGGCACTATTAATCACCCAATTCGTCGGGTTCCCCTCCGCCCTCGTCTTTGGCAAGCTAGGCCAAAAATGGAGCGTGCGTAAATCCATTTATTTGGCCATTGCCATTTATATCGGCGTTACCATCTGGGGAACCATGATGACCCAGAAGCATGAGTTTTACATTCTGGCCATCGTAATCGGGCTGGTGCAGGGCGGCATCCAGGCCCTCAGCCGCTCCTACTATTCCCGGTTGATTCCTAAAAACAAGGCTGCCGAGTATTACGGTTTTTACAATATGCTGGGAAAATTTGCGGCTATCCTCGGTCCCCTGTTGATCGGGGTTGTCGGCCTGGTTACCCGGCGTATCCTGATGCCTGATTCACCCACCCCCGAACAGGTCCTTGCCGTGGGAAGGATGGCGTCACGCTGGGGCATCGGTTCCATCCTCATTTTATTTTTTATCGGTGCCTTCCTGTTCTATTTTGTGGACGAAGAAAAGGGCAAACAGGAAATTCAGTATTTATCAGAGTAAAATCGTGTACCACGATTTTATAAAACGCGACTACGTCGCTACTCGTTAATGATAAAATTCCAGGTAATTCGTGTCTGAGAATCCACATTGGACGTTCAAAGTTGGATGTTCAATGTTCTTTTAATTTGACTCTATCCAAAGCGAGAATTCCATATGAGTTCCTTGAATACCCGGCGCTTCCCGTTTTACATCAGCATCACCACACTGGTGGTAGTCATCATTGTGGCTTTGACAGGCGTGTTTCTGTGGATCAACGACAGGGAGAGCTCGGCCGTAGCCCTGGATCTGGCTGACCGTTTCTTCAGTGAGGTCAATGAAAAAATGGCAGAGCGTTATGGAAGTGCTCTTGAGGCTGTTGCTGTCCTGGCCGGTTCAGCCGCGCTCATGCCGAACATGGCCGAAAAACCCATTGACGAAGGCCTCTCCCACCCCGGCCTGAATTTCATGGTCAAAGCCCTGGGACACTTTGACTATCTCCAATCTCTGTACATGGGCTATAGCGACGGCACCTTTATGCAAGTGACGGCTTCAAGGGGGAATAGCGCAATTAATGCCAAGCTTGCCGCCCCGGATGACACATGGTTCATCGTGCGCACAATTATCAACGTCACCGACGGCATTTCACGACAGTTCTGGTCCTTCCTGGACCAGAACGAAGAATTGATTTTCGTCCGACTGGAGTTCGACTCCAGCTATGATCCTCGCCAAAGACCCTGGTATCACAAAGCCCTTGAATCAGATAGAGCGGTCTTCACATCCCCTTACGTGTTCAGTTCCTCCAAACTGCCCGGCATCACCTGTGCTGAGCAACTAACCGGCAAAGGCGGCGTGTTTGGTGCTGATATTACCTTGGAAAAGTTTTCCGCGTCGCTTGCCAACCAGCGTATTTCGAAAAACAGCCTTTTGTTTTTGTTTGACCCGGCCGGCCGCGTTCTGGCCCACCCCACGGAGAACACCATCAAAACGATTGTCACCCAGAAAGGCGACCTTTCCATAGAAGAAGTCCGTTTTATGAAGGGCGAAGAATCCCGCGACCCTGTCCTCAAGGCAGTGATGGGTTCTTATGCCAGCGCAACCGGCATTCCGGTTGATAAAACGGAAATTCTGACTATCGAAAATAAGCCCTACCTAGTACGTTTGTCGACCCTGGATGAAAAATTGGAATTTAATGATATTATCGGCAGTGCTGCCCCCCTGTCGGATTTCACCGGGCACATCCAGCTCATGCAAACCAGGATCGCTCTATTCTCCCTGGCGGTACTGGTCATCGCCATAGCAATTGTCCTCTTTCTCTCCAGGAGACTCTCAGGATCCATGGTACGGCTTGGAAAAGAGGCCGCAAAGATTCAACAGTTCGACTTTTCCGAAACTCCGCCATTTGACTCTGTCATCAAGGAAATGCATTCACTCATCCAGGCTTTCAGGCTGATGAAATCCACCATTCGGCAGCGTACAGATGCCTTGATCGCCACCCAGGGAAAGCTCGAGAAGCTGGTTAAAAGCGGCATTGCGTTGTCGGCGGAGCAGGATATGACCAAACTCCTGGAGCAGATTTTCGTTTCAGCCAGGGATCTTTCCCGTGCCCAAAGCGGTTCTCTCTATTTGCGCGGCAAAGACGATGTCCTGCGCTTTGAAATCATGCAGGCCGGCCCCGAAGGGACGCACCATGCCGGAGACCTGGACGGCAAGGAAGCCTTTGTCGACATCCCCCTTTACGATCCCGACAAAGGCACTGAAAATCACATGAACGTGGCCAGCCATACCGTCCTCACCGGAGACACTGTTATTGTCGACAACATCGGCCGTGCTGCAGAGTTCGATTTTTCCAATGAATGCCGCTTGAACGAGATTTCCGGGAGCGAGTGCGTCAGCTTTATCGGTGTACCGCTCAAAACACGACAAGGCAAAACTATCGGAGTGCTGCAACTCTACAACGCCCGCATGGAGGACACCGAAGCCATCATCCCCTTTGAAGGGGAAAGCGTCCGTTTTGTGGAATCCCTGGCCGCCCAGGCAGCCATATCCCTCAACAACCAGCAATTACTCGAAGCCCAGCGCAATCTTTTCAACTCCCTCATCCAGATGCTGGCAGGCGCCATTGATGCCAAATCTCCCTACACCGGCGGCCACTGCGAGCGAGTTCCTGAGGTGGCCATTATGCTGGCCCAGGCAGCCAGCGACACGAACCAGGAACCCTTTTCCGACTACAGCCTCGATTCTGAAGATGCCTGGCGGGAATTCCGGGTCGCATCCTGGCTGCACGACTGCGGCAAGGTGACCACGCCGGAATATGTGGTAGACAAAGCCACCAAGTTGGAAACCATCTACAACCGCATTCACGAAGTTCGCGCGCGCTTTGAAATCCTGTGGCGCGACGCTGAGATTGACTATCTCCAGAAGCAGTTGGAGGGCACCCACCTGGAAGCCGACCTGCAGGCACAATTAAAGGGAGAACAAGTGTGGATCATGGAGGCATTCGCCTTTGTGGCCCAGTGCAACATTGGTGGCGAATTCATGGCTGAAGATAAGATAGAGCAACTGCAGGAGATTGCGCAGCGCACGTGGGTGCGGCATCTTGATGACCGCCTGGGGTTGTCTCAGGAAGAGGCGGCCAGGGTGTCTACAGAGCCCGTCCTGGCGCTGCCGGCAAAGGAGAATCTGCTGGCGGACAAACCGATCCACGTGATTCCCCGCGTCAAGAAAGACCCCTTTGACGGCAACCCATACGGTTTCAAAATGGACATTCCAAAGCACCTGTACAATCACGGTGAACTATACAACCTGTGCATCCGCAAAGGCACTCTCACCGACGAAGAGCGCTTTAAAATCAACGAGCACATCACCCAGACCATCATCATGCTCAACAAGCTGCCCTTCCCGGATTACCTCGTACAAGTGCCGGAATTCGCCGGGGCGCACCATGAAACCATGATCGGCACGGGCTATCCCAAGCGGCTCAGCCGTGAGGACATGACCATCCCGGCCAGAATCATGGCCATTGCCGATATTTTCGAAGCCTTGACCGCCGCCGACCGGCCCTACAAAAAGGCCAAAACCCTGAGCGAGGCCTTGCGCATCATGAGCTTTATGCGCAATGACCAGCACATCGACCCCGAGTTGTTTGACCTGTTTCTGAAAAACGATATCTACTTGCACTATGCAAAAAAGTTTTTAGAACCAGGCCAGGTGGATGATGTGGATATCCAGGATTATCTTCAGAAACCCTGACGCATAAATCGACTGTAGGGGCGCCCCTTGTGGGTGCCCGAACAACCGCAATCGATTCGCCAAAACGGGTAGACACAAGGCCTGCCCTCTCCCAGGTAGAAGGTTGAAGACTGAAGGTAAAAGGGGCTAACGGCTCCTTCTACCTTCCACCTTATACCTTCCCTGCATATTCATCCACAACCCCCTGCATTCTCACGGCATGGTTGGAAAATATCCACTCCACCCCCCGGTTCACCTCCCGAAAAAGGGAGTTAGCCGAACGAGGATAGCCCACGCCCACCTGCTGGCCCTGGGCCTTGTGACGGGCGGCCATACGGTTGTTGATGAAGAGAAAGTGTCCGGCAACACCGGCGTAGCCGCGGGCTAGCGCCAGGTGACTGAACGCCCGGAAGTTGAGTTGGGCTACCGGCAGGAGCGCCATGGCCGGCACAAAACCCACATGATTGAACATATCTGTATCAAGGGAAAGAAAGTGAAAATCCCTTACTGGCACCAGACTTGAAAAAAAGTCAGCCAGCATGTCTGTTTGCCGTTGGGAATCGGGATAGTGTTCCTTTTTAAGCTCCACCATCAAATGGACCTTATGCCCGTATCTTTCGAGCACCTCTTCAAGGGTCGGGATCAACGGGAACTGCTTTCTCAACGACTGTCGATCCATCTTTTGGATCACCAGCGGATCCTTGAATATTCTCGTGAGATCATGGTCGTGAAAGACCATTGGCTTGAGGTCATAAGTCCAGCGGATGTCGAATTCAATGCCCCACACCCCGGCCTGGACAGCCGTGTCAAAAGCTTCGAGGGTATTTTCCAGAACTGTCAGATTATCGTGCTGACCACGGTGGGAAATGATTTTGCAAGCTGCAAGACGCTGTAACACCGGCACAGGTCGAGGCCATCTGGCATAAAAGGCGTCTGCCAAATTTAGGAAACATCTTTCGATAACATCTATACCGGTTGTCATAATTCTGTTCCGATACCAATTCATTTTCTATGAAAGATATTATTGTTCGAAATAGCTGGTTTCCCCTAAGCGAGACAACCACTATTATATAGTTTTTCTTTTGAACGTTATTTTACCAAACGCTATACTGGAATAAAGATCTCTGGGTTCTCTGCGAACTCAAGCGAAGCGGGCGAGAAAATTATTTTCCTTTTACATTCCCCTCAAAACACAGCCTGCGCTTTCAACCGGTTAAACAAGTATTCACCGACCTGGTCAATCTCGTAATCGGACTGGGACCGGCCAATATCCTTGATATCAAGATACATTCGGTTAACAGAAGGGAATACATCACGCTTTTCATCAATGTACATGGATAAATAGACATTCTTTCCCAGAATAATGAAATTGAAATCCGCGTCCGGGCAGAGAGCCTTAATCACTTTTTCAGCGTTTTCCGGATAGATGACCAGCGGCCGTTTATCCAGGTCATAAAATTGTAGATGGGTATTTACGATAACCGTGGCTTTTCTGCCTTTATCTTCCAAGGAAAGGGAGGTGCCCCCTGTTCCTTCAAGACCGTCCAGCACGCGCTGCTGCAGGGCTGCCTTCAGCCTGTTTTTGAGTGCTTCCGCGGCATGCGTGTAATCGTCATTCGCGTGGAATCCTAAGGGAAAACCAGGGGTCCCGTTGGCCTGAAAATCAAACGATTTGGTCATGGACGGTAAAATGGCCACCCGGACAACGTTGTCCTGTTCCCTTTCCTTGGGGCACTCAACTGCCAGATGGCCGTAATCCGCGGCCGCAATTTTGGATCCGACATACGCATCCATTTCCACAACGCCAACCCTGTGGAGCGCTTCGACCAGAAAAGGGTCTTCCAGGTAGTCTTTGAAAAACGGCTCCGCATGAACCACATTCCGCAGCAGGCGCAATTCCTCGGTGCTCAAATTAGCCATGGCCAAGGCCACCGGGGAAGGCTCTGTCAAGGGGGCCGTAAAAAGACCCGGCAGTGCCACCAGGTTCCCCATGCGGACCTTTTCGCCTTTGGCAATTTTTTGCACCATAAAGAGCCGTATGGCCAGCAACTCCTCAGAGGGGTAGACACTCTCTTGAAGAGCGCTTCCTTTGAAATAATTCAGCCGATGGTTGTAGTAAAAGAGCACCTTGGAAAGCCCCAGGATATTGGCATCATACACCATGAGTTCGGATACTTTCCGTTTGGGATCTCTCATGATATAGCCGACCTGATTATAATCCAGAGTTACGGAAAGGGCCCGGGTCTTCCAGGCCTGCCGTATCGTTGGATCACCAGCGCTGCCAACGACGACCTGCATCAGATAGGACAAGACCTCGCCCGCGTATTTGCGCGCCGGTGCCTGATAATCGTGATTCCCGCTTTCATCCGCAGAATGAGACGGATTACCACGATCAATATCCCGGGCACCACTGCAATGCATCAGTAAAAAGGTCATGCCTAAAATAAAAGACATCCAGGTGGCGAGGTTTAATTTTTGATAAAAGCTCTTTTGCATGTTTCAAATGGCTGTCTGTTCTAATGAATAGTGGGCAAAAATCACACACAACCGACTGTTTGTCAATATCATCAAAATAGATACCCGGGTCCAGAGGACCAATTTTTTATACTGGAATAATTGGCCCTTTCCCGGACGAGGACCCTTTATTTTGTAAAAAAAATGTAAAACCCCTCATAATACTTGAGCTCCGTCCGGATACGCATTATCAGCTTCCCATGAATGCATTCTTGAGAACCATACGCGGGCTTCTGTCTTTGGCCCTATATGTCATTAACACAGTTGCCTTCTGTACACCCCTTCTTCTGATGACCCTACTTAAGATAGCCATCCCGCTGTCCGTCTGGCGCAAGCTGTGCGACCGGATTCTCATCAATATTGCCGGCGGCTGGGTTGCGGTCAATAACGTCAATCAGAAAATCTTTTCCCAAACCCGCATACAGGTCAGCGGCCTGCAAAAGCTGGATCCAGACGATTGGTACCTGGTGCTGGCCAACCACCAGTCCTGGGTGGACATCCTTATCCTGCAAAACATCTTTCACCGCCGGATCCCCATGTTGAAGTTTTTTTTAAAAAAAGAACTGATCTGGGTTCCCGTCCTGGGGCAGGCCTGGTGGGCCCTGGATTTTCCGTTCATGAAACGGTATTCTAAAAAGATCCTCGAAAAAAATCCCGAGCTCAAAGGCAAAGACATCGAAATCACACGCAAGGCCTGTCAAAAATTCAAAACCATACCGGTGTCGGTCATGAATTTTGTGGAAGGCACCCGTTTCACGCCCCAAAAGCATCACAAACAAGCATCTCCCTACACCCACCTTCTGAAAACCAAAGCCGGCGGTATCGCCTTTGTCCTGGCAGCCATGGGGGATCAACTGAACACGATACTGGATGTCACCATTGCTTATCCCGGCAAGCCCGCAAACTTCTGGAAATTCCTCTGCGGACAGATTCCCGACGTGAAAATTGCGATCAGGTCCATGCCCATAGACCCATCCCTGGTGGGCAACTATGCTGTGGATCCTGTTTTTCGGAACAAATTTCAAACCTGGTTGAACCTGCTGTGGGCGGAAAAGGATGAGCGAATGACCGCCATGCTGGCCCCTTCTGCAGCATCACCTCATCACTAATCGGAATTTGTAGACCACCTTCAAGCACCCCCCTGTTCAACGCTTTGACATTCTCCTCGAATTTTACTAATAGTATTGCCTTTCACTAAAACCCAAACTTGAAACACTCACTTAGGAAATATTGGAGCTTTATATGTCAGTGATCGGTATAATCGGTGGGTCTGGTCTGGACGACCCCGATATCCTGAAAGACGCCACATTGGATGATGTGGACACATCCTTCGGCAAACCCTCGGGGCCTCTGGCAAAGGGCCGTATAGGGGGAATTGATGTTGTCCTGCTCCCGCGCCATGGGACCCGGCACCAATTCAGTCCTACCCAGGTCAACAACCGGGCCAATATACACGCTCTGAAAGAGGCGGGCGTGACCCACATTTTGGCCACTACCGCCTGCGGCAGTCTGCGCCGGAAAATCGACCGGGGGCATTTCGTCATCATCGATCAGTTTATCGATTTCACGCGCTTCAGAAAAAACACGTTTTACGACTCTTTTGAAAACGGAGCCAAACACACTGCCATGCCCGAACCGTTCGATGCAAACTTGCGAAAGGTCCTTTATACAACCTCAACTGAACTGGACAACCCGACCCATAACCATGGCACGGTGGTTACCATTGAAGGACCCCGGTTCTCAACCCGAGCCGAATCGCATATGTTCAGGGCGTGGGGCGCGGATATCATCAACATGTCCACCGCCCCGGAGGCCATGCTGGCCAACGAAGCGGAAATACCCTACGCCGCTGTGGCCATGTCCACCGATTATGACTGCTGGAAAGAGGATGAAGAACCCGTGACCTGGGACGAAATTCTTGCTGTATTCAACCAGAATGCCCACAGGGTAAAACAACTGCTGGTCAATGCCATCCCAAAGGTGGCCAAGGAGTTATAAATGAATATTAAAGACACCATTCGGTCCATACACGGCTGGCCCATCAAAGAAGTCATTTTCAGGGATCTCACGACACTCATGCAGAACCCGGCTGCCTACAAGGAAACCTGCGATATATTCTACAGCCGATACAAGGACATGCGTATCGACAAAGTGGTCGGCATTGACGCCAGGGGCTTTGTTTTCGGGGCGGTCCTGGCCTATCACCTGAATGTGGGCTTTGTGCCTGTCAGAAAAAAAGGCAAACTCCCCCATAAGACCATTGAGGAAAGCTATTCCTTGGAATATGGAGAGAGTGCCGTAGAAATGCACGCCGACGCCATTGAATCCGGTGAAAGAGTGGTGATCATCGACGACCTTATCGCAACCGGAGGGACCATCGGGGCGGCTGTAAAACTGGTGAAGAAACTCGGCGGTGACATCCTCGAATGCGGATTTGTAGTCGAACTGCCGGATCTCAAAGGACGTGAAAAGATAAAAGGCGAAAACGTTTTTGCCGTGTGTGAGTTTGAAGGCGAATAATTCAGTTTTTTACTCTTTTTTCCAAAGCCTTATCTTGAAAAATAATCATCCCGGACACCTGGTCCTATCCAATAAACAGGTAAAAACTGAATTATGAATGATCCGCAAACAGGCTAACGCCTGTCCACGGATCCGTTTATCTTTCTGCTCAGACCATTTGCCTTGCCTATGGAAACCTCCGACTCGTGTAAGACCCAGGAATAAAATTATTGGTGTTTTTTCGTGGTTTCCTTTTTTCGTGATTTCGTGATGAAAGATATCTTCCTTTGCTGAAGACAAAAAGACTTTGTGATCTTTGTGTCTTTGTGGTTACGGATTTTAACGCATGGATGCCTTCTTTTGATACGCGCCTATCTCCCGAGCCAGCGCATTGACCCTGCCTATAATATCATTTCCGTCAACTGCCCTTCCCTGACCAGCAGTCGGCCCGCCACCATGACATCGCGCACATCAGACCCACGTGCTGCGTACACCACCTGGGAAACCGGATTGTACATGGGAACGAGGTGTGGTTTTTGAGTATCGAGGACTATCAGGTCCGCTTCCTTGCCCTTTTCAAGCGATCCAATGACGCTACCCAGGCCAATAGCCCGGGCACCCTCGGTGGTGGCCATCCGCAACACGGTGAGGGCGTCCATCACGGTGGGATCCAGAATATGCGCCTTATGCAGCTTGGCAACTGTATCCATTTCCTGAAATAGATCCAGATCATTATTACTGGCGCAGCCGTCGGTGCCCAATCCCACCGTGATACCGGCATCCAGGAACGTCGGTACCGGAGCGATTCCAGCGGCCAGCTTCATGTTGCTTTCCGGATTGTGAGAAATGCTGGCCCCTCTTTCAGCAATAATGGCAATGTCTGCGTCATCCACCCAGACAGCATGCACCAGCAGCGTATTCTCGTCCAGCACACCGAGGTGATCGAGATATTGGACCGGGCTCATCCCTCCGCCCCCTTCGATCAGGCCCTGTTCCTCCCTGGTTTCCGCTGTGTGGATCTGAAACAGGATGCCGAGGGAACTGGCCACGGCCTTTGCCTCCCTGATGGTGTCGGCGGAGCAGGTATAGGGCGAATGGCAGAATATGGACGGTTGCACGCGTATCGACCCTGGGGCCCACGTTTCCGCATAGTTTCTGGCGACATCGATGTTCTGGCTGGGATCTGGAACACCCGGCGCCGGAAAATCGATCACCCCCTGCCCCAGAACCCCTCGCATCCCGGCCTCTTTGACAACCCCGGCCACTTCGCTCTCCAGAAAATAACCTCCGCAAAAAGCCGTAGTGCCGGAGAGCAGCATCTCCGCACATGCCAGAAGCGTTCCCAGGCGTACATTTTCAGGGTTTATCCAGGCGGCTTCAGCCGGGAAAATGTGTTGGCCCAACCACTCATCCAAAGGCAGATCATCGGCAAGTCCCCTGAAAAGCGTCATGGGCATGTGGGTGTGGGTGTTGACCAGGCCAGGCATTATTAAACATCCAGCGGCATCCACAACCACCTTCCCGTCCGAAAGGTTATCCATGTCAGCCAGGGAATCGATTGCCTCGATCTTTCCGTCCTGGACACATATCACCCCGTTGGCAATAATGTCGGCAGCAGGATTCATGGTGATGATCGTCCCGCCGTGGATGACTGTATCAAATGTCATTTTTGTTCCTGCTTTTTTTAGAGAATTATACACTACAAAGACACCCCGGTGAAATCGTCTTCGACGGCACTGACGTGCATTTCACTGAGTGAACAAAGGACACAAAGATTTTACTTCCCGACCGTAATCCGCTTATCGCGTTTTGGTTAAAGTAAAAAAAAACCTATCATCACGAAAGCACGAAAAATGGAAATCACGAAAAAAACAGACGATTGAGTCCGGAGAGTTCTTTACAATAAACCACAAGACTCAGACCTAATAGCTATATTTCGTGTTTTCGTGATCGTGTTTTTGCTCAAATTAACAACACGTTATTTATGAGACAGTGCCCAGCCTACTCACCAGTTCGCTGATGATTCGGTCAACAACCGGCGCTGCCTGGTTGGCCACATCGAGGATCGCTTCCACGCTGGCCGGCGACGGATTGTCCGGATCGTTGATGTTGGTGATAATGGAAAGCCCCACAATTTTCATGCGGGCATGCACGGCGGCAATCACTTCCTGGATGGTTGAAAGGCCCACCGCGTCGGCACCGATGGTTCTCAGAAAACGGATTTCAGCCGGTGTTTCCAGCGAAGGCCCCAGTAGCCCCGCGTAGACCCCTTTGCGGATGTCGATATTATTTTTCCGGCAAATGGTTGCCACTTTCTGCGTTAGCCCGCTATCGTACACCCGGGTCATATCCGGGAAGCGGTCCCCCCATGCGCTGTTGTTCGGCCCAGTGAGCGGGTTGGCTCCGGTCAGGTTGATGTGATCACGGATCAGCATGATGTCCCCGGCCTTAAAATTCAGGTTCAGACCTCCGGCCGCATTGGTCACGATGAGATGGCCGGCGCCCAACACCTGTAGCAACCGCACCGGGAAGGTCACCTCCTGTGGCGAATAGCCTTCATAAAGATGAAAACGGCCCTGGAAGACCATTGCCGGCCGGCCGGCAAGTGTACCGATCACCAGCCTGCCCGCATGACTCACGACAGTCGATTCCGGAAAATTGGGGATATCGCTATACGCGAGTACTG
>RCNC010002404.1_pt1 | contig 12504 bp, 8 predicted proteins | sample 2041301 | NCBI WGS metagenome assembly RCNC01 (sample SAMN09708231, study PRJNA481090) | Marine sediment metagenome, whole genome shotgun sequencing project. | biome: marine sediment; feature: ocean; material: sediment; isolation source: Sewage treatment plant 13A marine sediment (STP13A) ... | reverse complement strand
ATATGGAAAGTCAACGTCGAGCACTTGAAAGAAGGCGTTCCACAAATGCAACGCTACAAGTTCAAGCAGGTTGCGATCCTTAACTGGTCCTATTTTGTTACCTTTGGCTCAGAGTTGGCCGTCGTGTCGATGCTGCCCCTGTTTTTCCTGGATACCTTTGAAGGGCTGGATCCGGTCACGGCGGGCCTGCTGGCATCCGGATTCGCCTTTATGAACCTGGTGGCACGGCCCAGTGGCGGCTGGATGAGTGACAAATTCGGCCGACGCAAAGTACTCATGATACTGATCTGCGGTCTGGCAGTGGGCTACTTCGGGCTTAGCCAGATCAACGGCGGCTGGTGGATACCCGTCGCGGTCATAGCCACCATGTGCTGCTCCTTTTTTGTTCAGGCTGGCGAGGGTGCAGTCTTTGCCATGGTGCCATTGGTAAAACGACGCATGACCGGGCAAATCGCCGGAATGACCGGCGCTTATGGCAACGTCGGGGCCGTCACTTACCTCACCGCCCTGTCCTTCGTCGATTACAGCACATTTTTCCTGCTGATCGCCGCGTCAGCCGGTCTGGTGTTTTTGTTGGTAATCTTTCTCGAAGAACCGGAAGGTAAAATGGCAGAGGTATTACCCGACGGCACAGTGGAATTGATCGATGTAACTTGATGTAAGATGAGCCGCCCCTTCCATAATCGAAGGGCCAACCGTATAGCGGAGACGATCTCTTGGAACACGCCAGATCTTTCAAGGCGACTGTGGCCACCAGCACCAATGCGGGGGCCAACAAGTCCATCAACGAGGACGCCATCGGCTTCCGTGTGCCGGAAGGTGGCTTACTGAGCACCAAGGGCGCGGTGGCAGTTGTTGCCGATGGTGTCAGCTCCGCCGAAGCGGGAAAAGAAGCCGCTCATCGTTCAGTGCAGGCCATTCTGGAAAATTACTTCACCACGCCTGAACTATGGAGCGTTAAGCATGCAATCCAGAAAACCCTGACCAGCCTCAATAGTGAGCTGTACGACCTGGGTCGCGAAATGCCCAACGAGGCTCGCGGTTATATCTGTACGCTAAGCCTGGTAGTCATCAAGTCACATCTGGCCTACCTGTTTCATGTCGGTGACAGCAGGATCTACCGCCTGTCGGCCAAAGACGGGACATTTAAACAACTTACCAAAGACCATGTGGCCGCGATCTCCAATGAGAAGCAATACCTGATTCGCGCCATGGGCATGGACACCACCCTGAATATCGACGCCGCTACAGTAGAACTGCAACAAGGCGATATCTTCTTCCTGGACAGCGACGGCATTCACGATTTCCTCAGCGACGAGCAGATCAGGGACTCGATTGAGCAGGGCCAGGATGACCTGCAGAGCACCTGCGACAGCCTTATAAAAACTGCACTGGAGGCCGGCAGTGATGACAATCTCAGCTGCTGCCTGCTACGCGTCGACCGATTGGGTGTAGAGGAACGCGCTGATTTCAGCGAGCGACTTACCAAGCTGCCATTTCCACCAGAACTACGGCCCGGCCTGAAAATCGACGGTTACGAAGTACTGCAGGAACTTTGGGCAAGTGAGCGCAGCCAGCTCTACGCTGTTCGGGACCTGGCGACCGGCAACGAACTGGTCATGAAAACCCCGTCAGCCAACTATGACGACGACCCTGCCTACATCGAGCGTTTTATCGCCGAGGAATGGATCGGCAGTCGCATAGACCACCCCAATGTCGTGAGCATCATACCCGCCAGGAAAGGCGAGAAACAATTTCTCTACTACCTGATGGAAAAAGTACCCGGCATTACACTGCAAAAATGGATTGAGCAGAACCCAGAGGCCAGGCCCAGCGTACTGGCAGATATGATCCTGAAGATAGCTGACGGTATTTTGGCCATGCACTCGCAACAGGTAGTGCACCAGGACCTGAAGCCCGGGAATATAATGATCCTCCCGGATGACAGCATCAAAATTGTCGATTTTGGCGCCGTCTATGCCCCCGGCTTACAGGAAATATTCAACCCCTTCGAACAGGAAATTGCGCTGGGCACCCTGGATTACGCCGATCCTTCCTATCGGTTCGGCATCAATACCTATGTGAAAGGCGATATCTATTCACTGGCGGTCATAGCTTACGAAATGTTTACCGGCGGACAACTTCCCTATGGGAGACGCATGGAACATTGCAAAAGCCTGGAAGATTTTTATCAGCTGGAGTACGTCCCCAGCAACCAGCATCGCGAGATCATCCCGGTGTGGTTTGATATGGCGCTGGAAAAAGGCTGCAAGAATAATCCAGCGGAACGCTATGCCTCACTGGAAGAATTCATGCGCGATCTACAACACCCCAACCCGGAGTTTCTCAAAGACGGGCTGGTCACCAGTACCGAAGGCAACACCATATTCTTCTGGAAAATCCTGTCCTTCCTGTGGCTGACCGTGCTGCTGGTGGTGCTGTTCCTGGTCTACCAAAACACCGACTGACCAGTACCATGGCGCCCTACCAGGACGCGTATTCTATCTAGCAAAATCAACTACCAGGTACTCAGGCCAGCAGCACGACCTGCAGTATGACTTTGAATATTCTTTTCTAAACCATCACCGGGAGCGACTTACGCGCAGCTTTTCCCTGGCCGTCAACCACTCCTGACATTCGGGAAGATTATAGTAATACCCCTGTGTCGGAGTGCCGCTGGCCGAGGGTGCCACATTGCCATAGGTAGTGTAGTAGCGCTCACAATGGCCCTTGCTTTTGAGCTGCTGCTCTATACAAACCCGGGTACGCTCAGCGCGAATAGGCGCCAGTGCTTCTGACCTGGCCGCTTCACATTTCTTTCCCAGCCTCTTCACATCCGTATCTGTCAGTGCCACTGCGTGAGTGGCAGCGACCAGCCCCAGTAGCGGAAGCACCAAACATCGAACAGCATTTTTACATTGCAAAGCCATGACCAACCCCTTGTTACTCGATAGCATTTAAAGTTATCACAATTAGCCGTACATCTCCTCATCGACTAGACTAAACCCCGACAGGGCTCGCCGGGGCGCGAGCAAAACAACAAGACCAGGAACCACGGGACGCATGCCAGCTAGCCAAGTGAGTGAGGAGTCGCCGGAAGCAGCCAACCCTGTCGCCCCTCCCCCGGCCAAATTCAGGTATGCGGTGAAGACCTCCCTGAGCCTGACCCTGGCCTACCTGATACCCATGGCCCTGGGCTGGCCCCAGCCCCAGACTGCGGCCACCACCGTGATGCTCATCGCCGCGACCGGCCTGCTTTCTGAATCACTGCAGAAAGGCGTCTTGCGAGTAATGGGGACAGTAGCCGGTGCGATTCTCGGACTCGGCCTGATAGCGCTCTTCCCCCAGGATCGTATGGTGTATCTACTGGCGGTTTCGATTACTGTCGCATTCATCATCTACCTTTATAACGCCTACCAGGGTGACAGCACGGTATTTATGCTCACCGCTGTGGTCACCCTGATGGTGTTCAATGGCGGAGATGCTGAGGGCGCATTCCTGTATGGGGTGGATCGCGCGTTCATGACTGCCTTTGGCGTAATCGTTTATACGGTAGTGGCCAGCATGTTGTGGCCGGTGCGCACTGCCGACAATACCCGTGAGCTGGCGGTAGGCGTAAGCCGGGGTTATCGGCAAGCCTTTGAGCGACTGGTGCGCAGCGATGAGCCACGGGAAGCCTCCCTCGATGCCTTCATGGCTGTACTATTGGACACAGAACAAAGGTTCCAGACGCAATTCGCCTCGGCCAAAGGCAATGCGGATGGGGTCACGGACTACCTGGCAGAATGGAACTGCGTGGTCAGCTGTTACGAGGAACTTCACGCCATCGTGATCCCCGCTCTCAAGCAAGAGGCCAGTGAGCCCGTGGACTACGCCCGGCACATTGGCAACTATGGCGAGATACTGCGCCACATCGATACCTTGTTTGGCGCAATAGACAATGCCTGGCATGGCCAACAGCGAACCGCAGCGCTACAGGCGCTGGAAGTTCAACTGAACCGCGATAGCCTGGGCGAAGGCAGTCACCTGGTTGCAGCTGCAGTAATCAGCCGTGCGGAACTCCTGCACAAGCTGCAGCAGGTATTGCTGGACCTGGGGGCGGCACAGGACAGCATGCTCTTCGACCACAGAGGTTTTACTTCAAATCGCCACCCCAGAGGCAAAGCGGCATTTGTCTGGCTGGACCTGGAAAACCTGAAGACCGCCTTACGTGCCTTTGTTACCTTCTGGATTGCCACTGCCATCTGGATGACCTGGAACCCGCCCGGCGGTTTTATGTTCGTCACAATGTGTACGGTGCTGATACCGCTGGTGTCCTATACGCCGGCCACACCCAAGCTGCTCATCATCCTCTTTACCCTGGGATTCCTGTTCGCCCTGCCTGCTTACATCTTCCTGCTACCGCACATGACTCACTGGACGCAGCTGGCTGTGTTCCTGTTCGGCTATTCATTTATAGGCTTCTACGCATTCCAGGGGCCAGTATCGATTTTCTTCCTGCTGGGCCTCTTCACCCTGGGCATCCAGAACAGCATGAACTATCACGTCGATGCCATCATGCTGACGATCCTGATGTTCTACATGATTTGCGCAACACTGATCATCTCTGTGTACTTTCCCTTCACCAGCAAGCCGGAGCGACTCTACGCCAGTCTCCGGCGCCGTTTTTTCCTGCACTGCGCGAAGTGGCTGCGGAACAACTCCATGCCAGCCACGCTGGGCAACAGATTAACCGGTATTTTGCTGGGCAGTGGCGGCTCCCTGCTGGACAAGATGCACAGCTGGGGCGCCCAGGTCGACAGTGCCTTTTTTACCGATAATGGGATGCAGCATATCGAGGCACTGAATCGCAGCTGTGAGCTGTTGTATGGCCAACTGCAGGTGCTGGCCCTGCGCCGCCATCAATTTGCCGTGAACCCACTGATAACTGCCGCGCGGCAGCGTAGCAATGGGCATCCAATCGCGGCACTGTGCGAAAACCTGGCCCAGCGAGGCCCGGGCGAGCCTTTCGAGCAGCTGCGCTCGAACCTCGCGGACATAGAACAGCGCCTGGATGAACTACTGGGCGATCATTCATTGGCACGGTATGATCCAACGCAGCTGGCAGAATTCTATGTATTCCTGAACCTGCAGGCATCCATATTGACCAGTATCGAGGCCTGCCGCGAAGCGCAGTTGGCCCTGGACTGGCAGCAACTCGAAGAAACAAGGTTCTAGCCATGCGGGCAGTCATTTTCCCGGCAATTAACGCGTTACAACGCCTCAGCTTGCTTTTGGCCGGCATGGTGCTGGTCGCCTGCACCACGGTAGGCCCCGACTATGAGGCACCGGAGAAGCCCGCCCTTCCCTCGCAGTGGAATGCAGAGCAGGCCGCGCAGGACACCCGTGAGGTCACCGACTGGTGGAAGTTATTCGAAGACCCGGTGCTGAATGACCTGGTAGAGCGAGGCGCGCAGCAGAACCTGTCCATAGAAGCGGCGGGATTGCGAATCGTCCAGGCTCGGGCCGCATTGGGCATCAGCGACGCGCTTATCTTCCCACAGCAACAGCAGCTTAATGGTAACTACACAGGACTGTACCGCAATGAAGATTGGTTCAAGTCAGCCGGTGCCAGCCTGGATGTGGGCTGGGAGATGGACATCTGGGGCAAGTACGCCCGGGGCATCGAGTCCGCCGAGGCCAGCCTCTATGCCTCCATCGCCTCCTACCACGATGTGCTGGTAACCATCAGTGCAGAGATCGCCCGCAACTACATCAACTACCGCACCACCCAGGAGCGCATATTCCTGTCCCGGCAGAATATCGCTATCCAGCAGCGGGTAGTAGAAATGACCCAGGTGCAATACGACTCAGGCAATGTTTCTGAACTGGATGTGCAACAGGCAAAAACCCAGCTTTACGCCACCCAGTCCTCCCTGCCCGTGCTCAACATCTCACGATTGCAGGCACGCAACGCACTGGCTGTTTTATTGGGCACCTTGCCGCAGAAAGTCGAACCTCTGCTTAAGCAGGAGGAACGGGATACGCCTGATTTTGAGGAGCGCCTGAGTAAAACGATGCAGGTAGGCCTGGTATCAACCGACTATGTCAAACATTCTGTAATCCCCACAGCGCCAACGCTCAATGGCGCCATTAATTCACAACTGGTGCTGCGTAGACCAGACCTGCAGGTAGCAGAGCTTGCTACCCGTGCGCAAAGCGCGCGTATCGGGCTGGCCGAAGCGGACCTGTATCCGCAATTTTTCCTGTTCGGCTCGGTAGGGGTGAGCCAGACGGTAAGATCCAGCAACAGCTTCGATTTTTCCGACGCGGTAACGGCATCTATCGGCCCGGGGCTAAGTTGGAACATCTTCCAGTATGACCGCATCAAGAACCGGGTGCGTATCGAAGATGCCGCCTTCCAGGAAAGCCTGGCCAATTACAACCAGAGCGTGCTGCAGGCGGTCAGTGAAGTGACCAATGCGCTGGAGGGCTATCGCAACACCGTTGACAAGAGCGAGTATGACTTCAATGCGGTGACGGCATCCATCCGCGCATTTAATATTTCCGCCAACCAGTACAACAACGGCCTGGTCACCTACCAGCGCCTGTTGAGTACCGTTGAAAAGATGACGGTGCGTGAAGATGCCTACGCCCAGACCCGCGGTAATATCGCTAACCAGCTGGTAGCGCTGTACAAGGCCCTGGGTGGTGGTTGGGAATCCTTCAAAAGTAATCCAATCGTCAAGCCGGCGACGGTGGAAATAATGAAATCGCGTACCGACTGGGGTGATTACCTACAGCCGGAGACCATCAACGGGGAGGACCGCAATGAATGAGTTACCCCATGAGCTGGCCCTGGGTGATGTCTACCTGTCGCCACTGCTACCGGTCTTTGTCAGCGCGCTGCTCGCCACCTGGATCAGCGTCAAACTGTTGAATAAATTGCGCCTGAGTCGCTACATTATGTTTCCATCTACCACGTTCCTCACTCTCATGACCTTGTACATTCTGCTGATGAACGCTTTCTGGATAAAAATATAGGGATCGATGCAGTGAACACAATCAAGAAACTCGGCCTCGGTGCCATCAACCTGGTCATCATCGCAGCCGTCGCCTGGTATGCCTACCAGGCCTTCGAGGAGTACATCGACAATCCGTGGACACGTGACGGGCAGGTACGGGGTCATGTCATCCAGGTAGCACCCAGGGTCTCGGGCATGGTGACTAACATTGCCGTCATCGACAACCAGTTCGTGCAGGCGGGGGACTTATTGTTCGAACTGGACACCGAGCCCTTTGAAATCACCATCGCCCAGGCCGATGCCAACCTGCAGCGGGCGATCATCGGCTCCAGGTCCGCCAACATCGAGTACCAGCGTTTGCTGGAAATTTTCGCCAAGGACCCCGGCGCCATATCGCAAAAAGACCTGAATCGCCGCGAAGCAAATTACCTACAGTCACTCAGCCAGATCGATGTAGCCAAAGAGAGCCTGCGCTCTGCCAAACTCAACCTGGACTACACCCATGTGCATGCCGCAGTGGATGGCTACGTGTCCAACGTGGATTTCCAGATCGGCACCCAGGCAGTGGCCAGCACCCCGATATTGGCGCTGGTGGACAGCAATAGCTTCTGGGTATTCGGCTACTTCCGCGAAAGCCAGATAGGAAAGTTCAAAATTGGCGATCCAGCCCGGGTCACCCTCATGGCCTACCCCGACCAGCCGCTGCAGGGCACCGTGGAATCCCTTGGCTGGGGCATTGCGCCCTCAGATGGCAACGTCGGGACAAAATTACTACCCAGCATCAAGCCGGTTTTTCAGTGGATTCGCCTGGCCCAGCGCATACCTGTAAGGATAAAACTGGAAAAAGTACCCGCAGGAGTGGAACTGCGTTTTGGTTTAACCGCTTCCGTAATGGTAATAGCCGAGCCATAATGGCCCTGGCGAAAAGACCACACAGCATCATAAGATTATAATTTGGAGGTGAACACCATGGAAGATGAACAGCCTAAAGCGGGCTACGATCCACTCTTTGTCCGCAATATGATTGAGTCGAGCCTGCGCATCGGCTTGCTGGGCCTGTTACTGGTCCTGTCCTACGACATTATCAAGCCCTTTACTGTGCCCATCATGTGGGGCGCCATCATCGCCATGGCGGCTTTCCCACTGGTGAAGTGGCTGGAGCCCAAACTGGGTGGAAAACGCGGACTTGCCGCCATCCTGGTCAGTCTGCTATTCATACTGGTACTGGTCATACCGACCTGGTCGGCGACGGATGCGATGTTGGGCGGCGTCAAAAAACTCACTGCGGCGCTGGAAGCCGGCACATTGCAGGTACCCCCACCGCCGGCCAAAGTGGCAACGTGGCCCGTGATTGGCGAGAAACTGTTTGCCTCCTGGAGCACCGCCAGCAGTGACCTGGAAACGTTTGTGCAAAACAATGCCACGCAGATCAAGGATTTAAGCGGCAACGCCCTCAAGCGCATAGGCGGCAGCCTGCTGGGCGTACTGATGTTTATGGTGTCGATCATTATCGCCGGTGGTTTTATGACCTTCGCCGACAGTTGCGGAGCGGGTGCGCGACGCTTTTTCGTGCGCATAGGTGGTGAACAACAGGGTGGCCAGTGGGCACAGCTGATAGTCGCAACCGTGCGCTCAGTGCTACAGGGAGTGGTCGGGGTGGCCGTCATCCAGACTGCTCTTATTGCCATCGGGCTGGTGGTGGCGGGCGTTCCCGGCGCCCCCCTGTGGAGCGCCATCATACTGGTACTGGCTATCGCCCAACTGCCACCCTTGATCGTGCTGGCACCGATCATCGTCTATATGTTCTCCACCGCCGATGCCACTACGGCCGGCATTTTCGCCGTCTACCAAGTGCTGGCAGGGGCCAGTGACAGCTTCCTCAAGCCCCTGTTAATGGGGCGTGGCCTGGATATTCCCATGCCGGTCATCCTGATCGGTGCTATTGGCGGCATGATCATGTCCGGCATTATTGGCCTGTTTGCCGGCGCGGTCATACTGTCTATCTGGTACACGCTGTTCAGGCAGTGGATTGACCAGGAAGCCCACTAGGAACCTCTGCGCCGGGCGGTTTCGCCCGGCATACCACCCCCAAATTCCCTTCGGGTTTAATCACCCGAACCAACCACGCCCGCTGGCGGCTCAGGTCGGTAATAATGACCGAATATGTCATATAAACCACTACGGTACTGGCATATCGTTGTCTGCAGTACTGCTTTGAATACGCCTGTCAGTTAATGCCTCGATGCACCGGCTGGCAGGAATAATAATCAAGGTGCCCCGACGCGCTACAGTTTCGCCGGATGGTGCGCCACAACCCGCAAAGGTATCGCATCATGAACAACAGCACTCGAACACGCTCCACCCTTCGCAGGACAGCTATCGCCTCCGCGCTGGCCGTGGTCGCTGCCCCGTCCATGGCACAAATGGTGCTGGAAGAAGTGATTGTTACTGCCCAGAAGCGCTCGGAAAATGTTCAGGATATCGCAGCCACTGTTAACGTGGTCACTGGCGATGACATAGAACGCTTCCAGGCCTTCGATTTTAACGCTATTGCACAGCAGACGGCGGGACTGACACTGGCCAGCCCCAATGCTCGTAACAGCATAATTTCGATGCGCGGTGTGAGTGTAGACCCTGAATCCGGCGCTTCCGCTGCGGTTGACCCGTACTGGAATGATGCCGTGGTAAGACCTGACGTGGCCTTTACCGCGCTCTACGACCTGGAGCGGGTGGAAGTGCTGCGTGGCCCCCAGGGTACCTTGCAAGGCCGCACCTCCCCTGGTGGCGCCATCAATCTTATTACCCAACGGGCTACCCTGATGGAATCCAGCGGTTATATACAGGGCAGCGCGGCTGATAACGACGGCTTTAACGGCCAGTTCGCCTACGGTATGCCCCTCATAGAAGACAAACTGGGCGTACGTATTGCTGGTGTCTACGATACCAACAACGGTGCTGATGTAAAAAATCTCACCACCGGTTTCGATAGCCAGAAGGTAAAAACCAAGTCCGCGCGGCTCAGCACCTTGTGGCAGGTGACCGACACCTTCAACGCCGAACTGATCTACCAATGGCTGGATAATGATACGGACGACCCCAAGGCCATGACCGGCATGGACGAGCTGGGTGTAAGACCCACCCTCAAATCAGATGACCGCAAGGCCCTGGCACCAACTAACAACGCAGGCGAATTTGATATTGATGCCCTGGCCAACCTGATTATGAACTGGGAAGTTATGGAGCATGAAGTCACCGGCATCATTTCCTACCAGGATACGACCAAGCATTACCAGGAAGAAGTCGATCGGGCAAATTCGATCAACTCGTTCGATGGCACTCCCACGGAAACCCCTACCAACCAGAACTCTGTTACGGATACTAAAAGTACCTCGTACGAGTTGCGCGTTGCTTCTATGGGCAACGACTTCTGGGACTACATGGTCGGCCTGTATTACAAGGACCAGAATACCGACACTGAGTTTTTTGCTAACAGTCAAGTATTCCCAACAGGCCTTGGTTTCGCGACACAATCAGTCATCCCGGTCTATGCCAATGACGCCGCCATTTTTACCTTCAATACCTTCTACCTGACGGACAGCCTGCAGCTGGAAGTCGGCCTGCGTTATACGGACTATGACAACTTCCGCCGGACCGATGTGTTTTTTAGCGGCCTGAACTACCTGCCACCGAGCCTGGAGATATTCGAGGACGCGATAATCGCTGACTTTGAATCAAGATTCCCTCTAGTGGCAGTGCCCGAGAGCGAGACAGATCCGCAGGATGACGCCTGGACCGGCTCGTTAAAACTGCGCTGGGACTATACCGATGACATATCAGTGTATGGCTCCTACAACCGCGGTTACCGCAATGGCGGCATCTCGATCAGCCCTGGGCCTGGCGGGGCGCTGGTAGGCGTCGACAACCTGCTCTATGACAGCGAAGACAGCGACGCCTTCGAGCTTGGCTTCAAGAGCCGCCTGCTGGATGGCAGAGCCACCCTCAATGGCGCCCTGTACTACCAGAAATTCGACGGCTACCAGGGTTTCGTACGCGGTCTACAGGTACTCGATGCGGAGGGCGCACCTGTAGACGTGCCGGGCGGCATCGTGTTCAACGGCGATGCGAACATCTGGGGTGTGGAACTGGAAGGTCGCATACTGCTGACCGAAACCTGGAACGCCGGTGGCTCAATGAGTTACAGCAAGGGCGAGTGGGATGGCGCAAGCAAGCCCTGTAATGAGCGTGAACCGGGCGAGACGCTGGGTAGCTGCGACATTGATGGCGACGCACTGGGCGGTGAGCCGGAGTGGTCCCTGTCACTGAACTCCGAGTACTACTTCCCGCTGGAATCTACCGAGCTTTACGTACGCGGACTGTTCAAGTACACGGATGATCGCCTTAACACCGATGCCTCCGCGGGCCTGGGCAACACCATGGGCGAATTCAAGTCTTACCAGACCCTGGATCTTTTTGCAGGCTGGCGCAGCAGCTCATTCACCTGGGATGTCTCCGTATGGGCCAAGAACGTGACCGACGAAGACGAGATCATTTTCCAGCGTGGACCGGATCAATATGATAACCAGCTGAGTGGTGGTTCCTACACCCAGACCAACATCCTGCAGGAGCGCACCCTTGGCATGACGGCGCGCTACAACTTCTAGGATTAATCCGGGCGATACCCTGAGGGCGGCTTTCGAGCCGCCCTTTTTTGTCTCCGAATTCCGGCACAACCGGCCTCACACCTGATGGACTGGCTGTTTGTCGCGTAACCGGATAATGCTGAGATGACGCCGTTGGTGTTCGATGAATAAACGGCGCGGATCAGGGAATAGAATCCACAGGCAGTCCATGCTGTTCAAAGCAGGCCTGCCATCCACCTGCCTCATAGGTTGCCGTGTCGCAAGGACTTGCCACCGGTACATAGGGCATCATTTCATCCGCCACAGCTTTACCATCGACCGCATCTGCAATCGCTTTAATGTAAGGGTTTTCCCTGTATACAAAGCGATACTGTAACTGCCCATCCAGGTAAGGCCCCCAATCCAGCCAGGTGGCCTTGCCCTGTTCCAGATTCGAGGGCCGGTCAACCTGCCTGGACACTACCAGTGTATAAAAACCATCGTCATCCCGGGACAAGTCGTTTTCCAACAGGCACTGATTGGCTCCGCCATTCCAGAAGTTATAGCTACAAAGATTGTAGAGCCGCACGTCCTTGCGCGGGGACGCCGGGGATTCACCCTGGCGGGTGTCAGGGGCCGACAGGTATTTTCCCCGCACCACAAACAGTTTGCCGTAGCGGCTGCTGTAATGCGTGGCCAGGTATTGCACGTCTGCATTGGCCAGTGTGTCAGAAGGGGCATCAAAGTTTGATGAGGTGGTCCATCTGGCCGGATTGCGCGCCCGGTGGTCAATGACACGCAGTGCCGGAAAAACCTTTTGAGTCTCTATGGGTGCGTTGCCAGTTACAAAAAGGTCACACTGGGGATATTTGCGAACTAAT
>RCNC010002403.1_pt1 | contig 12504 bp, 8 predicted proteins | sample 2041301 | NCBI WGS metagenome assembly RCNC01 (sample SAMN09708231, study PRJNA481090) | Marine sediment metagenome, whole genome shotgun sequencing project. | biome: marine sediment; feature: ocean; material: sediment; isolation source: Sewage treatment plant 13A marine sediment (STP13A) ... | reverse complement strand
ACGTTCCATGCTTTCGCGGTTTGCTTCGCAGCAAGCCTGAGATTCCGTAGCAGCAGACAATGCTTGATCAGCAGTGCTTTGTGCAGCGGCGGCAACCTGACCAGCGCGGTCAGAAGAAGCACGTGCAGCTTCAGCAGCAGAAGCTGCAGTAGCGGCATCAGCAGCAGCACGGTCGGCCGTTGCTTTTACATCGTTCAAATCAGCAGTTGTTGCGCAGCCTGCGGCCATTGCGAGAAGAAGTACGAGTCCGCTAGCTCTGAGTGCGGTCTTTTTCATTTTGTGTTCCCTTAGATAGTTGGATAAAACAGCAGACGCATTATTTCTCAATAAGCTCAGCGGTGCAACGTTGTGCCTGATTTTATTCACTATTGTCTGCATCAGGCGACAACGTAGGAGCGCGTCTTACGCGCGAAACATATCGGAATCTTATTGCAGCCTGCCGGCTGCTGCTGCTGCGCTTCGCGCGTAAGACGCGCTCCTACGGGGCTTGCACTCAGTGAACTACTGTATATAATCCCAGCATACTGTGAATACATACAGGAACTGCTCAAATGCGTGAACTAACCCCTAGACAAAAACAAATTCTCGAATTAATTCAAGATGTTATCTATGAAACCGGCATGCCACCGACGCGTGCCGAGATTGCCAGCGAGCTTGGTTTCAAGTCCGCTAATGCGGCCGAGGAGCATCTGCGGGCATTGCAGCGCAAGGGCGTGCTGGACCTGATACCCGGTGCATCGCGGGGTATTCAGCTGAAAGATTCTTTGCGCGACCAGATGGGTTTGCCGCTGGTCGGTCGTGTTGCTGCAGGTAATCCTATCCTCGCAGAAGAAAATATCGAGACGCATTACAGAATTGATCCGCAACTATTTAATCCCAAACCGCACTACCTGTTGCGCGTGGAAGGCATGAGTATGAAGAATGCCGGCATACTGGATGGCGATCTGGTCGCGGTGCATCGCACGCCTGAAGTGCGCAGTCGACAGATCATCGTTGCGCGTCTCGATGATGAAGTGACGGTAAAACGTTATCGGCAGACGGGTACAGTCGTGTCGCTGTTACCTGAGAACGAAGACTTCGAACCCATCATAGTTGACCTGAAAGAACAGGCGCTCGTTATCGAGGGTGTTGTTGTCGGCGTTATCCGTGATGGCTTGCCGTTGCATTGATGAGCCATAAGAATGAGTTTGGAGAAACTACTTGAGAATCCGCGTGTCTGGCGGGGCAGCAGCCAGACGGATACAAAGATCGGACTTGCCAGTGGTTACCCCAAACTCGATCGTTGCTTGCCCGGAGGTGGTTGGCCGCAGCAGGCGCTGACTGAAATTCTGATTGAGCAATACGGTATTGGCGAACTGCGTTTATTGATGCCGGCGCTGGCACGACTCAGTTCTGAAGAGCCGCAGACGCATTACGGTGAACAGTCAGAACCCGGCTGGATTGCCTGGATAGACCCTCCCTTTCAACCCTATGCACCTGCACTGCAGCAGTGCGGCATCGATTTGTCGCGCATGCTGATCGTGCGACCGAAAGATGATAGTGAATTACTGTGGTCTGCCGAACAGGCGTTATCGTCAGGTACCTGTGCGGCCGTTTTGTTATGGCCTGACAAGCTGGATGATCAGGCCAGTCGGCGTTTACAGCTGGCCGCAGAAAAAGGTCACAGCTGGGCGATCGCATTTCGTCCGCTGACCGCGCGGCAGCAACCCTCTGCGGCGGCATTACGTCTGGAACTACAGTCTACGGGGCAGGGTACTCGTGTTCATATCCTCAAAAGTCGTGGTGGACGCCCGGCCGTTTTAGACAGTCTTCTGTAGCCATGTCACGCGCATGGAAATCCCCCGCCAGAGCGCGGGACACCGCCCCGACTCCCTCTGCAGCACAGCAGCTATTACCTTTCGCGGAGCCGGCGCTGCTGGTAAAGCCGCCGTCGCTGACACCAACACCCGTCACACCGACGCAGGTAAAGCGCTTATGGTTTTGTATCTGGCTGCCGAACCTGCCGCTGGAAGCTTGCGGGGTCAGCGACGGTGCATTGGCTATCGTCGAAGAGCAGCACGGTATTCATAGAGTATTGCAGGCCGATCCCCTGGCCGCAGCCGCTGGAGTTATGCCGGGCCAATCGGCAAACGCTGCGCTGGCATTGTTACCAACATTAAGACTTGAAGAACGCAGTCAAGTACGCGAACAGCAGGTGCTCGAGGCGTTGGCTACCTGGCTGGAACGCTTTTCCTCCTTCGTGAGTATTGCGGGCAAGAATGTATTGCTGCTGGAGATTGCGGGCAGTCTGCGATTGTTTGATGGGCTACCCAACCTGCGGCAGAAGGTTTCGAGCGGTCTTGCTGCAAAGGGCTTTTCTGCGGCCATGGCAATAGCACCAACGCCTCTGGCCGCCACCTGGCTGGCGAGGGCGGGCCGTCGCGCCTGTATCCGTGGGGAAGAAAACCTCGGGCCTGCATTACGTAAGTTGCCACTGACTTGTCTTGACTGGCCAGCGGGACAGCGCGAATCGCTGACGGGCATGGGCATTAATACGATAGGTGATTGCGTACGTTTGCCGCGCGAAGGTTTTGCGCGTCGTTTCGGCGCGGAACGTTTACTCGATCTTGATCGTGCACTGGGGCATTTACCCGATCCAAGAGATTCATGGCGTTCACCGGAGCGTTTTTGCGCTGATTACGAAATGACCGAGGAGCAATCTGATCGCGAGTTGCTGTTAAATATCTGCCGTGAGTTGTTGTTATCACACGAACAGTTTTTACTGGCCCGTCAGCTCGGGACACAGCGCGTGTATTTGAGTTTTTTTCATCTCAAAAGTGCGGCGACGGAATTACAGTTGGGTTCGGCACTTGCAGACCGTTCTGCACAGCGCTGGTTTGATCTGCTCAAGATTCGTTTTGAACGCTTATGTCTCCCGGAAGCGGTCATCGCTGTCCGTTTGCGTAGTGGTCTGGCCCAAGCATTGCAGGCAGAGACAGAGCGACTTTGCTTTGCTAACAAAGCCGGGAAGCAGAGGCGCCGCTACTCCATAGCACAACTGGCAGAGCGCCTTGTTGCCCGCATCGGCGATCATTCAGTGAATGCATTGACAATAGTGGCCGAGCATCGCCCAGAGTCTGCGTGGACCACACACAACCCCTTGTCGGACTGGTCGGCCAGCACGTTGTCGACAAGGGACACCATCAAACGTCCACTATGGATGTTGCCGGAACCGGCCTTGTTGCCTGCAGACGGCGCTTACCCGCTGCACAGGGGCTGTCGTCTCACACTGCTGGACGGACCCGAGCGGCTCGAAACCGGTTGGTGGGATGAGGAGGGTATCTCTCGTGATTACTACACCGCGGTGAACGGGGCGGGCAACCATTTGTGGGTGTTTCGTAATCGGCAGCGCACACCAAACTGGTATTTACACGGCATCTTCGGATGACCACTCAATACGCCGAACTGCACGCGCTGAGTAACTTTACGTTCCTGCGCGGCGCCTCCCATCCTGAGGAGCTTGTAGAGACCGCAGTTGCATTAGGTTATGAAGCGCTTGCGCTCACCGATGAATGTTCGATGTCGGGCATCGTACGAGCGCATGCAGTGGCAAAGGAGGCCGGGCTTAAGAAGCTGATTATCGGTTCCGAACTACATTTGCAGAGTGGCCGAAAGCTGGTGGCACTCGCTCAGAATATTGAGGGTTATGCCGCGCTTTGCCAACTCATCAGTAATGCGCGACGGGCTGCCGAGAAAGGTAGCTATGAATTGCGGCGGCTCGATTTCGAAAACGGCTTGCCCGGTTGCCTCGTGCTATGGATTCCCGATAAAGATCTGACCCTTGATGTCGAAGATCACTGGATACGGGAAACGTTTCGCGACCGTCTGTGGATCGCTGTTGAATTGTTGGCCGACGGGCGGCAGCGAGAGCAGCTCGAGAAGCTACGCGAAGAAGGCAGGCGCTTGAAGTTGCCACTGGTGGCGAGCGGTGATGTTCATATGCATGTTCGTGCGCGTCGCATATTGCAGGATGCAGTCACCGCGATTCGTATTGGTACAACAGTGGATAATGCCGGCTTCGCATTGCATTCCAATGGCGAACGGCACTTACGCTCGCTTGACGTGCTCGCGCATGTCTATCCGCCGGACCTGCTCGCCGAGTCAGTGCGTATTGCCGACGCAATCCATTTTTCACTGGATGAGCTGTGTTACGAATACCCGGATGAGTTAGTTCCGGATGGAGAAACGGCGGCGACGTACTTACGAAGACTTACCGAGGAGGGCATGCAACGGCGTTGGCCGGACGGCACGCCGGCTAAAGTCATCCGGTTGGTTGAGCACGAACTAGAGCTTATCGCCGAGCTTGAATACGAATCTTTCTTTTTGACGGTACAGGACATTGTTGCTTTCGCGCGTTCAAAAAATATCCTCTGTCAGGGACGAGGATCGGCGGCGAATTCTGCGGTGTGTTTTTGCCTGGGAATAACAGAAGTCGATCCCGATCGCATGGAAGTCCTGGTTGAACGCTTCATCTCAAAAGAACGTAATGAACCGCCGGACATCGATGTGGATTTTGAGCATGAACGTCGTGAAGAAGTTATCCAGTACATCTATGGAAAATACGGACGGGAACGAGCAGCGCTTGCCGCGACAGTGATTACGTATCGACCACGCAGTGCATTGCGTGATGTTGGCAAGATACTGGGCTTAAGTGACCTGCAGGTCAGTCGCCTTTCACGGTCGATGCAGTGGTGGGACGGCCGCAAGGTCGATGACAGTCGCATTCTTGAGGCCGGACTTGATCCGGATAGCCCGGTTATCCGACGTCTTATGTATCTGGTAGGCGAAATCATGGGTTTCCCACGCCATCTTTCGCAACACGTGGGTGGATTTATTATTTCCGACGCGCCGTTGTATGAACTCGTGCCGATCGAGAACGCGACGATGCCGGATCGTACGGTGATTCAGTGGGAAAAGAACGACCTTGAAGAGCTGGGTCTTTTGAAGGTCGATGTGCTGGGACTCGGTATGTTGACGGCGATTCGGCGCAGTTTTGATTTGATTCGTGATTTTGATGGAAGAGATTACACACTCGCAACGGTTCCGGCAGAAGACCCGCGGGTGTACGACATGATTTGTGAAGGCGACACGATGGGTGTTTTTCAAATCGAATCACGGGCCCAGATGGCAATGTTGCCGAGATTAAAACCGCGTTGTTACTACGATCTTGTTATCGAGGTCGCGATCATTCGGCCCGGCCCGATTCAGGGCGATATGGTGCATCCGTATTTGCGGCGCCGAAATGGTGAAGAGGCGGTCGATTATCCCAGTGAGGAGGTGAAGGGTGTTCTGCAACGCACGCTGGGTGTGCCAATTTTTCAGGAACAGGTTATGCAGCTCGCTGTTGTCGCAGCGGGTTTTACCCCGGGTGAGGCAGATCGTTTACGCCGCGCAATGGCCGCCTGGAAACGCCGCGGTGGACTGGGTCCGTTTGAGGATAAACTGATCAATGGTATGCGTGAGCGGGGTTATGAAGAGGATTTCGCACGGCAGATATTTCGTCAGATTGAAGGTTTTGGCGAATACGGTTTTCCGGAGTCGCATTCAGCAAGTTTCGCGTTGCTTGTTTACGTGTCCTGTTGGCTGAAGTGTCATACGCCCGCGGCGTTCACCTGCGCATTGCTGAACAGTCAGCCAATGGGCTTCTATTCGGCCTCGCAGCTGGTGCAGGATGTTCGGCGACACGGTGTTGAGGTACGCCCCGTTGATGTCAACGACAGTGACTGGGACTGCACGCTTGAAACGAGTGATGACAGCGCAGCTGTCCTCCGACTGGGTCTGCGAATGGTGAAAGGGCTGTCCGAAGACGCCGGGCAAAGGATAGTGGCAGAGCGAGACAATGGCCGATACGAAAAGGTGCAAAACCTGCTCGAACGAGCGCACCTCGATCGCCGTGAACTGGGCGTACTGGCAACATCGGGTGCGTTGCGCGTGTTATCCGGCGATCGCCATAAGGCGCGTTGGGCGGTAGCAGGAGCCGAGAAGCCAATGCCCTTGTTTCAGTCCATGGAGCGCTATGAGGCAGCGCCGCTCCTAAAGAAGCCGACCGAGGGCCAGAATATTGTTGCTGATTATCAGAGCATCGGTTTAACGCTCGAACGACATCCGATGTGTTTGCTTCGCAGGCACCTGGATCGTTATCAGTATGTCGCGGCGCGGCAACTGCCGACGATGAGTAGCGGTCAGAGGCTTAACGTGGCGGGCCTCGTGATAACGAAGCAGCGACCGGGAACGGCAAGTGGCGTCACCTTTGTGACACTGGAAGATGAGAGTGGGCAGATCAACCTGATCATCTGGAAAAAGATTGCGGAAGAATTCAGAGCAGAATTACTGAACGCGCGCTTGCTTGGGATCGCCGGGGAGTTGCAGATCGAGGGCAAAGTCATTCACGTTATCGCGCGCCAACTATTCGACCACACCGATATGCTCGGTGGGCTTAGCGTACGTTCTCGAGACTTTCGTTAAAGATCGTCGTCGATATTGAAGTTGAACGTACTGTCCAGATCTGCGTTTTCTCGCTCTTGCACTTCGTCGAGTCGCTTTCGCGCCTCTCTCTTGCGAGCAACGTCGTCAGCATCCGCAGAATCCATTTTGGCGACCAATGCATCAACATTGGCTTCCACAGCAGTATCGGCGAACTTGTCATCGTCCGTTGTGAGCACGATATTTTCGTCCGTCGCATCATCAGCCGATTCGTCGACCGATTCGTCGACCGATTCGTCGATCGTCGCGTCAGACGCGATATCGTCGTCTAAATTGTCATCGGTGTTATCACCGTTCATTGCACACCTCTTCAGGAGAAACACACAGCAACAAGCAGCTAAAAAGCTATTGAATTAAGTTGTTGATCTCGAAGATAGGTAGCAAGATCGCCAGAACAATGGTCAGAACGATGCCACCCATCAATACGATAACCAACGGCTGCAATATACCAAGTAATGTGGCAATAAGGCCATCGACTTCGCGTTCCTGACCCGCCGCAGCACGACCCAGCATCTCCTCAAGTTTGCCGCCCGCTTCACCACTCGAAATCAGGTGGATCATCATTGGCGGAAAAAGCTTGCTGACAGCCAGTGATTTACTAATGGATGCGCCTTCGCGCACACGAATCGACGCCTCCGCGACGGCATCTCGCATCGGGAGGTTTTCAATGACTTCGCCCGAGATATTCAATGCCTCGAGAATAGGAACGCCGCTCCCGGCAAGAATGCTTAGCGTGCGTGTGAAGCGCGCAGTATTGATACCGCGCGTCAATCGTCCCGTTATCGGCGTAGCCAAAAGAAAGCGGTGGTAGCCGCGACGAGGGCCATCTTTTTGCAGTACCCACCAAATGCCATAGCCCACGGCCGCAAGGGCGACGATCAATGCAGGCCAGAAATCGCGCAAGAAGTCGCTGGCGGCTATCAGGCCGCGAGTGAGTCCGGGCAGCTCAGCCTGGGTGCTTTGAAATACGCCGACAATTTTCGGTACGACGGTGGCAAGCATGAAGCTGATGATGCCGACAGCCATCACAATCAATGCGATCGGGTAGACCATCGCATTGGTTATGTTCTGGCGTAACGCCTGTCTGGCCTCGGTGTAGTCGGCCAGCCGCTCCAGAACGATATCGAGATGCCCGGACTGTTCGCCCGCCGCAACGGTCGCTCTGTACAATTCAGGGAAGGCTTGTGGGAAGTCTGTCAGTCCGTCCGCCAGCGTATAACCCTCCATAACTTTCGCTCGTACGCCAAGCAGTATGCTCTTCGTGCGAGGGTTGTCGTTTTGCTCCGAAACCGCCAGTAAGGACTCCTCCAGCGGCATGCCGGATTGAGCCAATGACGCTAGCTGCCGCGTGACGAGCGCAAGTTCCGCGGATGATATGCCTTTGCGAAGGGAGAAACTGCTCTGTCGGCGCGCTTCCTTTTGGGCTACCTCGGTGACGCTGACGGGCAGGAGATTACGGTCACGCAATAACTGCCGGATGTGCTTGGGTGTATCGCCCTCGAGCAGGCCCTTGGCCTGCTTGCCGGCCTGATCCATAGCAACATATTCAAACGCACCCATCGTTGCCTAGTCTTCGCGAGTAACGCGCAGGACTTCGTCGAGCGTCGTGTGGCCTAATAAGGCCTGACGGCGACCATCCGCGCGAATGCTGCTGCTGCTTTTGCGTGCGTAACGTTCGAATTCCTGTTCGCTGACACCTTCATGGATCATTTCACGCATGCGATCGTTGAGCGTAATCAACTCATAAATACCGGTACGGCCGACGAAACCCCGGTTGCCGCCGGTGCCGGCTTTGTACAGCGTTGGCGCTGAAGCGGGGTCCACGCCCAGGACTTCGCATTCTGCCTCGGACGCGGTGTAGGGGATCTTCGTTTCGTCATCCAGAACACGAACCAGGCGCTGCGCAAGAACGCCAATCAGGCTGGACGACAGCAGATAGGGCGCGACTCCCATGTCTCGTAGACGCGTTACGGCACCGCTCGCCGTATTGGTATGCAGGGTTGAGAGAACCAGATGTCCCGTCAAACTTGCTTGTACTGCGATCTCGGCTGTTTCCAGATCTCGAATCTCACCGACCATCACGACGTCCGGGTCTTGCCGGAGTATTGCACGCAGTCCGCGCGCAAACGTCATTTTGACCTTGGTGTTAACTTGCGTCTGACCGATGCCGTCGATCAGGTATTCGATCGGATCCTCGACCGTCATAATGTTGCGACTGTTGTCGTTAATCCGCTCAAGCGCCGCGTACAACGTGGTCGTCTTACCGGAGCCGGTTGGGCCGGTAACCAGAATGATGCCGTGCGGTTTATGGATGAGCTGATCCATCGACTTGGTGCCGACTTCATCCATGCCGAGCGCGGCCAGATTGAGCCGGCCTGCTTGCTTGTCGAGAAGTCGTAGTACAACCCGCTCGCCATGACCCGACGGCATTGTTGATACGCGAACATCGACCGCGCGGCCAGCGATCTTCAAAGAAATTCGGCCATCCTGAGGCAGGCGCTTTTCGGCGATGTCGAGTCTCGACATAACTTTGATACGCGACACGACCAGCGGTGCAAGCGCGCGACGGGTTTGTAGAACCTCTCGCAAAACACCATCAATCCGGAACCGGACACCGAGACGATTCTCATAGGTTTCAACGTGAACGTCAGACGCATTTTCTTTAATTGCTTCTGTAAGGACGGCGTTGATAAAACGAATAATCGGCGCGTCGTCATTGCTTTCCAACAGATCGGAGGGCTCGAGTTCCTGGGCAACCTGGCTGAGATCGAAATTCTCATCAAGTCCGTCGACCATTTGCGCCGCGTTGCTTCTGTCGCCTTCGTAAGACTCCTGCAATATTGTGTCGAAGACTTCCGAACTGACGCGGGACATCTTCAAAGGAACGCCCGCGAAACGTCGTGCCTCAGTCAGACTCAACGGAGAGGCGCCGCTGCGATAGACAGCTTCGAGCTGATCGTCCGGCATCTTTCGAATCAACACGCCGTGACGTTTGGCGAAAGAGAATGGCAGTGCGCGACGAGTCTCTTCGACCACGTCGTCCTCAGTCGACATCACTATTTCGCTATTCGTTTCCATCGTCCGAATTTTCCGATGGCGTGGTTTGTCTTTCTGGCAATGGCGGAATGACCGGTCGTTCCGCTCCCGGCATCAGCTGAACTGCATCCTGCGACCGGCCCTGTTGAATGTCACGCATCATGTTGTACTTCGCATTCGTCTGGAAAGACGCTTCCGACGAATCGCGCATAATTTCTGCGCGAATAAATATCATCAGATTGGTTTTTCTTTTTTCCGTCTTGCGAGAGCGGAACAGGCTACCGAATACCGGAATCTTTCCGAGAAACGGCACGGCCTGATGGCTTTCGAGCAAGGTGTTTTCGATTAAACCACCCAGTACGAGAATTTCGCCATCGTCGAGAATGACGGTCGTCTCGATAATCCGCTGATTAGTAATGAGATCGACGGCACCCGCAGCCGATTGCGCGATGCTGGAGATCTCTTGCGAAATATCCAACACCATTGAATCGCCGTCATTGATCTTCGGCGTTATTGAGAGTTTGACACCAATTTGCTCGCGATTAATGGTCTGGAAAGGATTGACCGAGCCGCCGGTTCCGCCGGTATTGGTGAAAGAACCCGTGACGAACGGAACTTCCTGCCCGACATTGAGTGTTGCTTCTTCATTGTCGGTTGTGACGATAGAAGGTGTCGAAATAATGTTGGTGTCCGCATCGCCCTCAAGCGCGTTCAGAATTGCGGCGAAGCTGACGCCCGACTCTGAGATCCGGCCGAGGCCAACTGTTATGCCATCGGCAATGAGGTCAGGACCGGCGCCGCCACCTGCTAATGCCGTTCCCAGCTGCAGAACTCCACCAATTTCCGAATAATTAGTGAGAGCGATCGGCGTGTTACTTCCGCTTCCCTCAATGGCCCAGGTAACTCCAAACTTGTTATTTTCGTCGGCAATGACTTCAACGATGATGGCCTCAACCAGAACCTGCGCACGCCGAATGTCGAGTCGGTCAACAATCTGCATGAGCGAGCGCATCACTTTTGGTGGTGCATTCACAACGAGTGCATTGGTTTGAGTATCAGCCCAGACACTAACGTCGTTAGCACCTCCGGCCGCCGCGCCTTGTACGGCGCCAGCGCTTGCCTGGTTCGCAAAATGCGTTTGCAGTTTCGTCGCCAGTTCCTCGGCTTCGGCGTAGCGCAAATATCGAACCTGCGTGTCGCCGCCGGCTTCCAGCGGCGTATCCAGATGAGCTATCAGTGTGCGCAGACGAAGCCGGTCCTTTTTATCCCCACCGATCAACACACTGTTTGTCCGCGCATCCGCGACGAGGCTAGTAGAAACCGGAGTACCATCGGCGCGCTGCGTTTGCATCAAAGCCGTCATGATGCGCACGATTTCCGTTGCCGAGGCGTTCTGTAAGGGAATGACTTCAATATCATCGTCGCTGGCCATATCGATACGGCGGATGATGCGGACCATTCGCGCAAGGTTGGCCGCCCGATCGGAGATGATCAACATGTTCGAGCCTGCATGAGCCACCATGTGGCCATATTGGGGAATCATCGGGCGCAATATCGGCACGAGCTGTGTAGCACCAACGTTGTTGACCTGAATTACCTGGGTGGCCATGTCGTCGGGACCATTGCCGCCGCTAGTGCCCCACGTATTTGGGAATTGTCGTGCAGTTGCGTCGGGCAAGATTTTGATCAGGTTGCCACTTTCGACGGCGATGTATCCATGCACTTGCAGAATCGATAGAAACGCTTCGTAAAACGCGTCTTTAGACATTGGCTCGGATGACAGCAGGTTCACTTTTCCGGTGACGCGCGGATCAAGAATGAAGTTTTTCCCGGTTGCCTCGCTCACGGCTTCCACCACGATGCGAATATCGGCGTCCTTCCAGTTCAGCGTGATGCCAGAGTCCTGCGCATACGATGCCGGTGTGACGTGCAGAAAGGACATGGCCAGTAACAACACCAGGGCGCTGGGAGTCGATCTATTTTTATTTATCATTGGGTATTCTCGCCGCTCAGGTCGAGTTGACTGGTTTTCAGGGTAAGCGACTCAGTTTGGCCGTTGCGGTCAATAGTAACCGTAACCTGATCTGCTGTACCGAGAGATTGAAAGACTTGCATCGCCTGACTGGCATCAGTCAGCGACTGGCCATCGATGTCTTTGATGATGTCACCGGGTCGAAGGCCCAGCGCCGCGAATTTTTTTCGGTCGCGCCCGGGATAAACACGAAACCCGACTTGCTGCCCCTGAACGCGATAGGGCGTAGGCCGTATGACATCGGTGAGCTTGGTCAGGTTCTGCGCTACGACCGCTTGAATGCTGTTTGTATTTTCGACCGTCTGACGCTTCGTCGATGTTGCACGGCGTGTGGTACGGGTGGGTTGGTCTTTGAACTCACTCGGTAACTTCAAGTTCGTCAGCATGCCCTTTTCATCGAGCACAACGCGGTCTGCGTACACGGCGTGCAGCTTCGCGTTGTTTCCGACCGAATCGCCGATTATGTAAACTTCCTGATCCTTGCCGCCGTCGGAAATAATGGCGACCGAGTAATTGGGAATCTCGGATGCGACGGTCCCGTTCAGCACCAGGTTAACAAGCCGCGTATCGTCAAGGTCGTCATCGGGCGTGACGATCAGCGCCGGTTTTTCCGATTCGGCATCGGCGACGCCAAAGATGTGTGAGTTGGCAATCGCGGCGACATCGAGAGAGATCCTGGACGTTGAAGATGTCTGCGGCAGCGAATCGGGCAGTGCTACAGCGACACCCACGGCGCTGCCGGGCATCAGCATCCAGATGACGCGCGCTAACTGCCAGCCAATCAACACGACAAGCAACAGGCTTACCAATGGCGGTAACAACCTGGTGACAGCGCCGCTGTCGAAGCTGGAAAAAAATGGCCAGTTGGCTCTTGAATTCATATTCAACGAAACTATTAACTGTGGCTGGTATAG
>RCNC010002402.1_pt1 | contig 12505 bp, 6 predicted proteins | sample 2041301 | NCBI WGS metagenome assembly RCNC01 (sample SAMN09708231, study PRJNA481090) | Marine sediment metagenome, whole genome shotgun sequencing project. | biome: marine sediment; feature: ocean; material: sediment; isolation source: Sewage treatment plant 13A marine sediment (STP13A) ... | reverse complement strand
CAGATCGGCTGGCGGGATGACGGCGCCCGCCGATCCCGTTTCGGATTCTCGTACCTGGAGCCCCTGGCCTTCGGCACGCCCCTTGATATGGGGCTAGCCCTGGACAACGAGGTGGAAAAGGACTCCTACACACGCTTCCGGCTGGAGAACGTGTGGCGCCTGCCGGTGGTGGCGCTGTGGGGCGTGGAACTGGGCGTGGGTTGGGACCGGACCACCTACCCGCAGGGCAGTCTGGAAAGGACCAGCCGCGTCCGGGGACGGGGAGCGGTTCTGCACCGCCGGGGAGACCGGACCAAGAGCGGTTGGGAAGGGCTGTTTGCCATCGAAACGGCCCGGCGGTCCTCGGCTCTGCGGCTAGACGAGGGTGGTGAGTCCACCACGACCTCCCAGTTGAACGAAGTGGTGACCCAACGGATTTTCGAAGTCGACGCGGCTGGGGAGTTGTGGATCGGTCGCACCATCAGCCTGGCCGGCCGGGCGTCGTTCCGGCAGCTGACCGGCGGGGAGCCCAACGTGCCCCTGTCCGAACAATTCCGGTTTGGCGGGGCCAATAGTCTGCGGGGGTACCGGGAGGACGAATTCCACGGTTCGGTGACCGGGTGGGGCAGTGGGGAGATCAGGATCGGCCGCCCAGGAGGGTCCCGTCTTTACACCTTCTATGACCTGGGGTATTTTGAATTCTGGACTGTCGATCCGCTTGCGGTCGACCCCGAGGACCTGATCCGCATCCGCGACTGGCCCCGCGGTTACGGGCTGGGCATCCTGGCCCGAACCCTGGCCGGGGACATTTCCCTGGCGGTCGGTTTTCCCGGCACGGTGGATTTCGATCAGGCCAAATTGCACGTCACCCTGCTGGAATCCTTCTAAGCCCGGTGGGTTCTCGCCCTCAGGCAGAGGCCGGCCACCATACGGGGCCCGCCGAATCGGAGTGTCATGGACCGCGATATCGCCGCCAGGGAGATCACCCGCCTGCGGGCCGAGCTCGAGCGCCACAACCGGCTGTATTACGAACAGGCCGCATCGGTCATCAGCGATCTGGAGTACGATGCGCTGGAACGGGAACTGCGGGCCCTCGAGGCGGCTTTTCCCGACCTGGCCGAGGCCGGCAGCCCCACCGTTCGGGTGGGCAGCGACCGGGACGAGAATTTTCCCAGCATCGCCCACAGTCGCCCCATGCTCAGCCTGCAGAACAGCTATGAGCTGGAGGAGGTCGCGGCCTTCGACCAGCGCGTTCGCAAGGAACTGGGTCGGGGGCCCTCGCCCCAGGAGCCGGCCTATTCCCTGGAGCCGAAGATGGACGGAGTGGCCCTGGCGGTGCGCTACCTGGACGGCAGGCTGGTGTGCGCCCTGACGAGGGGCGATGGCCGTCAGGGGGACGAGGTGACGGCCAACGTCCGCACCATGAAGGACGTTCCCCGGAGATTGCCACGCAGCTGGCAGGACGTCTTTCCCGAATCGGGGGTCCGCATGTTCGAGATCAGAGGAGAGGCATATCTCTCCCTGTCCCGATTCGAGGCCCTGAACCAGGAGCGGGATGCAGACGGGCTGGAGCTCCTGGCCAATCCCCGCAACGCGACGGCGGGCACCCTGAAAACCCTCGATGTCGATGAAGTCAAGCGTCGGCAGCTCTCGGTTTTTTTCTATCAGATGTTTCCGCTGAATCCCGACGACCCGGCCGCCGATACGGACCTGCCGGATTTTCCTGACCATTTCAGGGAAATGAAAGCCCTTGAGAGCCTGGGGCTGCCGGTAAACCCATTTCTCAAGAAGGCGTCTCAAGTGGCTGAAATTGAATCAGTTCTTGAAGAACTGGGGTCGAGCAGGGCGAATCTGGACTACCAGATCGACGGGGCGGTCATCAAGGTCAGCGACCGGGAGGCGCAGGTGAAGCTGGGGGCGACCGCCAAAGCACCGCGCTGGGGGCTGGCCTTCAAGTTTCCCGCCGAAGAGGCGGTCACCCTGTTGCGGGACATCACCCTCCAGGTGGGTCGCACCGGCGTCATCACCCCGGTGGCGGAGCTCGAACCGGTGGCCCTGGCCGGCACCACCGTTTCGCGGGCAACCCTGCACAACTGGGCCGAGATGGAGCGCAAGGACATCCGGATCGGAGACCGGGTCGTGGTGGTCAAGGGCGGCGACATCATTCCCAAGATCCTGAGGGTCATGACCGAGAGGCGGACCGGGGCCGAAAAATTCCTGCCCGCACCCGAGGCCTGCCCCATTTGCGGGGGCGCCACCGGCCAGGAGGAAGATGAGGTCGCCCTGCGCTGCATCAATCCGCTCTGTCCGGCGGTGGTGGCCGGCCGCCTGCGTCATTTTGCCTCGCGCAACGCCTGCGACATCGAAGGGTTGGGGGGCCGGTCCATCGATCTCTTTCTCGAATTGGGAATGATCACCGGCCCGGCGGATCTTTTTGGCCTCGATCGCCATGCCCTGGCTGCTCTGCCAGGGTGGGGCGAAAAATCCGCGGACCGCCTGCAGGAGGGTTTGGAACAGGCCAAGCAACGGCCCTGGTCGGCCAAGATCTTCGCCCTGGGCATTCCCCAGGTCGGGGTTTCCACCGCGCTGACCCTGGCCCGCTATTACCCAGACATCAACAGCCTGATCAGGGCCAATGCCGAGGATCTGGCTGACCTGCCGGACATCGGTCCCATCGTGGGGGAGACCGTCGTTTCGTTTTTCGACTCGGCCGCGGGTCGGGAACTGGTCGCCGATCTGCAGGCTGCTGGTTTCTTTCTGGAGGAGGAAATTCCGCCTCCGCCCGAATCCGTCCGGGAAGGGGAGACCTGGTTCGCGGGCAAGGTGTTCGTGCTGACAGGCACCCTGGAGGCCATGAACCGCAGCGAAGCCAAAGGGGCCATCGAAAGTCTGGGCGGCAAGGTGACCGGCAGCGTCAGCAAAAAAACCGACGCCCTGGTGGCCGGGGCCAAGGCTGGCAGCAAGCGGACCAAGGCCGAGGATCTCGGGATCGAGATCCTGGACGAGGAGGATTTCCAGGAACGCCTGGCCGAAGCCCGCACCGCCGCGAGTGGCCATGACGACTGACCGCGACCTGCTGCTGGTGCGCCCCTGGCCGCGACCCGGTCGGCAAACCTGGTTGGCCATCGATCTGCTGACCGGCGACCGGATCCACGATCTCAAGGGACCGGACGTCCCGCCCGTCGAAACACCCGGGGCCGTGCTCGTTTCCGATTCGGTGACAGAAAGCCGCGATTTGACCGGCGGCGCCCTGATCATTCCCGAGGGTTGGCTGTGGTCCTGGATCGACCCCTTGGCGGCGGCCCCGGTGTCCGAGGTGTTTGCCGTCGACCGGATTCAGGTCGAGTCGTCCCTGCGTGCGGCCGCCCGCCGCTTCCGTGTTCGGCTCGCCTGGTACCGCAACCTGGACGGCCTGCTGCGCCAATCGTGCCGGGATCTGCTGCGGGGGTTCACACCCGACCTGACACCCTTCTTCGAGATCCTCGACTCGGCCATGGTGGCGGGCAGCGGACCGGTAGCCGCCGCCGATCCTGATCCCGGGCCCCGCCCGACCGGGGAGATGGAAGTACTGGAACCCGATCCCGAAGCCATCTTTTCCTGGCTGGGATCCACCGATGGTCTGGGCAGTCTATACGGGCCGGAATTCGCCCCGCGCACCGAACAGGCGGACATGGGCCGGGAAGTGGCCCGGGCTCTAACCGGACGACAGCCGCTGCTTATTGAAGCGGGCACCGGGGTGGGCAAGACCCTGGCCTATCTGGTTCCGCTGGTCGCCCTGGTGAACCGACAGGATTCCCGAGCCGTCGTCTCCACCCACACCCGGGCCCTGCAAACGCAGATCATGGATCAGGATCTGCCCCGCCTGGCCCCCCTGCTGGGCGACCGCAAATTCACCCTACTGATGGGACGCCGGAATTACCTGTGTCTGCGACAGCGCCAATCCTATCTCTCGCGACCGGTCCAGGACATGGGAGACGCCCTGCGCGGTGCCGCCTTCCGCCTGTGGCTGGAGGCCACGGGGGACGGGATGCGGGACGAACTTGCGGATCATCCGCTTCTGTCCGGCGACGTAGGGACCCTGTTCGACGCCGCCGACCTCTGTCTGCCGGGCCAGTGCTATGAAGGGAATCGCTGCTTTGTCCAGAACGCTCGCCGTCGGGCCCGGGAAGCCGACGTCCTGGTGGTCAACCATTCCCTCCTGCTGGCCGATCGCCAGTCGGGGCACACCCTGCTGGGTGAAATCGACCATCTGGTCGTGGACGAGGCCCACCGCCTTCCGGCAGTGACCCTTGAGGCCCACACCATAGTTTGCGGCCGTTGGCGGCTGCATGAACTGGAAGATCTCGTGGGACCGGCCCGGGGAGAAAAATCACTCCCCGAAAGGGTGGCCCTGGCCGCGGGCCGGCTGTCCGGATATGGACCCGAAGGTCTGAAGGCGGCGGGGTCGTGCGAGGATTTTGGGGGTGCCCTCCGCCGGGTTGATAAGCGATTCGCCACCTGGTGGAAAGCCTTGGGACAGCTGGTCGACGAAGCCGGCCCTGCGGGTGATCGCCACCGGGTCCGCGTCAGGGACAAGGATGAGGCCTTCGGGTCCATCCGCCCCGAGACCGCGGGCCTGCTGGAGGACCTGGCGGATGCGGTGGGGATCTTCGCGCGTCTGGCCGGCCACACGGCGGTCCTGGAAGACCTGGCGGCGGGGCTGGAGGACGATCTGGCCCAGCTGGCCCAGGCCGGACAACTCTTGAGCAAGCTTCACCATGACGTTCATTTCCTCATGACGGACCCGGACGAGGAATGGGTGACCTGGATCGAACCCGGTCGGTCTCGTGGGGTGCGCCGTCTCGGGGCTACCCTGCTGGAGTCGGGCGAGGTTCTGCGGGAATTCTGGCTCGATGCCGACTACCGTCCTGTCATGACCAGTGCCACCCTGGCGGTCGGGGAGGACTTCACCCACATGCTGAACGAACTGGGACTGACGCGGAGGCGACCGCCTGCGTTGACCCGGACCACGCCTTCCCCTTTCGACTATCATCGTCAGACGCTGATCCTGGCCCCGTCCCATTTCCCGGACCCGGGAGCATCTCATTTCGGGCGAGCCATCGGCGAAGTCCTGCGTGAGCTGGCCCTGGGGATCCCGCGCAAAACCATGGGCCTGTTCACTTCCTACCGCCTGATCAGCGAAGCGGAGGACATCCTGCGGCAGGCGGGTCTGGCCGAGGACGTGGCCGTCGCTGGGTCGGACCTGCCGGTGCTTTTGACCCAGACGCCGCGGTCCGGCACGGGGGCCCTGCTGCAGCGTTTCCGGCAGCACGCTCGCGCGATCCTGCTGGGAACGGCCACCTTCTGGGAAGGGGTGGATTTTCCAGGCCAGGATCTGGAGATCCTCGTGGTGACCAAACTCCCCTTCCTGGTGCCGTCCGACCCCTGGGTCGAGGCCCGCTGCGAAAGGGTGGCCGCGGCCGGCGACAACCCCTTCACCCATTTTATGGTCCGCGATGCGGTGCTGCGGCTGCGCCAGGGCTTCGGCCGCTTGATCCGCCGCACCGGCGACCGGGGCGTCGTGATCATTCTGGACAACCGGTTGCACACCAAAAACTACGGGGCTACGTTTCTGGGCGCCCTGCCCGTCATGCCGGTTTCCTTCGGCGACACGGCCGACCTGCTGACCCGGGTGGAGGATTTTTTCCGGCCCTGAGGCTCGCCCAAGGGGCCCAGCCGGTGGGAATACTGAATGGGAGCGGTTCATGAATTCCAGGAGCGACACTGTCTATTCCATCGGGGACCAGGACCTCGATCTGGATATTTTCACGGCGGTCTGCCGGGGACAGGCCAGCGTCTGTCTGGGCGCCGCCTTCCGGAAACGCATGGAACGCAGCAATGATTTCCGGGCCAGGCTGGCGGTTTCCGACCGGCGTGTCTATGGCGTCAACACCGGCTTCGGGCGCCTGGCCGACACGGTCATCCCGCCGCCGGACCAGGTCCAGTTGCAAAAGAACCTGGTGCGCAGCCACGCGGTGGGATCCGGCAGGCCGCTGGACCGCCAAGAGGTTCGCGGGATGATTCTGCTGCGGGCCATGAGCCTATCCCACGGGTTTTCGGGAGCGCGCCCCGAGGTTGTGGACCAGCTCATGTGGCTGTTGGAGGCGGACCTGCATCCCTGGATCCCCTCCCGTGGATCGGTGGGCGCTTCGGGGGACCTGGCCCCGCTGTCCCATCTGGCTTTGGTCCTGATGGGCGAGGGCCACCTGTTGGGCGTGCAGGGAAAACGGGTGACGGCGGGACCGGTGCTCGCCCGGTTGGGTCGCCGGCCCTTGGAGCTGGAGGCCAAGGAGGGCTTGGCCCTGATCAACGGCACCCAGTTGATGAACAGCATCGGCCTGTTGTCCGTGGCCAGGGCCCTGAATCTGGTCGGCCGGGCCACCCTGGCTGCATCGCTTTCCCTGGAAGCGCTGGAGGGGAGCGCGCAGCCCTTCGACGAGGCGTATCACAAGCTGCGGCCCCATCCGGGAATCATGGATGTGGCGGCCTGTTTCCGGTCGCTGCTGGCCGGGAGCGAAGTCCTCTCCGCCCATCACGATTGCGCCCGGGTCCAGGATCCCTATTCGGTTCGGTGCAGCCCCCAGGTTCTCGGAGCGAGTCTCGATGTGGTCCGGGGCGCCGGTGCGGTTTTCCTGCGGGAAGCCCATTCGGTGACCGACAATCCGGTACTGCTGGCGGACGAGGAACTGGTGATCACCGGCGGGCATTTCCACGGCCAGCCTCTGGCACACCAGCTGGATTTTTTGTACCAGGCGGTCAGTGAAGTCGCCAACATCGCCGAACGCAGGATCAACCTGCTTTTGGGCGGCAACGGGGGCCGTTTGCCCCGGTTCCTGGCCGCCGAGCCGGGTCTCGAGTCCGGTCTGATGATTGTCCAGTACCTGGCCGCCGGTTTGGTTTCCGAGAACAAGTCCAAGGCTTTTCCCGCGACCGTCGATTCCGTGCCCACCTCCGATGGGCAGGAGGACCATGTCAGCATGGGCAGCGTGGGAGCCTTGAAACTGGCCGGGGTATTGGATCGCGCCGAAACCGTGGTGGCCCTCGAGATGTTGACGGCGGCTCGGGCCCTGCAGTTCATCACGCGCCCGGAGCTTGCTCAACGGGCAGGGCGGTCGCCCCTGAAACTGTCCGGGCCCCTGGAAAAACTGATGACCGCGATCACGGAGATATCCTCGCCCGATCCTTCGGACAGATCACTGAGTGACGACGTATCCCGGCTGGCCGAGTGGGTCCGCGCCGGCATTCTGCCTCAGGCGACAGCCGCCGGCCTGGACTCCCTGGGCGTCAATTTTTTATCCTCGACAGACAAGTGAGGGAAGTACCATGAAGGAAAAGATCCGCATGGCTGAGGGCACCGTTGAAAAAAAGACGGTCCCGGATCTTTTGGTGACCGGCATCGGGCAACTCTGCACCGTTCATGTTCCCGAACTCGATGACGGTGCCGGAGCGGGCCCACGGCGGCGCGCCGGCATGGGCGAACTGGGCATCATCGAAAACGCCGCCCTGGCCGTGGGGGCGGATCGCATTCTGGCCTGCGGTCCTGAAGCGGAGGTCGTGGCCGCCCTTTTCGGCACCGGAGGGATCCCTGGTGGGGTACCCGTCATCGACGCCGGTGGCTGCGCGGTCATTCCCGGTTTCGTGGATCCGCACACCCATACCGTTTTTGGTCGCACCCGGCAGGACGAATATGAACGCCGTATACGTGGCGAGACCTACCTGGAGATTGCGGCCGCCGGCGGGGGGATCCACGCTTCGGTGGCCGATCTACGGGATCGCACCGAGGACGAACTGGTGGCTCTGGCGGTGGTCCGTCTGAAGGAGATGTTGTCCTGGGGGACCACCACCGTGGAAATCAAGAGCGGATACGGATTGAGTCTCGAATCCGAGATGAAGATGCTGCGCGTGGCCGCCGTCGCCGCCGAAAAGGCTGGCATCAGATCTGTCCGCACCTGCCTGGCCGCCCACGAAGTTCCGGCCGAGTTCCGGGAGCGGCGTGGCGAGTATGTGCGCCTGGTCACCGAGGAGATCCTTCCCCGGGTAGCCCGCGAGGGTCTGGCCGAACGCTGCGATGTCTTCTGCGAACCCTCGGTGTTTGGCCTGGAGGACAGCCTGATCATCCTGACCCGGGCCCGCGACCTGGGTCTGTCGCTCACCGTTCACGCCGACGAACTCGAACCCATGGGTGGGGCGGTCCTGGCCGCGCGGTTGGGGGCCGACTCGGCCGACCATCTCATTATGATCGACGAAAAGGGCCGGCAGGCCCTGGCTGGTTCGGCCACGGTGGCGGTCATGTTGCCCGGAACCGTGTTCACCCTGGGTCTGGAACGGTACGCCCCGGGCCGCGGGATGATCGACCAGGGCTGCGCCCTGGCCCTGGCCTCCGATTTCAACCCCGGCAGCTGCCCGATCCTCTCGGTGCCGCTGATTATGTCCATCGCCTGCACCCAGATGCGGCTGAGTCCGGCGGAAAGTCTGGTCGGTGCCACCCTCAATGCCGCCTGGGCCCTTGGCCGGGCCTCCGAAGTGGGCTCCCTGGCGCCGGGTAAGATGGCTGATTTCATCATCCTGGATGGCCCTGACTACCGTTTGGTGCCCTATCGGGCGGGCCACAATCCGGTGGGATCGGTTTTCCTTGGGGGAGAGAAGATTATTGCTTAACCCGGTCCCCCAATCGGCGATGATTAAGCATGGGAAGTCGGGGATTGACAACCGACGGACGAAATATTCATCACATGCCGACTGCTGACAGCGGGGGTCTGCCTCTTGTCCAAGCTGAGCCAACTAAAGCAGAAAGCCTATCAGGCCGGGAAAGACCGGAACTGGGTTCTGGCCATTTCTGTCTACGAGCAGATCCTGGAGGTGGAGAAGAGCAATCCCACGGTCATCAACGAACTGGGTGACCTGTGCCTGAAGGCCGGCGATGCCCGCAAGGCCGTCAAGCATTTCCTGTCCGCCGCCACCAAATATCGCAAGACCGGCCTGCTGAACAATTCGGTGGCCATCTGCAAGAAGATTCTCCGCCACGAAGCCACCAACATGCACGCCCACTGGTACCTGGCCGAGATTCGGTCGTCCCAGGACCTGGCGGTCGAGGGGGAAACCCACGCCCTGGCATTCCTGGAAAGCGGGGAGCGTGCAGGTTCCGAGATCCAGGAGATCTTCCACAAACGCTGTGGCAAGCTTCTGGAGCTCTACCCGGCCAGCCTGCCCATCCTGGAGCGGCTGATGCAGGTGTTCCGGACCTGGGAAATGACCCTCGAAGCCAGCCGCGCGGGCTGTCTGAAGGCTTGCGTGATCTATGACGCGGGCAACAAGGAAGAAGCCCAGGCGGTCCTTGACGATCTGCTGGTGACGTCTCCCGAACTGAGGAACTATCCCGAATACGGCAAGTGGAACAAGCGGATCAACCCCGAAGAAAACGTCCCGGGACCATTGTCGGAACACAATTCCGTCAGCCTGGCTGGTGCCGAGCCGGATGGGGCCGCGGCAGCGGAAACTCCCGTGGAACCTGCGGCCGAAACCGAGGTGCCCGTGGCCGGGTCGGGGGAAATTTCTTTCGCGGAAATCAAGATCGATATTCCGGATATATCCGGAAATATTTCCGGAGATATTCCTGTAGATATTCCTGTAAATGTTCCTGTAGATGTTCCCGAAGGCGTCGCCGAGGACCCCGTTGCCGGAGAAACCAAGGACGAAGATGGCTGCCTGGTCATCGACACGGACGACAGCTCGGACATGGCCGACCTGATTGCCCAGGCCACCAAGGACGTGGACCTCAGCGGGGAACCCGACGCTCCGGCCGATGAGATCGTGACCGAGGCCGCGCCTGAGGTGAAAGCCGACCAACCGGTGGACCTGCTGTCCCAGATCCTTTCCGAGGATTCAGGAGACCTCATCGCCCACGACAGCAACCAGGTCGACACCATTGCCGCGGAAATCGGGAAAGTGGTCGGCGGTGGCGAGGGCGACGATGACGCCGACCGGCTTTACGAAATGGGCATGGTCTACCTGGAAATGGGCCTTTTCGACAAGGCCAGCGAAAGCTTCGAGACGGCCGCCGCGGATGACGACTACGCCATCCGAGCCCATGAGATGTGGGGCATCACCCTGCAGCGGGCCGGCAAACCCGATGAGGCCATCACGATATTGACCGCCGGGCTCCAGTTCGCCGAGTCGGACTCGCGGGAGAACCTGGGCCTCCGCTACCATATCGGTCGGGCCCATGAGTTGGCCAACCGGGCGGAGACCGCCGTGCAGATCTATGAAGAGATCCACGGTGTCGCGCCCAATTTCCTGGATATTTCCACCCGCTTGAGTCAGTTGGCGGGAGTCTGATAACCCCCGCTGCCTCTCCTCTCATTGTTTTTCGGGAATTCTTGATCGGCCGCGTCTGTTAACCTAAGATGCGGCCATGATTGTACCGGGAAACAGCAGCTCCAGGACATCCCCGGTCCGGCAGCCCGTTCTGCTGGGCCTTTTTACAGGTACGGCCGTGGGTGTGGGGTACCTGTTGGCGGGTGTCCCGAACGTGGAGCTGATGACCCTGGTCATCGCCCTGGCCGGGGCGGCACTCGGTTTCCGGGCGGGGTTTGCCGCCGGGGCCCTGGCGGCGGCAATTTATTCCCTGGGTTCTCCCTACGGTCTACCTCATCCGTTGCTGCTGGGGGCCCAGATCTGCGGCCTGGGTTGTGCGGCTGTGATCGGCCGTTGGGGGTCACAAATTGTCCTGGACCGGATAGCCGGGCCGTACCGGAAAATCGCAGTGATCACCGCTGCCGCTACCGGCCTGGCGGCGACCCTGGTATATGACCTGTTGACGAACCTGGCCATCATATCGGCTTTCGACCTGGCCCCACTGGTGGTCCTGGCCGGGGCGGTGCCCTTTTTTCTCATCCATGCGGGAGTCAATACCGCCTTGTTCACCGTCTTGTTTCCCCTGCTTCTTCCCCGGCTCGTCCATCTGGGCCGGTCACCCCTGGCCGGTGGGACGGCTGGCCCCACCGTGCTGGCGGTCTTCCTGCTGATGTCGGCCGCAACAGTCGGTCAGGTGGCGGCCCAGGAAACCGAACCGCCGGTTCCCGTGACCGCGGCGGCCGACAGTGCGGGCATCGGCCTTGCGAAACCTGCCGATCCCGATTCCCTGGCCGTCCGGCCTGCCGGGACCGTATCTCCTGCGGACGAAGCCTCGCAACGGGCGGCCGAGACCATGGGGTGGAAACGGAACCTGTGGCTTCCCTTTGCCCCGACGGCCCTGAACTGGCTCAACTGGTATTCCTCCTGGGTGCCGGTCACAGACGGCGGGCTGGGGGCCTCCTCTGTCGTGCTCGGCGAGGGGAACACCAGTGTCTCGCCCATGTTCGTGCGGGACGGCATTCCCGTGGGCACCGGTCACGTACTCGCCGACGATCCTTCCCTGGTCCCGACCCAGGCCTTGATCCTGCGGGATAGGGGTATGGGTTCCGACGGCTGGGGCGGAACGGGGGGGGTCATCAACCTGGAGTCGGATGATCCGGAACCCGACCGGGCGGTGTCTGCCTACCGGGGGATCAAGGGGAAACATGAAACCTATTTCCGGGCCATCAATATCCTGACCCCGCAAGCAGCCTGGAGGGTGGGCTTCGAATTCGAGGAATCGCTGGACAACGAAGGCTACAATTTCACCGATGAACCGGACGAAATCTTCCAGCAGACCCGGGCCGACGGCGCTTTTCCCGGACACGGCAAGGTCCGCCAGAGCCGCACCAGACTGGAGCGGCGGCTCGATGAAAACAACCAGCTGCGCCTCGAGTTTTCCAACGGGCGCAAGACCAAGGATAGCCTGCCGGCCCTCGGCGCCCAGCAGCAGGAAATATGGGACGACGGAATCGCTGCCACCATGAACGCCCGCACCGGCGGCTGGAACTGGCGCACTTCCCTGTTCTGGAGGAATCGGGATGTCGAGTGGGGGGATGTCGACACCATGGGCGTGGACAACGAGCGCCGCCTGCTGGAAACCGGTCGTGAAGGTGTGAGCCTCGACCTGATCCGGTTCAGCCCGGCATCCAAAGCGAAGGAGTTTTCGATTCCAAGAAGGTGAAAATACATTCCAAGGTGTCGGAAGTCGTCATGAACCGGTCTCCAAATCAGGTTTCATTCACTTCTTCCTGACAGATTCACGCCGGGAGGTTACACAGAAGATTCACTACCCCCGTAGAAAACACACTGCCCCCGTAGAAGATTCACTATCTCCGTAAGACCGCGACGAGATAACGCATTTCATCCTCGAGGTCAGACTCATTGCTGACCGTCTCTGCGATAGCGGCCCGCAGCAGTTCACCGTAGCGTCGCCGTATCCGGTGAAGCGCGACCTTTACCGCGCCCTCGCTCATGTCCAGTCGTGCCGCAATTTCCATCGGAGAGCGAATAGGAATAATTTGATCCAGCAGATCGGGAAAGCGATTACGAATGAGTCTGACGACCGCCGGACAGGAAGAAGCCGGTGGTGCCG
>RCNC010002401.1_pt1 | contig 12505 bp, 11 predicted proteins | sample 2041301 | NCBI WGS metagenome assembly RCNC01 (sample SAMN09708231, study PRJNA481090) | Marine sediment metagenome, whole genome shotgun sequencing project. | biome: marine sediment; feature: ocean; material: sediment; isolation source: Sewage treatment plant 13A marine sediment (STP13A) ... | reverse complement strand
CAGGACAATGTCGATCCCCTCGCCCTCGACCTGTTCGCTGTGGTGGGACACGCGGGGACCGGCAGAGGCGATGATCAACAGGGCCAGGCCCAATCCGGAAAGCAGTGGCAGCAAACCGGCCAGACGGGCCCGCAAACCAGTGCCGGCTCCTTTGAGCAAAACCAGGCGGGGGTGCCGCAAGGCGGCGGGGTCGCCCCCCCGCTTGAATCGGGCCCACACCACCACTGCTGCCAGGGGCAACAGCAACAGAAGAAAAGGACGCGCGAATTCCATCATGTCTTGGGCTCCGGAATCACTTCACGCGCATTTTTTAAGCGGCTGGGCCCGGAGGATAACTCGCGTTCCAAACCGGCCCAGGCAAGGTCACCTTCGCGCCTCAATTGGCCGGAAACCTCGGTGAACCGGGGCATGATTCGCACTTCGGACAGCTGATCGAAAAACAGGACCGCCTGTTCCCGGCTCCAGGCCACGGCGGAGCCCTCCGGGTCGTAACGGCGACGGTCCAACGCGTCGATCATGCGGGCAAAAACACCGGGCTGCGTGGAACGGTGGCCCAGGTTCGCGCAGGCGGTGATGATTTCCCGTCCGGTCATGTCCTGGGCGGCAATGCGGTACCGAGCGGCCACGAAACGGCGGGAAATTCCGGCCAAACCGTCCAGGAAAGCCCGGTTGTCCCCACGCTGCAGGAATCCTCCCTGCAAAAGATCCCGCAGTTCGATGGTAGCGGCCAACCAGGCCGGCACCGGCAGGGATCGATCGGCTATTTCCGCCCGCGGCGAACCCCGGTTCCAAAGCCAACGGGCGGCCAAGAGGATAAGGGTAAGGACCACCAGCAGAATCAATACCACCAGCGGAGACCAGCCCACCGATCGGGGACCCCTGATCGCGGCTGTCTGGTCGGTGCCTTCCACGCCGCCATGTACGTGAATGACCGGGGACAGGAAAGAGCCCACCTGTAGACGAAAGGGGTTGGTCCGGTACACCCGGAAGGTGTGGACGACCCGGGCCTGATCGCCGATATCCGGCAAACCACTGGTGTCGGGTTGGGGGCCAACGCTTTTTCCCAGAACCCTGCTGACCAGACCGGGCTTATTTTCCGGTACCGCTGCCAGCCAATCCGCCCCGGGAGCGAGGTTGATTTCCAGATCCCTCTCCGGCAACGGGATATAGTCAAGAACAAGATGAAACAGATCCCCGAAACGCACCGAGTCCTGCACGGTGTGAGCGGTGACAGACGAGGAAAATTCGATGGGAATATCAAACACCGCCACGGCGGTGTCGATGACCGCGGGAGCCGGCGCCGACGGGACCTGCCCGCCCGGCATTCCTAACGGCGGTACTTGCGGCGGGCCCTGGTTCACCTGGCCGGCAGCGGGCACCACCGGTGACCACAAGAACAGCCAAAGGGCCACCAGCGGGGTGACCGTGCGCAAAACCGCGGAAATGTCCCGCAAAAGGCTCAACGCGTCGACCTCCTTGCCCGACGGCCTTCCCGGGCGAGGAAAAACTTGCGCAAAGGTTCGACGTAGGAACTGGTGACATCGATTTCGACCAGGTCGACACCACGTGAAGCCCACAGCTTTTCCATGGCCCGGTCGTGGGATCCGGCACGGCCGCTGAGCCGGCGTTCGGTCGCCTGGGCCGAGGTGTCGATCACGCTTTCCTGCCCCGTCTCAGCATCGACCCAGCGCACGAGGCCCACCGCAGGCAAGGAAGTTTCCCTGGGATCGCGGACCCGAACGGCCACCACATCATGGCGTCGGCCGAGAACCGACAGGCTGGTGGAAAAGTCCCCGGTCCAGAAATCGGATACAAGAAACACCGTGGCCTTGCGTTTGAGAACCGAGCCCAGCAGACGCAAAGGTTCGTTGAGATCGGTTCCCCGACCTTCCGGTTCGTAGGTCAGAAGTTCACGGATGCAGCGCAGAACATGGCTCTTGCCCTTGGCCGGAGGTATGTACTTTTCCACCCGGTCGCTGAACAGCAGCAGGCCGACCTTGTCCTTGTTGGCGATAGCGGAAAAGGCCAGAACACCGCACAGTTCAGCCGCCACTTCCACCTTGGTCCTTTCACCGGACCCGAACCAGCCACTCCGGCTCATGTCGACCACCAGCATGACGGTCAGTTCCCGCTCTTCCTCGAAGAGCTTGATGAAAGGCTCCCCGGTGCGCGCGGTGACGTTCCAATCGATGCTGCGCACATCGTCACCCGGCACGTACTCGCGCACCTCCCGGAATTCCATGCCAGTGCCCTTGAAAACCGAATGATATTCTCCGGAAAAGACCTCTTCCACCAGACGGCGGGTCCTGATCTCGATACGCCTGACCGAGGCCAGTATCTCCGGGGGGATCGATGTATTTCTCTGCTGGTTCATGATCGGCCTAGGGCACTTCGATATTGTCCAGCAGCGAACTGACGATGTCGTCGCTGGCCAGGTTTTCGGCTTCGGCTTCGTAGGTGATCAGGATGCGGTGCCGCAGGGCGTCGTGGCCCACGGACTTGATGTCTTCCGGAATGACAAAGGCCCGGCCCTTGAGCAGAGCGCGCGCACGTCCCAGCTGGGTCAGGGCCAGGGTGGCACGCGGGGAAGCACCCCAGGCGATCAATGGTCCCAGATCCAGACCGGCGGCTTCAGGGTCCCGCGAGGCAAACACGATTTCCAGGATATAGTCCTTGATCTTCTCATCGACAAAAACCCTGTTCACGGCCTGGCGGATTTCGCGAATACCCTCCGGATCAAGCACCTTATCGATGTCGGGAATCGAACGCCCCGCCATCCGGTCCAGGATTTCTCGCTCTTCCTCACGGCTGGGATAACCGATCCGCAGCTTCAGCAGAAAACGATCGACCTGGGCCTCGGGCAGGGGGTAGGTCCCTTCCTGCTCGATGGGGTTCTGGGTGGCCAGCACCAGAAAAGGATCGGCCATGGGAAAGGTCTCGCCCCCGATGGTCACCTGCCGCTCCTGCATGGACTCCAGCAGGGCGCTCTGGACCTTGGCCGGGGCGCGGTTGATCTCGTCGGCCAGGATGATGTTCGAAAACACCGGTCCCTTCTTGACGGTGAACTCGCCCGTTTCCCGGTTGTAGATGGTGGTGCCGGTGATATCGGCGGGCAGCAGATCGGGGGTGAACTGGATGCGTTTGAAATCCGTTTCCACCGACCGAGCCAGGGTGCTGACAGCCAAGGTCTTGGCCAGGCCGGGCACTCCTTCCAGGAGGATGTGGCCGCCGGTGATCAAACCCAGCATGAGGCCTTCCATCATTTCCCGCTGACCGACGATCACCTTGCCCACCTCCGAGAGTGCCGTGCCCAAACGGACGGACAATTCCTCGGCGTAGACCTTGTCGAGAGACTGGTATTCCGACATGACTTCCTTTCTGGCCCAAAGGCAAAAAACCGTGGCGTGAAATATGTTCATACGCGGCAGGGGTCGCCAAGTTCCCCACCGAACCGCTTCTGCCGCTGAGAAAAATACCCAACCCGTTTTTCCTTGCCAACCCTTATAAAAAGTCTTTCAATGTGGTCCACGAAGCGCCGGGGTCCACCGCCCCGGCCCGAACACTCGCAGAATACAGGAAACTGGAATCGGCGCCTCCAATCCGGGCCGATTATCTCGATTAGGGAGTGCCCCTTGCGGATCAGCAAGCACAAGATCGAATATCTTTCCGACCGGATCCTCAAAATGCTGCAGGAGCACCCAAATATCCACCCCGATCCCAACATCGATCTGGTGACGCGGGCCATCGACGACGCGATTTTCGAAAACATGCGGCAGGAAGAGGAAATCGACGAGCAGGTGGAGGCCCTGGTCACTCAGAACAAAAACGAGATCCGGGCCATGGAAATGGATGTCGGAGCCCTGCGCAACAAGATCAAGCGGGAACTGGCTCGAAAAAAAGGTTTTACCCTGTGACTGACGGGCCCCGCGGGGCCCGCCCGGACATCTCGGAGGATAAGCGTGAGACTGTCTGAAGAACGTGTTGCCGTTTTGGCCAAGATGGTCTGCAACCGTCTGCTGGACGAAGAACTGGTCGATCTGGAGATCGCCGAAAACGATTTTGTATTCCAGGTGGAAAGCCTGATCCTCAAGGATCTGAAAATCGAGGATGAAATCGACGAGGAAGCCACGGCCTTTCTGCTCAAGACCAAACCCAACCTGGAAGAAGGGTCCACCGAATGGGAGGTTGAACTGGAGCGCAAGAAGGAGGAATTTTCCATTGCCCGCGGTTATGTCTCCTTCTGATTCCTTCCTTTTTGCCTTTGAACCCTGCCTGCAGCGTGGTTGTTTCGTTTTTTCCCTACCTCTGCCGTCATGAAAATCCTGATTCTGACTCCCTACCTGCCCCACCGGCGCATCGGCCATGGTGGCGGCACCGCCGTCCGGGACCTGGTGACCTGGCTAGCAAAGCGCCATGAAGTGCTGGTGGCCTCACTGGTGCGCCCCGGCGAAAACAAACTTCTGCCGCAAGTCGAGGAACTTGGCGCTCAGGTGGCCGCGCTGCCCTTCCTGGACAACCAGGCCACCGGCCTGGGCCGTCTGGGCCTGGTGGCCGAACGAACCCGGGCCTGGGCCCGTTCCCTGCGGTCCGGGTATCCCTGGTATGTTGAAAAGTACTGGTCGCCGACACTGTCCGGGCGGGTCCGGGACATCGCCGCACAGTTCGCCCCTGATGCGATTCAGATCGAATATCTCCAGCTGGCCCTGCTGGGGCGCGATCTGCGGCGGTTTCGGGATCAAAGGCAGGGCCAGGGGCGGTCCTCCGACTTTCGCCTCGTTCTGAATACCCACGAGCTCGGTTCACTCCCCCGGGAACGACAGGCCAAACGCGCGGACAATCCCCTGGTTTCGGGTGCGGCACGCCGCCAAGCCCAGGCCTGGAGCCGGTTGCAGGTGGACGCCACCTCCTGGTTCGACCGAACCCTTTGCGTCACCGACGAAGATCATGCCCTTTACCAGGAAATGGGCGGGAAAAATCTGGTGACCGTCCCTTTGGGAATGGACCTCGACCGAATCAAGGCCGACTGGTCGCCAGGCCCCGATCGGCGTTTCCTGTTTGTTGGATCGTTCAACCACCGACCCAACCGTCTGGCGGCCGACTTTCTGCTGGATATCATGTGGCCGACCGTGGTTCAGGCCCTGCCGGAAAGCAAATTGGTTCTGGCCGGTCGGGGATCCCGCCGGTTCCTGCGCCGCCGGGGCGGACAAGACCACTGGTCCGGCCGGGGCGTGGACGCCCTGGGGTTCGTTGACGATCTCACACCCCTGTTCCGGGAATCCCATCTGTTCGTGGCCCCTCTGCCCGAGGGAGGCGGCATCAAGATCAAGATCCTCGAAGCCATGGCCCGGGGCATCCCCGTGGTGACCACCCCGATCGGGGCCGAAGGAATTACCGGAGTCGCCGACGGCGCCATCGTCATCGCCCCCTGCGATCGTCAATTCGCCATCGAAGTCCTGGCGGCCGTTCAGGACCCCAACGCAGGCCGCCAGCGCGCCACCAGGGCCCGAAGACTGATGGAGGAAAAATTCAGTTGGGCGGCCATCACGGAGCAATTGACGGCCATCTACCAGGGGAAATAATTTAGACCAAACTCTCAGCTGGCGGGATCCTGCAGCTTTCGCAATACCTGCGGGTCAAGACTGGTATTACCCGCGGCCGCTTCGGCCAAGAGGGTGACCTGCGCCAGCCGCTCCACGGTTTCCAGCAGACCAAAAGCCGCAGGCAGATCCGACCCCACCGTGACCACTCCATGATGGCCCAGAAGCACCGCGTCATTATCATCGATTTGCGGGACCACCGACGCGGCCAGGGCCTCGGACCCCGGCAGGGCCCGAGCCGCCAACGGGACCCACGGCAGCAGGGCGGCGGTTTCGGTCAGGAGGCTGCCGTCTAGATCCCGGCCGGCGGCGGCGAAAGCCGTGGCCCAGGGTGCGTGGGCATGGCAGATCGCCCTTACATCCGGGCGACGGCCATAGATCTGGCTGTGCAGGGGCCATTCGCTGGTCGCGGTCCCCAGGGCGGAGCGTCCCTTGGCGTCAACCTCCACCAGGTCCTGCACCCGCAAACGCCCTTTGTTGGAACCCGCCGGCGTGACCAGAAAAGAATGGCCGCCGAGGCGAATCGAGAGATTCCCTTCGGCGGCCACGATAAGGCCCTTTTCGTACATCAACCTGCCGGTCTCGACCATCTCCCTGCGCAGAACAACCAGGTTCGGATACATCCCCATGGGGCGGCTACTTGGTGAAAGTGTAGATGTGCGACATCACGCCTTCGAAAAACTCGAGGTTCCGAATCTCATCGGAAGCCAATTCCCGCATCTGCACTTCATCCAGGGCCCCGCCGTATCCACCCTCTTCCTCAGGCTTGTTATTCTGTTCCACATGGAATTGATACGCCTCTTCCTCCAGCCTGGTGAGCATTTCAGTGGGGAAACCCAGAGCACTGCTGAGCAGGAGACGGCCATCAGGCATGACGTAGGGATCCACATCATCGGAACGAGTGAAATAATAGATTTCAGGCTCCAGAAAACCATCGGCGGGAATGGTCCAGATATTTCGGTCGTGCAGTGTGGTCGTCGGAGCCCGGCGGGTGGACACGAAATACACGGTCTGCCCATTAAGGGAGTAGACGGGATCATAGTTTAAAATTCCCGAAATGGGATCGCCTTCACCCCGAGTGGTGAAGGTAAGGCGAGTAAGATTGTTGTCCAGAACAGGATTCCGGTTCTCCAGGGCGGGAGTGTCCACATCGATGGTAAAAAGCTCGGTCCCCGCCCCGACCCCAGCACCGTCCACGTCCATACCGCCGGAAAAGATGATCTTGGTTCCGTCGGGAGACCACTTGGGGGTTTCGATCCGCGAGTATTCGTTGGTGAGCGCCATGGTGACGGCGTCGTATCCGTTATTGATCCCCGCAGTGGTCATATCCAAAACATGGAGGGACAAACCAGTGCAGGTCTCGAAGGAATCCATATCGGCGCAGCCGGACCTGGTGAATGCCAACCACCTGTGGTTCGGTGAAAGGGTTCCTTCCATGTGCTGCCAGGAGAAGGGCGAGGGATCAGCATCGGTGGGCTCCAGGTACAGGACCTCGGTCGCACAAAGGGACGGGTCGGAAATGTCCGCCCGGAAAAGCCGGCTGCCCACGCGCTCGGTGTCGAGCCAGAAAATGATATGCATATCGTCAAACCAGATGGGGTTGCCCTTGTCCATGTTGGCAATAAGATCGCCCCTCAGAAAATAGTCGCTGCCGCCAATGGGAAAGCTGACCTCAGCCAGGATCATCAGCACCCCGCCCTGATCCTCGAGATTCAGTTTCGGCTCCACCCCAACCTGAATGGGAATGGTGATCATCTGCCTGTTGATCACATAGAGGTTGTCCTCCGGATCCCGAACCGTGGGGATAGCCCACCAATCCGCCGAGAACAGGATGGAATTCCCGTCTGGAGACAACTGCGGGTTCAGATAATGATAGCCGTCACTGGAGGTGTCCGTGGTAACCATGGCCAAATCGCCGGTGGAATGGTTCCCGGATATAGCCAGGGTCTCGGCGGGGTCTTCCTTGCTCGTGCATCCGACCGTAACCAGGATGACCAGCAGGGCGAGGTAAGGCAACAACAGGAAGCGGTTGCGCAGCCACTTCATATTCAATGGAACCTCCAGCGCGGGGAATTGGAAAGACAAGCCACGGCTCCGGATCAGAGGCCCGATTCCGCCACCTGCCATGATATGGAAAAATAAGGTAAGAACGCCCGGCAAATCAACCGGCAGTTCAAAATCAGCCGGCCAACTGGAAAGCTGTGGTCACTCGCAGCCAGGACCAGATAGGGTATTTCCCCACCCTGGCGGCCTCGAATCGGCCTTTCCGCAGGCTTGATTCTGCGGCCTTGGACAGGGATCCGGCGGGGCTTTCCACTTCAACCAGCTGCCGGACCTCCCCCGCGGGGCTGACCAGTACATCGAGAATGACATCCCCGGCAACACCTTTGCCCAGAGCTGTTTGGGGATATTCCGGTGAGGGACCGCCAAGGAACCGCGGCGAGTGGTTATTTAATCCCTGGTATTGCCAAAGAATGCCGAAGGATCGGCCCCCGGTGCACTTGCCCATCCCTGAGGCCACCCATTCGGCGGCCCCCAGGATATCTCCCTGGGCCCGGGCGACATCCGCCAGCAGATAGTCCACCGCCGCATCAAAGGACCTGGTCGCGGCCGCCTCCAGGAGCAGGTCCTCGGCCCTCCCCAGAAGACGGGACTTGTTTCTTTTCCAGTCCCCCAGGTCGGCGGCCGGCCCCTCGTTCGGCAACAGATCGGGATCACCCTGGCCCGCCAAAAGGTAGAGTTGCCCCAGAGTCAGAAGCATCAAGGAATGGCGGTTCCCCCTCTTGAGGCCCATTTCCATTTCCATCATGGCGTCGGAGCCCGAACCGTCCCGAAAATACTCCGAACAGGTTCCCAGGTAACGTTCCACGACTTTGGACACCACCGTGTCCAGCGGGCACTCCGCCAGAAGGTGGGGCCTCCAGGCGCCCGGCGGTGGGGGTGTTTCCACAAGATCCCGCAAAACCAAGGGGACCGTGACGGCCTTCTTGACTGAAGGGTCCGGCGGATTCGTGGCACACCCGGACAGGACCAGGGCCAATGCCAGGAGCAACCCCGGTCGGGCAGTTCTTTCTTTCCCGCGACCGGACAACGAGCCAGGAAAAAACACCTTCATCAATTGTCCTTTTTTTCCAGAGTGGGATCCAACCTCAGCACTTTCTCCCATTCGCGGGCCGCTTCATCCTGGCGGTCCAGCTTCAGCAGCAGTACCACCCGGTTGTTGCGGTAAACCACATTTTTTGGGTCGAGGCCGATAGCTTTGTCCGCGGCCTGAAGCCCCTCAAGGTAGTGGCCCGTTTCCAGCAGGTTCAAAGAGATCCTGCCCCAAAACCCGTGGTCCATCAACAACTCTTGATTCAAATCGTCGGCCGGGTCGTCAGGCCTGGAAAATTCCTGCAGGAAGACCAAGGTCCGTTCCGCTTCCCCCAGGCGCCCTTCGGCCTGAACGATCAGGTTCATTTCTTGGGCGGACATTTCCATTACCTTGAAGCCATCCAGAAATTCCAGCAGTTCCCGGTCCCGGCCGGCCCCCGCCGAGGCCTGGGCGAGACTCAGGCGGGACCACGGAGTCGGTTCGCGTTCATTGATTCTCCTGAGGGGTTCCAATGCCGCTTCAAACTGTCGGGCCTTCAAAAACAAACCCGCCAGCGCCAGGTCCGGCTCCAGGCACACCGGGCACAGGGACCGGGCGGTTTCAAGCTGCTTCCGGGACCCACGGACATCGGCGAATTCGGCCAGCACCTGACCGTATTCCAGTCTCGCCGCGTAATCGTCCGGCGCCAGTTCCACCGCCAGGTTAAACTCGGTCAAGGCCCGGCCTTTTTTCCCGGTGGCGAGCAGGGCGTTGGCGAAGTTTCGATGGGCCACCGGATCGTTGGGATCCCGGCGCATCACCGCCTCCAGGTGCGGCAACGCCTGAGCCGGACGCCCGTCACACAACAACGCCAATCCGAGACGTCCTTCGATCTGCCACCCGTAAAGGGGATCGGTTTCCAGTTGCTCCTGGAGCCCCAAAGCCACCGTGACCGCCTCGTGGGTCTGCCCGGCCGTCAACAGGCTATCCACCTGAGCCAAACCCGCTCGAGCACGGGCCGCGGTTTCGGAACGGATGGACGCCATCAAGGAAACAGGACGGACCAAGCCCACCGTCCAGGCCAGGATGAGCCAGACCAGCGTCAGCATCCTCAACAGGTTTCCGCGACCGGACATGGTACTCTATCGCCTCCAGGGAAGGGGAATTTGACCCCTCTACTGCCATATGATAAAATAGTTGGCTAATCCTCAGGCAAGATCGGCCAGCGCCAGATAACTTGGAGATACTCCTTGGCACCACTTACCGGATTCCCAGGTTATTCTACCTCAAAGCGTTACACATTGGGGTTGTTATTGTTCCTTGGGGCTTTGCTTTCCCTGTGTTTTCCGGTGCCCGCAAAAGGCCTGGTTCGGCTCGATTTCGAGATGAGGTATTTCCATCATCCCGGGCAACAGGTTTGGGATTTCAGTATCATCCGGCCGGATTCCGTGTACCACATTTACTATGGCTCCCTCCACGAATCCACTCCCCACGCCAGTTTTGCCGACACAATTTGGCATGCCACCAGCTTGGATCTGAAACACTGGGACCTCGCCGGGCCCATCCTGACTGTTGGGCCGGAGCCCTACGACACCGGGGCCCTCTGGGCTCCGGACGTCTTTCGCGATGAGGCCAACAACCGCTGGGTCATCGCTTACACCGGCTGCGACGATGATTTTGTCCAGCGCATCTGCATGGCCTATTCCCCTGATCTTAATACTTGGACCAAGTCGGCATTCAATCCCACGGTCGTCCCGGATGCCAACGAATACTCCTGGGACCCGGATATCGTCTGGAGCGATTTTCGAGATCCCTTCGTCTACCGCCAGGATAACCAGTGGCATATGCTGGTCACCGTAAAAAAATACCTGGACCATACCACCGGTGTTCTGTACCACGGCACCTCGAACGATCTGAAGAGTTGGTTGGATGTTGGGTATATCTTCGCCAATGACGGGCTGGAAAGTTGGCGGGTTCTCGAAAGCCCGCAATACCATGTCATCGGCGACTATCATCACTTGCTGTTCGGGGAATTCGACACCGTCGGCGTCACCTTGCTGTCCGCTCAGCAGCCCGCAGATTGGACCATGGAAAACCGGATTCTGCTGGACTACGGGTACGCGCCGGAACTTGACACTTTCGATCCGGGAACCCACATCTTGTCCCGCTTGGCGGTCTTTATAAGGCCCAATGACGAAGTCCTGTCCTATGTGGTGCGGCTGGACACCCTGCGAACCGACCCGGACGGCGCCAATATCTCGGTCTACAAACCCCATCCTTTGGATGACAATTGGGCGGTTCATACCGGTATCTCCAACCTGGGCAATCCGGTCTTCGGCGACAATCCCTTTTTCCGCGGGGAATCCCCCGCCGGGTCAATTGGCAACGGGTATTACGGAAGCCAGGAATATTTCCAGGGTCCCCTGTCCGGAAGGGGCGGGCCGGGCACCGCTCTTGGCCCCGGAGCAACGGGAGTGCTCGAAAGTTTTCCTTTCACCCTGACCGGGCAGCGAATGTTTTTGCTGGTGGGAGGCGGGAACTATCCGGCCTCTTGCTTCGTCGCCCTGGTCAGGGCCGCGGACTCCACCATCCTCTACTCGGAAACCGGCCAGGGCCAGGAACTCATGACGCACCGGGAATGGGATCTGGTCCCCTACCAGGGGATGGAGTGTTTCATCCGCATTGTTGATTCCGAAATGGGGCCCATGGGGTATATCAATGTGGATGAAATCGTGGAAATCGATGACCAAATTTCCCCCGACGCGCCCACCAATGTGACGGCCGCATACCAGGTCGAAGGGGTGGACCTGGACTGGGACCCGGCTCCCGAAGAGGATTTTCTTCTTCACCGGATCTATCGCTCCAGCGACCCGGACTTCGTGGTGGACCCGGAATACCTCGTGCAGGAGGTGACCGAATCGAACTGGACCGATGGGGTGAGCCATCCCTTTGGATTGTACTACCAGATAACCACGGTGGATTGGGTGGGTAATGAAAGCCCGCCCGAAGGGCCCTCCATCGTATCTGGTGTTCCGGTGCCCGTCCGGCCTGGCGGCGATACCTTGGCCGAAGCCGTACCCAACCCCTTCAATCCCACGACCCTGCTCGAATTCGAAATCGTCCAGCCGGGTCCAGCCACCCTGCGCATCTACGATGCTGCCGGCCACCTGGTGACCACATTGGTGGATGAGGTCCTGCCGGCGGGACTCCATCAGGCGACCTGGAATGGTCGAGATTTTTCCGGACGGACCATGGCCGCCGGTGTCTACCTGTACCGTCTGGAGACGGCGAATTTTTCCACGACAAGGCGGATGACCCTGGTCAAGTGACTTCCAAATCCCCATTTCCGGGTTTCTCCGGGGACCTGTGGCGGTCAATTTTCCGGACACAGGGTATGGGAATGGCCAATATCTTGTGCTATAGTCCTCAGACGGTGTCCGTACTGGGGGATACGGTGGATACTTGGTCCCCCTTGCCAGACCGCGCGGACCGGATCCCAGGACCCAACGAGAACAGGACCAGGAAATGACCAGCGACCAGAACGAAAACCCGACCCCGCCCGAAGCCGAAAACCCGGACCAAGATACCGAAAACCCACAACCCAGCTTGCCTGAGGAACCTGATCATCCGGACCAACCCGGTCCACCCGAAGGAGATGAGGGTCCTGGCCAACCCGGTCAACCTGGTCAACCCGAAGGAGACGAGGGACCTGGTCAACCCGGTCAACCTGGTCAACCCGAAGGAGACGAGGGACCCGGTCAACCCGGTCATCCCGAAGGTGACGGAGAATCAGGTGAGCCCGCCACCGATGAGAACGAATTCGCGAAAATGTTCG
>RCNC010002400.1_pt1 | contig 12506 bp, 10 predicted proteins | sample 2041301 | NCBI WGS metagenome assembly RCNC01 (sample SAMN09708231, study PRJNA481090) | Marine sediment metagenome, whole genome shotgun sequencing project. | biome: marine sediment; feature: ocean; material: sediment; isolation source: Sewage treatment plant 13A marine sediment (STP13A) ... | reverse complement strand
GGCGGTTACGTAGCCTGGCCGGTTCTCCGGGTGGCGGCCTTCGGTGACCAGGGGGCGATGGGGAGTTTGGCCTCCTGGACCTCTGCCCTCACAGACCTTCGAGAAAGGCTGGAATAGGCGGGAGGATCCCTCACCATCAGCTGTGGCCCGGCGGACCTGATGAGAGACGTCGGTGCCTGGGGTACGAAGGGTGGAGAGTGGGAGATCATGTCGGGGTTGAAGGCAGAATTCGACCCGGTCGGCATCCTGGCTCCCGGGCGCCTTGGCCTATGAATCGCCCGTTCGACGGAAGGCCCCTGGAGGTGAGGGGGATGGCCATGGATCCGGGGGTGATCAGGATCCTCAGGCCGGCCGACGGGACTTTGGTGGGTGAACTGGCCGTCACCCCCATTCACGATATTCCGAACAGGGTGGCTCGGACCCGATCAGTCCAGGCCGGGTGGGCGTCCCTTCCGGCCAAGGACCGGGAACGCCGCCTGAAGGCCCTCCTGGACGCCATTGGGGAGCGCAGTCAGGAAATAGAAGACACCATCGTTGCCGAGACCGGTAAACCCAGGGCCGAGGCCATCATGGAGGTAGCGGCGGCGGCGGATCATCTCCAGTACCACCTCAAGAACACGGCGGCCTTCTTTCGCCCGGAAAAGGTCTCCCTGGGCTGGATGGTTTGGAAGCGAGGGTTCGTCCAGAGGGAGCCACTGGGGGTTGTGGGTGTCATCTCCCCCTGGAATTACCCATTCATCCTCTCTTTCACCCCTGTGGTCACGGCCCTGTTCGGAGGGAATGGAGCCGTGTTGAAGCCATCGGAGAACACACCCTATTCGGGGCTCCTGGTGGAGGATCTTGCCCGGGATGCCGGTCTTCCCGAGGGCCTGGTCCAGGTGGTGATCGGAAGGGGGGACACTGGGGAAGCCCTGGTTCGAAGTGGGTTGGACAAGATCTTCTTCACCGGAGGCCCCAGGACCGGGCGGGCCGTCCTGGCGGCTGCGGCTGATTCCCTCACCCCGGCAGTCCTGGAGTTGGGGGGCAAAGATCCGGCCATCGTTCTTGAGGACGCCGACCTGAAGAGGGCTGCTCGCGGGATCGTATGGGGAGCATTCCTGAATGCTGGCCAGAGTTGCATCTCAGTTGAGCGGGTTTTTGTTGTCGAGGAGGTTTACGACGCTTTTCTGAGAGAAACGCTTAATGCTGTCCGGGGGGTGAGGGCCGGGTCCACTTCAGAGGTGGAGGTGGGGCCCATGACCACGAAGGAGCAACTCCGGTGGGTGGAGAGTCAACTGGAGGAGGCTGTGAATGCGGGGGCGACCATCGTTATGGGGGGGCAGCGTACCGACCCCGCCTCCAACGTCCTCCAACCGACGGTGCTGACGGAGATACCGCCTGATTGCAGCGTTCTCCGGGAGGAAAGCTTCGGGCCGGTTCTCCCCATCGTTCGTGTAAAGGATGTGGAGGAGGCTGTGGAAAGGGCCAACGAACTGCCCTACGGCCTGTCGGCCAGCGTCTGGACGAGGAACAAGGCCCGGGGGGTCTCCGTTGCTCAACGCATCAGGGCCGGGGCCGTTTGCGTTAACGACGCGGTCGTACACTTCGGCGCGCCGGCCCTTCCGTTCGGGGGCGTCGGGGAGAGTGGGTTCGGTCGGAGTCACGGCCTGGATGGATTGAGGGAAATGACCCGGACGCGGAGTGTCCTTGTGGACCGCCTCAACCTGGAGCGGGAACCCTGGTGGTTCCCCTATTCCCGCAGGACCGAGCGGCTGCTACGAGCTACGGTCCTCTTCCGTTTGAAGGGTGGAGTCAGAGGCCTCTTCGCCGCGGCCATGCACATGTTAACTGGGAAGAGAAGATGATGAGGGCACGGGGAGGGATCGGATGACCAATCTCCTTCGGGAGCTGAAGAAGCAGGAAGAAAAGCTCTTCAACTGCGTTCACTGCGGATTCTGTCTGCCGGTGTGTCCAACCTACTCCCGCCTGGGTGATGAGGCCGACTCCCCCCGGGGGCGCCTCCATTTCATGCGGGCGCTGGTGGAGGGGCGTATCGACGTCGGTTCCGAGACACTGAATCTGCATTTGGACCGTTGCCTCGGGTGCAGGGCCTGTGAGTCCGTTTGCCCGTCGGGAGTGGAATACGGTCGCCTGTTGGAGGGCGCCCGAGAGGTCACGGCAGGAGCCGGTGGGCCGGACAGGCTCTCGAAGATTCTTCCCAAGGTCATGACGACCCCCGCCCTTTTCACTCCCCTCATGGTCCTGACTCGTGCCCTCCGAGCCACCGGACTCCCCGGGCTGGTGGCTGAGCGGTTGCCGTCGGAGGGCCTCATGGGCCAGGCCCGTTTGGGAATGGGGATGATCGCGGCCACCGCCAAACCCCAGAGCCTCGAGATCCAGGGGAATGAAATGGGGGGGCTCCGCCAAGGCGGACTACCTTCCCGGAACGGAGCTGTCGGGGCGCCCGAATCAGGTACCGGAGAAAGCCCTCGGACGTTGGGCGACAACGCCCCCACAGCCATGCTCACCGGCTGTGTGCAGAAGGGTTTGTTGGGCCGTGTGAACCAGGCGACGGCGAGGGTTTTTACGGCCAACGGCTATCAGCTCGTGGAGGTGCCGAATCAGGGTTGTTGTGGGGCCATACACTCTCACACGGGTGATCTGGCCGGAGCCCGGGAGCTGGCCAGGACCAACATTCAGGCCTTCGAGGCTCTGGAGCTGGACTTCATCGCCGTCAACGCCGCCGGGTGCGGAGCGGCGTTGAAGGATTATCCCCACCTTCTCGAGGATGACGAGGTCTTCGCTGAACGGGCCCGGAAGCTGGCGGAGAAGGTCAGGGACGTCTCCGAACTTCTGACGGGGGAAGGTCTCCTGAGGGGCGGGCTGCTCCCAATGAAAGTCACCTACGACGCACCCTGCCACCTCCTCCACGCCCAGCGAGTCTCACGGGAACCCCTGGACCTTCTGGACTCCATTCCCGGCCTCGAGCGCATTCCCCTCAAGGGTGATGACGAGTGTTGTGGCGGAGCCGGGATCTATGGGATCACCCACCCGGACCTGGGTGGGAGAATCAGCCGAGACAAGGTGGAGGCGATTCTGTCCACCGGTGCCCAGGCAGTTGCTACAGGGAATCCGGGCTGCATGATGCAGATTGGCGCAGGCCTGAAGATGGTGGGAGCCCAGGTCGAGGTGGTTCACCCCATCGAACTTCTGGACGAAAGTTACCGAAGAGGAGGGCTGTACTCATGACCGACTTGGGCGATCGTCTTTTAGCCGCGGCGGAAGAGGAGAAGGAGGCCATGCTCTCCTTCCTCATGGAACTGGCCTCCATGGAGTCCCCCAGCGACGTCCCGGAGAGCCAGGTGGGGGTGCAGGAGTTCCTGACCCGGGCCCTGGAGGAGCTGGGCTTCCAGGTTCAGAAAACTCCTGGGGAGAAGACGGGCGGCTACCTGTCGGCCCGACTGAAAGACGAGGACCCGGCCCGGCCGACCCAGCTTCTTTTGGGCCATTGTGATACCGTGTGGGCTCTGGGCACCCTGGAAGAGATGCCACTCGAGTTGGATGGAAACCGGCTGAACGGCCCAGGTGTGTTCGACATGAAGGGTGGGCTGACCCAGATCATCTTTGCCCAGCGGATTCTGAAGAAACTGGGGCTGGAGCCCGACGTCACCCCGGTTGTTCTCATCAACTCCGACGAGGAAATCGGTAGTCCCGAATCCAAGGCTGCAATCGAGGAAGCAGCCCGGGGGGCCGTGAGGGCCTTCGTTCCAGAACCCGGCATGGGCCTGGAGGGGAGGGTGAAGACGGCACGCAAGGGTTGGGGCCGATTCACGATCACGGTGACGGGTAAGGCGGCCCACGCGGGACTGGATCCCAAGGGCGGTGTCAGCGCCATCCTGGAGCTTTCCCACCTCGTTCAGGCCCTCCACGCCATGACGGATCTGGACCGGGGCCTTACGGTCAATGTGGGGGTGATTTCCGGTGGAACCCGGGCCAACGTCATCGCCCCGTCGGCCACCTGTGAGGTGGATGTTCGCGTCCTTTCCTCCGCGGATGGTGATGACGTCGAGGCGAAGATCCGGAGCCTCGCTACGACCATCCCCGGCACCTCCATGGAGATCGAGGGAAGCTTCGATACCCCGCCCTTGGAGCGGACCCCCCGAAATCGGGCTCTCTGGGAGGCCGCCAGGGATGCGGCCAGGGAGTTGGGGGTAGAGCTGGAATCGGGAACTGCCGGTGGGGGGTCGGACGGAAACACCACCAGCCAGTTCACGGCCACCCTGGATGGAATCGGCCCTGTCGGAGACGGCGCCCACGCCTCCCACGAATTCCTCTTCGTGGACAAGCAGGTGGAAAGGTGCGCCCTTCTGGCTCGGTTCCTTCTCCTCGCTCCATGAACGGGCCTCAGCCGTTGGTCAGCGTGGAAGGGGACCTGACCTTCCGACCCTTCTCCACCCTTGGGGAGTACGAGGCCTGCGTCGATTTCCAGGAGGAAATCTGGGGCCAGGGTTTCTCCGAGAAGGTCGCTTCGGCCATCCTCATGATCGCCAACCGCCTCGGCGGGCTGGCAGCAGGGGCATTCGACGACGAGGGAGGGCTTCACGGGTTCGTCTTCGGCCTCACGGGAACCGCGGACGGTAAGCTGGTTCATTGGTCCGACATGCTGGCGGTCAGGGAGGGAGGAAGGGACCGGGGTCTCGGCACCCGTCTCAAGGAGTACCAACGGGATGTCCTCCTGGGCCGGGGAGTGGGTGAGATGCGATGGACCTTCGATCCTCTCCAGGGTCGGAACGCCTACGTGAACTTCTCCAAGCTCGGCATCGTAAGCCGGGAATACGTTGAGAACATGTATGGTCTGACCGGATCACCCCTTCACCAGGGTGTGGGAACCGATCGTTTGGTGGCCTCATGGTCCATGGACTCCCCTAGAGTGGAAACCCGCCTGGCGGGAGCTTTTCCGCCGCCGTCACCGGAAGGGTATCCGGGGATCCCGGGGGTGGTGTCGGTTCAGGAATCCGGGACCGCCGGGGCTTTCCCCTCACCGGGGGAGGTGACGCTGGAGCTCACGGAGGCCCAGCTTCTTCTTCCGGTGCCCGCCGATATCGAAGAAGTGATGCGGGCTGACATGCCCCTGGCCGTCCGCTGGCGGGAGGCCACGAGGGAGGCCTTTCACCACTACCTATCCCGGGGCTATGAGGTCCGGGAGTTTCTCCGAGGGTCGGCCGTGTCTTCATACGTCCTTTCCCTCCCTGAAATAGACTCGGAAATAAACCCTGCAATGAGGAATCTGGAATGAGAATCCGGTCGGTGGAATTGCGAGAGATCCATCTTCGTCTCCGGGAGCGCTTCGAGATCAGCACCGGCGGATGGGATGAGCGCCGGATTCTCCTCCTCAAACTCCAGGGCGAGAGTGGTGTGGCTTGGTCCGAGTGTGTGGCTGCAGAGGCGCCGAACTACTCCTATGAAACCCCCGAAACGGCCTGGCACATCCTGACGGAGTACGTTCTCCCGGCGGTGGTCGGTGAAGAGTTCGAGGACCCGGAGGCCGTTTTGGATCCTGTTTCCTGGATTAGAGGCCACCCCATGGCCCTGGCCACTCTGGAGATGGGGGCCTGGGGCCTGAAGGCGGCGGAGGCCGGGGTCTCATTGGCGTCCCTCCTGGGCGGCGCCAGGAGCGCGGTTCCCGTGGGGGTGAGCGTAGGGCTGAAGGGAACCGACGACGACCTCCTGAGGACGGTGGAGGAGAGGCTGACCGAGGGATACAAGAAGATCAAGCTGAAGATCAAACCTGGTCGGGACGTGGACATGGTCAGCAAGGTTCGGGGGGCATTTCCCGAAGCCTCTCTCATGGCCGATGCCAACTCCTCCTACACATTGGACGATCTGGGAGTTCTGAAGGAGTTGGATGGGCTGGATCTCATGATGGTGGAGCAACCCCTGGCCTACGACGACCTCCGGGATCACGCTCTTCTGCAAGCCGAGCTTCAGACCCCCATCTGCCTCGACGAGTCCATTCGGGGGCCGGGGGACGCCCGCCTGGCCCTGGAACTGGGAAGCGGCCGAATCATCAACATCAAACCGGGCCGGGTCGGTGGGTTCTCTTCATCGGTGAAGATCCACGACCTGTGTGCCGCAGCCGAGATTCCGGTGTGGTGTGGTGGAATGCTGGAGGCGGGGGTCGGCCGAGCCTACAATCTGGCCCTGGCCTCATTGCCGAACTTCGTCCTGCCCGGGGATATTTCCGAGAGCCGGCGTTATTGGGCCGAGGATATTGTGGACCCGGAGTTCGTAATGGAGGATGGGATGATGGCCGTGCCCGATGGGCCGGGAATCGGCGTCAGGGTTCGGGAGGATCGAGTTGAGGAGCTTACCGCCCGGCAGTGGAGTAAGAGCGACTGACGGGAGACGAGTCGGAGGAGGGCTTGCCCTCACCCTCGTCGCCGATCTCTACGTGGAATTTCGGAGATTGAAGGGGGAATCGCTTAGCGGGCAGGCCGAGCATTCTCACCAGGACCCTGCGTGCCCCCTTGGCCAGTGCGCCCTCCACATCCCCCTCTCCAGCCACAACCGGGACCAGGTCTCCCTTGAGCCACCGCTTCAATTCTTCCAGGTCGCTGAGGGACAATGTCTCAATTTCTATCCCGCCGCTGTAGTAGTAGTCCCCCGACTCCCGGGGACGGAGGGGCATATTCAGGGTCAACTGTAGGAGGTCACGTGCCTCTTCGAGGGTATTTACCTCTACTTCGGCGCCGGCCCTGTCGGAGGTCTGAATCCTGAATCTTCTGGTAAGGGGGTCGAAGAGCACCGTGGCGCGCCACTCATATTGACCTTTCTGGCTGTCGAAGAATCCATCTTTCCACAACTCAATTCGGAGGCGGATTCGGAGGGGCAACCCTGAGGTCACCGCATCCACCAGCGATTCGTCGGAAAGGAGATCGGTGATCTCCACGGTGGCCTCCCCGGTTTCCGGGATTAGGCCGAAGCGCACTGGTCCCCTTTCCTGGCCTTTCAGATCGGAGACCGAAGGGGCCAGGGATAGCAGGAAAAGGAAGAGAACCGCCGTGTTCCTCAACAAGGGTCGGTCAAAACCTCCGGCTGAGTCGAATGAAGAAATTCAGGTCGTCGGCCTCCCCGGTCAGGGGATAAGCCATGTAGAGGCCCAGATCGCCGAAGAAGATCCCGCCACCGATGTCGACGAGGGCCTCTGCCTCCTCACCGTCCAGGCTCCATGCTTGACCGGTATTCAAGAACACACTCCAGTTCGGCGAGAATTTGATGTCGGGATACCAGGTCCAATCTTCTTCCCGGTCGTCCCTCCCATCGTCCCAACTCTCACCCCAATCAAAGAAGAGCTTTCCCCGGACCTCGGCCTGGAATAGGGCAAACCGGTCGCATCCGTAGGAGGGATAAGCGGGGACCAGGGCGTTCACTCGGTCAGTGACGTGAACAAAGCCCCGTTCCACGCTTCTGGCCCCGCAATCCTGGGTGAAGGGGCGGTAACCGGGAATCGATCCCTCACCACCAAGGGTGTGCTGAAACTGGGGCGGCAGCGGGACGTTGCTCATGGCGCCCCCGACCACTCCGCGGAAGTTCAGAGAAGCTCCGGGGTTGATCCGTAAGTACGTCCGAACGTCCAGAAAGCCCGTGAGGAAGTCGGTGCCATAAGGCTGGGCCGGAATGGTCTCGGCCAACTCTTCCAGGGCGGCCATGTGTTCCGGAATTGCGAAATTGCCCCCAAGCCCCTTCTGAAGGCTGGCCTCCACGAGCCAGCCGTCTGATGGGTCGTTCCGGTCATTTCGGGTGTCGATATCCACGGCCACTTCCAGATACTGGAGGTCTCCCTCGGCGATGAGAGGTTGAAGTCTCCATGGTTCGTCGTTCTTGGTGACAGACCAGGGGCTCTCCACCGGCACAAAGTCATGTTCTTCGTCGAAGTACTCGGCTCTCAGCGACACCGAGGAATAGGGAATTCTGAACTTGGCGAATACACTCCAGCCCTCTCGGTCGTAGTAATCCCGATAGTCGTCGTGTAGAACGAAAGTCGTGAGGGAGGCCTCCAGATCTTTGAGGCCCCAATCCTCCATGGGGGCTACCATGGAGTAGAAGGTCCCTCCGACTGAGACGTTGTTTCGACCTCCCAGGGCCTGTTCTGCCTTCAAGGCCCATCCGAAGTCCTCGGCGTTGGCGTCAAAGCCTGAGTCGGTCCGCCAGATCGCTAAAAGGTCCAGGCGAAGGGGGTTGGATCCTGCCGTGCGAAACGAGGGGCCGAACATGATGGGGAGGCCCTCTGTCCGGTTGTAGTTCTGCCCTGACTTGACGGTGAAGCGGAGGTCGCCCCATGGAAAATCCGGCCCGAAACCTTCACTATCTTCCGGATCTTCGGCGGAGGCGATCTGGTCACCCCGCTGCACGTAACGAAGGGGCTCATCAAAGATCCTCAGGTCACCCCCCACATCTCCCAGCTCTTCGCCAAAGATGCGTCCCCCCACCACCATGACGTCGCCGGTGACGACTCCACCGGACTCGAAGATCAGGTCCCCGTTCACCACGACCAGATCACCATCCACTTCGCCGGCGATGGTGAAGGGGCCTCCCAGGGCCGCCACATCCCCCAACACCACTCGGGTGGAGGGAATCCGGGTTCTGGCGGTGAAGTGGATCGTGGTAGGGTCGTTGAAGAAGTTGATGATGTCCTCTTCGACCCATCGAGGCAGATCCGCCTCCTCGATTGCGGGCTCCTGCCCAAGCAGCGGGGAGGCCCCCATGAGGAGGGATCCAGCCATGAACAAAAGAACCTTCTTCATCGTCGTTTTCCTTGTGAGGGACCTGCATCTTTCTTCAGGTCTCTTAGGCAGGGCCCGTACCAAGGAAGCACGACTGCCGTAACTTCTGGTTCGACTGGTACTTGCACGAATAATGTCTCAGTGTCCGAGGGTCATGATTTGGTTTCGATGGACCACGAAGTGTTGCAATCTGACACGCCTCTCCCGAAAAAGGAGACTACCCTTCGGTCTCCGTTCCGGACCGCAGGCCCAGTCTCTTCATACGTCGATAGAGGTTGGGTCGGTCCGTTTTCAAGCGGCGTCCCGCTTCAGCCACATTCCCCTGGGCCCCGTCGAGGGCTCCCTCGATCAGCGCCCTCTCGTAGTCGTCCATCCGATCCCTGAGGGGCCGGTGGTCTCCGTCCTGGTAAGGGGGAACGGGAGCCGGGCCGAGGGGGCTTACCGGCAGGAGCCTGGTAACCTCCTGGGCGTCTACCGGGCCGCCGGGACTCAGGATGGTCAAACGCTCGAGGATGTTCATGAGTTCCCGGACGTTGCCCGGCCAGGAGTAGGCGGCCAAGGCGGTCATGGCATCAGAGGTGAGATGGGGAGTGGGAAGTCCCTGCTTCTGCCTGAGTCGTTGCAGTATGTGAGCGACAAGAAGGGGGATGTCCTCCTTCCGCTCCCTGAGAGGAGGCAGGTGTATCGGCACCACCTCCAACCTGAAGAGAAGATCCTGCCTGAAGCTTCCCTCCTCCAGTTGGCCTCGAAGATCATGGTTGGTGGCCGAGAGGATCCGGACATCCACCTTGATGACCTTCCCTCCCCCCACCCGCTCCACCGCACCCGTCTCGATCGCCCTGAGGAGTTTTGACTGAGCCTCAGGGCCCAGGTCCCCGACCTCGTCGAGAAAGAGAGTGCCACGGTGGGCCAACTCGAACCGGCCCCGTCGCCGGTCTGTGGCGCCGGTGAAGGCACCACGCTCGTGGCCGAACATCTCGCTTTCCACCAGGTCCTTCGGGATCGCCGCACTGTTTACCCGAACGAACGGCCTTCCTTTTCGAAGTGAAAGGGCATGGATGGCGCTGGCCACCAGCTCTTTCCCGGTACCACTCTCCCCCGTGATCAGGACTCTGGCGTCAGTGGGAGCGACGCGCTGGGTCAGCTCCCTTACCCGATTGATGGCCGGAGACCTGCCAATCAGTTCGGCTTCGGGTCCCAATTCCTCCCGGAGTGCCCGAGAGAGATCCCGGGCCCGGCTGACTTCGGTGGCCCCCTGGACCGTAAGGAGAACCGCTTCCGGGGTGAGGGGTTTTTCGATGAAGTGGAAAGCTCCGAGGCGGGTGGCCTGGACCGCATCGCCTAGTGTGGCCTTCCCGCTCATCATGATCACCGGGACTCCCGGGGCCAGGTCACCGATTCGAGGGAGGGCCTCAAGGCCGGTCATTCCCGGGAGCATGAGATCCAGGAGAATCACCTCCGGGGCCTCCCTTTCAACCTCCTCGATTCCAGCCTCGGCGGAGCCTGCTTCCCGGATGGTGAACCCCTCCGCTTCCAGGAGGGAGCGGAGCATCCTCCTGAGGTTCCCTTCGTCATCAATGATGAGGATGTCCATTCGAGTCTCTCCAAGGGCGGGGGCGGCGGGTTCTTCCCGGGGGAGGATGTCCCGGAGCTAAAGCTTCAGCTCGGAAGTTCTACCAAAAATACGGCTCCGCCCTCAGGGTTGTTTCGACCCACCACCGTGCCACCATGAGCGGCGATGGTTTGCCGGACCATGGGAAGGCCGAGGCCGGTTCCCGAGCTCTTGGTGGAATAATCGGGATCCCAGATTTCTTCCAGGTCTTCTTGGGGGAGACCCGGACCCGAGTCCTGGAGTTCCACCCTGACCCAACCCTCTTCCCACCAAGCCCGGATTTTCACCTGGCCTTCCTCACCTGCGGCGTCCATGGCGTTGAGGAGAAGGTTCCTGAAACACCGGAGGAGGGCGTCGAAATGACCGCTGATGAAAGGAAGATCGTCGGAAGCCTCCAACTCCAGCCTTGATCCGCCGCCGCCGTGTTGGTCGATGAGGGAAAGGAGCAGCTCAGGAATGTCCACTTCCGAAGGGGGTCCCTCCGGCATTCGACCGAACTGGGCAAACGTTCTGGCCATCTCGTCCAAACGCTGGATCTCCTCCAGCAAGACCTCTCCGGCCTCCTGGACCGGACCCTCCTGGGACCTGCTCACGCTTGTGGCCGCCATCCGCATGGGGGCAAGTGGGTTCTTGATCTCATGGGCGACCCGCCGGGCCATCTCTGTCCAACTGCGAAGCTTCGCCGCCTGAATGGCCTCTTTTCGCCCCGCCGCCAGGTCTTCAGCCATGACCCTGAGGGCCTTCCTTAGGCTGGTGAACTCTTGAACGCCCCGGGAATCGGCGGGTCCCGGGGCCGGAAGGGGCTCTTCTTTTCCGATCAGCTCCGTCCACCCCACCAGGTCCTGGATGGGTCTGGAAAAGCCTCGGGAAAGCTGGCGAGCCACCCAAAAGGAAAGGCCACCAATGAGGACGGCCAGGACCAGGGCGACCAGGGGAAGGAGGGTGAGAACCCTGTCTGCGATCAGTTCAAAGACCTGGGAGAGGCGGAGGCTGTTGGAGAGGGCCTCCCCGTGGGCCTGGGCCGCTGCGGTAACCGTGGAGTCGCCCACCTGGGCTTCGGCCACCGCTTCCAGAAGGACTTGGCCTGACTCGGCAACCGAAGTCCAAGGACCAGCCGTTCCGGCGGCATCGACGCTGAAACGGGCGAAAAACGTCCCGATCAGGAGGAGGAGGACGGCCGGAACCAGGCCGACCCCAACGAGAGCCAGGAGGATCCTGTGCCGGAAGCTTTTGATCTTGAACATGATAGGGCCGGAAGGTAGGACCCTTCGGGAGATGTCGTCAAAGGGCGTTCAGCTTCCGGAGGCAGGTCGGACAGAAGCGCCATCGGGACCGCAAGGTCGCCCCACATGAGCATGTCCGGACCCGGGGATGACCGCACCAGGGGCAGCCGAGGCTGCCAACAGGGACCTCCCCGTCACACTTCAGGCAGGGGATGGAACTGCCGCTGTCTCCCTGAATCACCCGGCCCACCTCGTGGGGTGAGGTGATCCCTTCCGCGACTTTCCTGAGGGCGTCCTCCTTGAGGGACAGCATCCCGCCCTCCCGAGCAGCCTGGCGAAGGTGTCCAAGGGAGGCGCCGTCGGCCACGTGTTCTCTCAACCCGTCGGTCATGGTCAGGACCTGGAAAATGCCGGTTCTCCCTCGATACCCGTCGGGGCATTCCCCACAACCCTCCCCTTTTCTTCCTCCACAGCGACGACAGAGGCGTCGAACCAGTCTTTGGGCCACCACCCCCGCCAACCCGCCCGCCAGGAGGTAAGGGGGAACGCCCATGTTCAGGAGGCGGGTGATAGCCCCAGGGGCGTCCACGGTGTGCACGGTGGAGAGGACCAGGTGTCCGGTGACGGCGGCGGCCATGGCGATCTCCGCTGTCTCCCGGTCCCGGATCTCCCCCACCATGATGATGTCCGGGTCCTGGCGGAGGACTGATCGGAGGGCGGCGGGAAAAGTCAGCCCGGCTTTGGGGTTCACCTGGACCTGGTTGGCACCTGGGAGGCGGTACTCAACGGGGTCTTCCAGGGTCACCAGGTTCTGGCCTTCCCGGTCCAGCTCCCCGATGCCGCCCGCTCCCATCCCGCGTTCGCCGGCAGCGACGAGTTCTGGGCGGTGGTGCCGCCGGTACTCTCGGT
>RCNC010007794.1_pt1 | contig 12508 bp, 11 predicted proteins | sample 2041301 | NCBI WGS metagenome assembly RCNC01 (sample SAMN09708231, study PRJNA481090) | Marine sediment metagenome, whole genome shotgun sequencing project. | biome: marine sediment; feature: ocean; material: sediment; isolation source: Sewage treatment plant 13A marine sediment (STP13A) ... | reverse complement strand
TACCTGAAGTTTTCATGCTACCAGGAGTCCCTGATCAATGTGGTCAGAAAAGGAAAGTCTGGTGCTGAGGAAATACAGCAGATGATGGCAGATTTCAGAGCATATCCACCGAAAGAACTGAACGGATCTCCTGTTGTCACCATCCGTGATTACCTGGAGCAGACCAGTACGGATAGCATCACCGGAGCAAAGGCTCCTATCGATCTGCCCAAATCAAATGTACTTCAGTTCTTGCTTGAAGATGGCAGTAAGGTCTCTGTCCGACCTTCGGGAACCGAACCCAAGATCAAGTTCTATTTCAGCGTCTACGATCAACTGGACAACAGGAACGATTATAAGCTAGTAAAAGGGAAACTGGAGGAAAGGATTCAGGCGATTAAAGAGGAGTTGAATTTAGTCTAAACCAAATCGCAAGTCATGAAATCATACCGTAAAGAACTCTGGTTCGAAATCAAACAGCGCAGGGAGTTAATCAACATAACCCCGCAGGTTGAAGAGTGCCTCCGCGAAAGCGGCGTTCAGGAAGGTCTTGTACTTGTTAACGCCATGCACATCACCTCATCTGTATTTATTAATGATGACGAGCCCGGTCTGCATAACGATTTTGAAGTTTGGCTGGAGAAACTGGCACCTGAGAAACCCTACAGCCAGTACAGGCACAATGGGTATGAAGACAATGCGGATGCCCACATCAAACGCACCCTTATGGGACGCGAGGTGGTAGTTGCCATTACCAAGGGACGTCTTGACTTTGGTCCCTGGGAACAAATCTTTTATGGTGAGTTTGACGGCAAACGCCGCAAACGCGCCCTGGTGAAGATTATTGGGGAATAAGCTAAGATTTACATCCTCACCCCAATTACAAGTATATCATCCATTTGAGAATTACTGCCCATCCAGTCAGATAGCCTCTTATCCAGTATATCTTTCTGATCATGCATAGCCTGATCCTGAATTTCTATAAGTAAATTCTTGAAATTTTTACTCAAGAGTCTCTTTCCATCCCTACCCCCTTTCTGATCAATAAACCCATCAGAGAACAGATAAATTGTATCACCCTGTTCCAGCTTAATATCGTGGTTGGTAAATGCTCTGTCCTTACCCTGATAATAGCCCAGAGGCATCCTGTCTGCCTTAAATTCTTTCAATTCAGCTTTACCATTCACATCTCTAATCAGGTACAAGGGATTATTTGCCCCAGAATATTGCATCATGTTATTTTTCAGGTCCAATACACACAATGCCAGATCTATTCCATCTTTTGCTTCGTCGCGTTCTCCATGTTGCCTGAGGGAATACTTGATCTGTTTTCTTAGTTCATGTAAAATCTGGTTTGCTTGGGTTATCTCCCTTCTTTGTATTATTTCAGTTAAATAACTTATACCAAGCATACTCATAAATGCACCTGGCACACCATGACCTGTACAATCGGCAGCTACCAGTACGATATATTGGTTCACCTGTTTAATCCAGTAGAAATCCCCGCTTACAATATCCCTGGGCTTATAAAGAATAAAATTCTCATTTAGAAGCTCTGTAATATAGGTAGGAGGAGGCAACATGGCAGCTTGTATCCTCTCTGCATAAGAGATGCTGTCAATGATCTCATGATTCTGTTTGTTTATTGCCTCATTCAAAACCTTCAGTTCCTCATTTGCTTCTAAAATCTGATCATTTTGCTCAACAATCTTCTTATTGGCCTTTCTTTTTTGGACATAAGCATAGACGATAACTATCACGATGAGTACAACCAAACTGAATCCAGCTGCCAGTGCATTTCTATAGATTTTTTGCTGCTTGATTGTGGCATCCTTGGCTACCAGCTGTGATTCCTGCAACGCTATCTGCTGCTGTTTCTTTTCAGTTTCATACTTTGTTTCTATCTCCAGAATGGCATTGGTTTTCTCCTCTTGAAACATACTGTCTCTCGTGACAATAACAATCTCCGAAAATTCTAGAGCCTTTTTATAATTGCCGAGCCTTTTGTATGCTTCCACCAATGTATTTGCAGCAGAACTTTCTATATATAGTGATTTCATCTCTCTGGCAAGCTCTATCGCTTTATCTCCATACTCTATTGATTTGTTCAAATAATTGATCCTTCGGGCTCTGGAGAGAGTAAGTGGATCTGCAAGTCCATTATTGAATGAGGCAAGATTCGCGTATGCGCTAGCCATCCCTTCTTTATATCCCATCTCCTCAAATAAGTCAACAGATTTTAAGGAGTACTCAATAGCCTTGTCGTACATGCCCAGATTCCTGTAAATTTCGCTCATATTGATATAACATATGGATATTCCCTGCCTGTTGTTGTTTTCGCTGTGAATTACAAGTGCATTTTCATGATACTCAAGCGCTTTTTCGAAGTCACCTTCATTAAAGTATGAAATCCCCAGGTTAATGGAACAAATTGCTTTTCCTCTAGTGTATCCAATTTCCGAATACAAATACAAAGATTTTTCGAAGACTTCAATGGCCTTATCATTGGAGTTACCCATCTGGTGCACAGATCCAATGTTATTATAGGTTCTGGCCATCTGTCTTTTATCACCAAGCTCATCCGCAATTTCAAGAGCCTTATAGAAATACTCTATCGCCTTATCATATTCGCCTTTAAGTTTATGTGTATAACCGATGTTGTTGTAGCAGGTAGCCAGTCCCTCCCTATCCCCTATCTGGATAAATGTACTCTGAGCTTTCATCAGATACTCCAATGCTGAGTCATTTGCTCCCTTCAACTGTAGAATGGTGCCAATATCCCTGAGAGCTTCGGCCTTTCCTGCATCGTAGTCAACTTTTTCAGAGATTTCAAGTGCTTTATGATAATAGTAAGTTGCGCTGTCGGGCAGTGAGTGATGATATCTGTCACCAAGTCTCAATAATACATATATATGATTGGTATCCTGTTTCGCCTCAACAAGTAACTGTCTTAGGGAATCGATGGCTTGTTGGTCCTGTCCAATGACATTTAAACAAAAAATAAAACTGAAAGAGATGAAGGGAACTATGGTCCTGAAAAATACTCGCAATGGATTTTTCATGGGATAATGAATTATTAACTGGCGTTTTAAATTAACCTCATAATTTACGAAATTGATATTGATATAGCTAATGTATGGAAATAGGGGCTAGCCCTGGTGAAGATTATCGGTGAGTAAGATAAGCACTCAAAGAAAATAGCCGAGAGGGTTTGACGCACCTGCAAAATTCGAAGATATTTATTTACTCATCTGCCTATGGTGCAAACAAATGATGCCACACATTGTTATAATCTACAGCAATGTTCTTTATTGAAGTTTAAGGATATTCGCCTATATACAGTAGATTGTATATGAAGGAGCAGGGCCGCTGGTCTGTGATGAAAAATGGCTCTGAAATTAACATATAGAAAGGAGGAAAAATGCCACTATACATGGATCGGCATGACGTTCGTGCAGCATCTTCAGAACAGGTAGCACAGGCCCACCACCAAGATCTTGAAATCCAAGCTCGCCACCACTGCAAGGCTTTAACCTACTGGCACGATGTGTCTCAGGGAATTGCGTTTTGTCTTGTGGAAGCTCCATCTGCGGCCGCTGTTCGCGCGATGCACCGGGAAGCACATGGACTTATGCCGAATCAGATTATTGAGGTTGACGCCTCAACTGTGACTCAGTTTCTGGGGAGGGTAACCGATCCTGAAGCAACTGATGGGCCACCTGTGCCGGATAGTGCGTTTCGTGCGATTGTGTTTATTGACATGGTGAGTTCCACCGACATAACTAAAGCTCTGGGGGACTCTACTGCACTTGACCTCGTTCACAGGTATCGTGACATCGTTCGCAGGGCACTCGCGGACCATGACGGACGTGAGGTCGATCGGGCCGGAGACGGATTCCTAACTAGTTTTACGTCTGCCAATTCTGCTGTTACTTGCGCAATAACGATCCAACGTGAGTTATTCAAAGACAATGCGGATCGGGCAAATGGCTTGCTGGTACAAGCCAGGATTGGTATAGGGGCTGGTGAACCCGTTCAGGATGGGGAGGCACTTTTCGGCTCCACAATAAATCATACATCTCGAATTTGCAGTTTTGGAGAGCCAGATCAAATCATAACTTCCCGGGTAGTGCGTGAACTCTGTATGGGAAAAGATATCTCCTTTAAGTCCCTGGGACCAAAAACACTGAAGGGATTCGACGATCCGACCAATCTGGAGCTGGTTGAATGGCAGAAATAGCCCTGTCATCCAGTCCTCCATCTAATAATTGATTTCTACAGAACCTTATGCCCCTGGCAAAATATTCTGATTTACTCTGAAAAGATTATTAGGGTCGTATTTGTTTTTGATTTTAACCAATCTCTCGTAATTGTGTTTATAGCTAGCCTTAACGCGATCTTGTCCTTCATCCATCATAAAGTTGGAATAGGCGCCACCAGAAGCATAAGGATGTAATGCTTCCCAATATTCTTTACACCATGTTGTAATTTTATCTGCATTTGCAGGATCTGGATCAACACCAACAATCACTCCGGCATACTTTGCATCTCGATAAGCCCATGGGGTTTCGTCATTTCCAACTTTACTTGCAGCACCACTAATTGGATACATATGCATTTGAGAAAGCGGTGTTGGTATTTTCGATCCAAACTCTAAATGCTGAGCTCTAACTTCTGACCCTAATTCATTAAAAAAGTCAGCTTTCCAGTACCATTGCAGACCTGGAGGGAACAATCCATCAAACAATGTTTGTACAGATGGATAAGGCATGACACCTACATGCTCAAACAAAGGATCCTTAGAAAGTATTGGTTTGAATATTTCTTCAGCTTTATCCAGATCGCCAACATAACACCATACAATACCACAAAATTGTTTATTGTGAAGATGTTCTGGGAATGGAGCACCAGGAATAACCATTGTTGTAATGAAGCCATTTAAATCATCAGTGGCATTATGAATAAATTCATGATACCATTCCATTATTTCTTCTGTTTTTTCAATGGGCCACAAAGTCGGACCTCCAAAAACAGTTTTGACGTTATGAGCTTGAAATTTAAATGAAGTAACTATCCCAAAGTTACCACCACCTCCTCGAATAGCCCAAAAGAGATCAGTATTTTGATTGGCGTTTACGGTAACAAATGTACCATCAGCTAATACCATATCAGCTTCTAATAAATTATCAATAGTAAGTCCGTATTTCCGTGATAAATGACCCACTCCGCCACCAAGTGTCAAACCTCCAACACCCGTGGAAGAAATTATACCTGCGGGAACTGCCAGACCAAACGGATGCGTTGCGTGATCAACCTCTCCCCAAACATTTCCACCTCCAACCCTAACTGTTTTTTCAGCAATATCAACGCGGACAAATTTGATGCCAGACAGATCAATAACTAAACCGTCGTCACATATGCCCAAACCTCCTCCATTATGTCCACCTCCCCGAACAGCAATTAATACATTATTTTCTCTGCCAAAATTCACGGAATTCATAACATCGGCAACATCCACACATTTTACTATCATACCAGGATGTTTGTTTATCATCGCATTATACACTTTACGTGTATCGTCATAGCTAGAGTCTTGAGGAAGGATTATTTCTCCTCTGATTTGAGAAGTAAATTCTTGAATAATAGCTTCATCTAAGCTTTTAATTGATCTTGACATTACGTTTTTGAATAATGTTTGGTGAGAATAATTTATTCAGGTAAGTGTCTTATATTAATTTAGTCTAAATTAGTATTAATTAATCGATTAACCTAGAATAAATATCTTTTTCTTACTTATTGCCTTTTTCCCATTAAGCAGAGAAAGGTATACAATGTGTCAGGAATATGGGGTGCTAGATAAAGTCACCGGTGGATAAGTGGACTATACTACTCCTTGTTCAGTTCATAGTATTTATTAATGATGGTGAATTGTGGATTTCAGGCGTTTCTCAGGTTAAGCCTGATTTCTGCTATTCCACCGTGCATTAACATATGCATCCTGAAAATCTTTATGGAAAGAAAAAGTCCCCCGACAATTGAAATTACCAGTACTCCAATGCTGGTCAAAATCTGCCAGGCCGGGATATCAGAAACACCCAGGCGTAACATGGTCTGAACAGGTGCTGTTATGGGGAAAATAGACAGAAAAATCCAGATAGAACTATTAGGAAAAGCCATGAGCAAGGATGCAAACCAGAGAGGCACAAAGCCCAACATCACATAGAACATTGATAACTGGCTCCCTTCCCTGGCATTGGGACTGATGGCTCCGATGCCTATGGAGAGTACCGCAAAGAGCATATAACCTAAAATGAAGTAGATAGTCCCCAGGATCAGAAAATTGGCCGGTAACTGAATGCCACTCATAAATCCACCAAAAGAAGATGAGGCAAGGTTTAGTATTAAGGGGGCTGAGATCAACCATACCAACACCTGTAACAGCCCGGCAATTCCCAATGCCAATATTTTACCTAGAAGCAGTTGGCGAATGGAAACCGAAGAAAATAATACCTCTATGAGGCGGCTCTCCTTTTCCTCTCCCAATCCACTAATTAAAGAGGTGGCTCCGAACATAAGAGCAAGAGAAAGTAGAAGAGAGAATATTGCCGGGATAATAACATTACCAACATTACTCTTTTCAATAGCTATTTCTCCTTGCTCCGTTATGCGGGTAACTTCCAGATTTATAGGGGATACGATAAGTGCGATAATATCGGGCGGCACCTTTTCTTTCAGAAGACTCGCTGTTAGAAAACTCTTAATATAAACTTCAGTAGATGGAGGTGTTTTAGGCTCTTTCTCGAGCGTGTATCGCTTGATTGTGCCTGAAGAAATGTAATCTGATGGGATAATGATAAACTCCGAAATTTCCTGTCTGCCCATAGCCTTGCCTGCTCCTTCCACAGATGAAAAAGGGACGAGTCTGTCAAATCCCTCGTTGGTTTGACTGTCAAAAATTCCCACTTCATCCACATATCCGATTACAGTAATTTCATTTACAGGTGCATCGGACAGGCTACTCACCAATTTAATAATCCCGATGCCCAACAGGGCCATTACCGGCACAATAAGGGTTAGAATGATAAAACCAGGCCTTCTAATGGCGAGCAAGAATTCGTGCTTGAATATCAAATAGGTCTTATTCATGATCTGCTCCTGCTATATTTAGAAAAATCTCATTCAGGGAAGGTGTTCTAACTTCAAAGCGATTAATGATTATCCCCCGTTCTCTCATGTGATCAAGAATAATCTGAGGCCTTGTGTCCGTTGCCAGAACCAGTTCTACAGAATCCTTATTGTACTTTTTATCAATAACTCCAGGCAAATCACCAATTTCCCCCTCAACATTCACCTGAACCGAGTGTTTTCTGAATCTTGCCTTTACCTCCTCTATGCTCCCATACAGGACCTCACTACCGTCGTTTACCATCAGTACCCTATCACATATCTCCTCCACCTGATTCATCTGATGAGTGCTGAGAATAATTGCTTTCCCTTCATCCCTTAAATCAGCGACTATATTTTTCATCAGCTCTGTATTTACCGGATCAAGGCCTGAGAAGGGTTCATCCATTATGATTAATTTCGGGTCGTGAATAATGGTGACGATGAACTGGATAATCTGCCCCATCCCCTTACTCATCTCCTTGATTTTTTTCTTTCTACTCTCGAACATACCCGTTCTCCTGAGTAATACCTCTGCTTTTTCTTTGGCTGATGCCTTATCCATCCCTTTTAAGGAGGCAAAGTAAAGAATGAGATCAATGGCAGTCAGTTTTTTATACAAGCCCTTCTCTTCTGGCAGGTAGCCAATTTGATTTTTGCAGGCTTCATCCATTTGCTGACCAAAGATTTTCACCTCACCCGAATCGGGTTTCATAAAATCCAGAATAATCTTTATGGTGCTGCTTTTACCTGCTCCGTTGGGACCGATAAGTCCCAGAATCTCTCCGGGATCCACTGAAAATGATAAGTCCTCCACAGCCCTCTTACCGGTATAAGATTTGTATAAATGGCTTACTTCAACTGCTTTCATATGACTTGAGGTGAATTGATTTTCAAATATCATCAATTATATAGTAAATCGAAATTTTTATCGGGGAGTAAACTGCTTGGCGAAGTTCACCAGGTACAGTTTTTCCGAAGCGCGTGTAAAAGCGGTGTACAACCAGCGCAGATAATCGAGCGAAAGCATCTCCTCAGTAAAGTAACCCTGGTCAAGAAAAACCGATTTCCACTGTCCACCCTGGGCCTTGTGACAGGTCACGGCATAGGCAAACTTCACCTGTAGAGCATTATAATAAGGATCGGTGGATATTTTTTCTGCCACCTTCCTTTTACTTGGCTCGTCCGGATAATCCTCTGCTACAGAAAGATAAAGAGTTTTTTGCTGATCATAGTTCAGGGATGGGGCCTCCAGATCTATCACATCAAGAAGTACCTTCACCTCCATCTCAATATCCTTGTAATCGGGCAATGAGATCAGGATAATGGCAAATTTATGTCCGTGGACCTCTTCGGTGGAGAGAACCTTCTCCACCCTGATAATATCTCCGTTTGCAATGAAATCAATTCGTTTATCTTCATCCTTCCAGAAATAGTTGTTTTTCACCACCATCAGTAGATCTCCGGGAGATAATTGCTCCTCGCGCCATAAAATCTGGCTCCTGATCCCCGCATTGAACTTATTGGCTCGCTTGTTGGAGCGTGTCACAACTATGGTATCGGAAGTACCATAACGGTCATAGCTCGCAGAAATGGTTTCAAGCAGCTCGGCTCCGCTGATCATGGTAATATCGGGGAATGCATCAAAATTAAAGCGTGGATAATCTTCCAGACCATCGGTAATCAGGTTTCTTATGGAAGTGGCATTGTGAAGTATGCCTGAATCCTCTGCCTGCCTGACCACATCGGTCAATTCAATTTCCCGGACCCTGTATCCAAAACTTTCAAGGCGCTCACGGCTCAGGGCAGGACTCATATCAAGCCCTACAGGCGGCAACTGTGCTGTATCACCTACCAGGACTAACCTGCACTTCGATCCTGCCTCCACATAATCCACCAGGTCCCGGAGTAAATCGCCCGATCCGAAGAATGTATTCGGAGAACGGTCTCCAATCATGGAAGCCTCATCCACAATAAAGCAGGTCTGTTTATGGAGGTTGCGATCGAGGACAAACTCTCCTAAACCATCACTTCCCGACTTTTGGCGGTAAATCTTTTTATGAATGGTCCATGCAGGATGACCCGAATAGGCAGTCAACACTTTTGCCGCCCTACCTGTGGGAGCAAGCAACACACTTTTCTGTTTTAAAGCGCTCAAAGTTTTAACCAGGCTTTTTATAAGAGTGGTTTTTCCCGTACCAGCGTAGCCTTTCACCAGCATTATTTCAGTAGTATCTTCAGAAGCAAGGAAGTGTCCAAGCTCGCGGATTAGATCCTCCTGACCCAAAGTTGGTTGGAAATCAAGATTTTCTAACAGTCTTTCACTTATAAAATTTCTCAGCATCTCTTCGAATTATTGCGCAATTAAAAATACTTAATTTATTTTTTTTACTAAATTTGTTCACAAACGCTAAAAGAATACCCCATGAGAAGAGTAATCCAGATTCTATTTGTATTAATAATCATCGTCTTAGGGTATCTGATTGTTGAAAGCATCATGGAACCGATCAGGTTTAACCAGGAAGTTGAAACCAGAGAACAGGCTACTATTGACAGACTGATTGATATCAGGGAAGCTCAAAAAGCTTACAAAGATGTCTATAAGAAGTACACAAGTAGTTTCGATACTCTGATCGCTTTTGTCGATACGGGCTCGTTTACTGTCGTTAAAGCGGATGGTGACATTCCGGAAGACTGGCTCGATGAGCTGGGTTTTGAGAAGGCGCGTGAAAAGGCCTTGAAAGAGGGTGTAATCAGCCGGGTAAACATGCATGTTCCGGTTCTGGATTCGCTTTTCAATCCAGGATTCGCTACTGACTCTTTACGCTACGTTCCATTTACAGAAGGAGTTACCTTTGAAATGGATGCTGGTAAGCTGCTCACAAGTTCGAACCTGACTGTACAGGTAGTTGAAACTTTTTGCCTCTACGATGACCTGCTAAATGAGATGGACAGACAACTCGTTGTTAACTACAAAGACGAGCGGATGAAGATTGTTGGATTTGAAGGCGTAAAATTCGGATCCATGGAAGAAGGAACCCTAACAGGCAACTGGGAGTAATCTCCCTGACACTGATGCAGGTAGAGAGTGTAATATCGAATAATATTACGCAAGATATTCGGCTAAAAGGCCATCAATCCATCCGGTTTGCTCCGGATGGATTTTCTGTTTTAATTTCCGATGCCAGTTACACTCCTGTTTATCTGAAACAATACATATTTGAAGACTCTGTCCCTGTTGAAGAGCTGGTTACAGAATGCGGACGGATACTGGATGAGGACGGACTACTCTCGTTTGAAGGAGAGACAGTGCTGATTACAGACTCGATGGCTGTCACACTGCTTCCCAGGCAGTTTTTCAATGTTGATAAGAATCGGGAGATCCTTGAAAAGGTCTGCTCTCTGGATAAAAATGACAGAGTTTTTGACCGAATCGTAAAAAATCGGGATTTCCATATGATCTATGCAGTGCCGGATAAGATTATTGGACTGAGCAACAGGTTTGCCGGAGATGTGAAAATTCTTCATACGGCCGAATGCCTTTTATCCCTTTCAGATCAGGTCAAAGCAAGTGACCACCAGCGAGGTGTTCTTGTGGCTGAAGTGCAGGATCACACTCTGGATCTCCTGGTAATTGTCGGTGATCGGGTGCAATTGTTAAACCGCTATTCACTGAATGATCCCTCCGATTTTATTTATCACACCCTAAACACAATGAGGCAGCTTGGTCTTGATCCTGAAACCATCCCTGTCTATCTTTCCGGCATCATACATGAAGAACACCCACTAAAAGAGCTCCTGGTAAAATATATTAGAAATGTAATCTCTACGCCATATTACCTGGAGCATCTAAGCAAGGAGCAGATCCTTCGTTTCATGATTCTTTCAGAAGGCAGCAAGTGCGTATAATAAGCGGCATATTCAGAAGTAAGCAGATTCGTCCACCTGCAAATTTCAAGGCCAGGCCCACCACCGATTTTGCAAAAGAGGGCCTCTTTAACATCCTGATTCACCAATACGATATCGAAGACCTGGATGTACTGGACCTTTTCTCTGGTACAGGCAGCATCGCCTATGAATTTGCCTCCAGGGGAGCGCGATCGGTGCTTGCCATTGAGATGGCACCCTTGCACTTCAAATTTATTCAGGAGACCTGCAGGGGCCTGCAGATGGAGCAGGTTACCATTATCAGGGCTGATGCTTTCAAGTACCTGAAGAAACCAACTCAAGCCTTCGATTTAATTTTTGCAGACCCTCCCTTTGATCACCCTGGTCTGGATGAGCTTCCCGACCTCATATTTGGCACAGACGTTCTGAATAAAGAGGGTGTATTTATACTTGAACACCCTGGTTCTTATTCCTTTACAGCCCACTCCCGTTTTTTACAGCACCGCAAATACGGAGGAGTGAATTTTACTTTTTTTTCCTGAATTCAGGCTCCGTATCATTCCATCTTAAGCCTATTGATTTTACGATAAAAAAGAGTAATTTCGATTATTGCATCCCGAACACCAATAAACTAGATCTATGGGAGAAGAGTCTTTAAAACTATCAAAGGCAGAACTGGAAGAATTATGCCTGAAGCAGAATATTATCATTGAAAGACAGGACCCTTTTAATGATACCAAAATTTACCTGCCGAATATTGAGAAGATCAATAAAATGATCCGTGAATTTGACTTCCTGGTGGATGGTGCATCCAGGGGTAAAGCGGTAAATGAGATCAGTACGATTGAGAGGTTCCTTTTCGACAATGAAGAAAACACCGATGCAAGGAGCAAGTTTTTGGCCACATGCTACTCCAACGCTTCCATGTACATTGATAAACACCGGAGTCTAATTGAAGACAAACGATCAGAAAACTGGAAGTACCTTTTCGTAAACTATTTCAAGTTGGAGGATATTTATAATTACTTCAATAAGAAAGCTAGCGCGTCCACATTTTTTAAAACCTACGCCATCTACAACGAAATGGTCGACCTCACCTACTACGTGAAGTTGATGGAATATCTGAGAGCCCAGGTTGAACTTGAGATTCCTGTGGACGATGATCAGGATATGCCTGGACGAATTGACGAGATTAACCTGAAAGTTGCCATTCTCCACGAATTGGGTTTTATTGAGAAGCTTAAAGAGGTAATTCCGCACAACACCCTGCCAAATATGGCAAAATTCATAACCATCCTGTGCAATGAAGATCCTACCATCTGGAGAGACCTTTTAATGAAACTCAGGCATTTGAATCTCCAGAATGACAAAGACCCGCTAACAGAATTGAACCTGAACAAAGCACATGAAATTATGACGGTGTTTGGTATTGAAATTGAAAAAGATTAATATTGTTATATGGATAATATCAGTATCG
>RCNC010002398.1_pt1 | contig 12512 bp, 14 predicted proteins | sample 2041301 | NCBI WGS metagenome assembly RCNC01 (sample SAMN09708231, study PRJNA481090) | Marine sediment metagenome, whole genome shotgun sequencing project. | biome: marine sediment; feature: ocean; material: sediment; isolation source: Sewage treatment plant 13A marine sediment (STP13A) ... | reverse complement strand
AAGCATTTCTGGCCCAGGGCTTGATCCTTTGACACACCGGTTATCGCCTCTGCGGCATGGTTGAAATAGGTGATGTTGAAATCGGGATCTATGGTAAACACCCCGTCGGCGATGGAGTCCAGGATGATTTCGAAATGGGAGTTGGTCTGGTAGCTCACTGTTTTTTCCTCTGCTCGAAAAATTATTATTTGATGAACATAATATTGCAACTATGCAATTCAATGCAATAAAAAAATGCAAAAATGCAATTATCTGAATCTCCCCATCGGCCGTTTATATTTTTAACATATTGAAAAAATTGTTAATATTAATAAATGGATGCATTTCGTCCAGGTGGCACATATCCTGCTATTTAAATCCATAGCAGCGTTGATGGTTGTATAAGGTGCCGCCTAATGATGGTGGGAGAATGTAAAATGAAGGTAGCTATTCCGGTGTTTCAAACAAAAATTTCGCCACGGTTCGATGAGACCCAGGGATTTATCATGTTGGAAACGGAAAATAACGGGGTTGTTGCCAGGGAGAACCTGAGCACCGGGGGGTGGACGGTCATCGAAAAGATGAAGCACCTCCTGGACCAGGGGGTCGATGTCCTGATTTGCGGGGGCATTGACCGCGCTTCCCTGCAATACATGAGCTTCAACGGCATTCACGTTTATTCATGGGTGACCGGCGAAGTGGAAGATGCCGTGGAATGTTTTCTCGACAACCGCATGAAGCCCGGCATTATTCTGGGCGAACGAGGCGTGATGAAAGGGCGCTGGCAGTTTTGCAAGGGCCGCAATCATTTATGCCACATGTTCCAGACGGGCATTTATCAGGGCAAGGAGGAGGTGAAGACGATGCCAAGAGGAGATGGTAAGGGACCCAAAGGGCAGGGACCGCAATCCGGTAAGGGGCGCGGTGGCTGCAATAACGGTAAAGGCGGCCGCGGTAGCGGTCAGGGCAGAAAACAAGGATCCGGCCAGGGTAGAGGACAAGGATCCGGCCAGGGTATGGGCGGCGGATCGGGCCAGGGCCAGGACGGCGGAGGCCAGAGAAAGGGCAGTAGGGAGTAAGGAGTAGGCAGTAAGTAGAATTTCAGAGGACAGAAACCAGAGAACAACAAGGAGGTCAACCAATGCCAAGATTTAATCAGACAGGACCCGCAGGGATGGGGCCGATGACAGGTTGGGGTAGGGGAATGTGCAATACAGCCAGGCCCGCGCACGGGCCTGGCGCGGGCGACAACGCTGACTTTGGCCGCGGCATGGGATTTGGCCGTGGTTTCAAAGGGCGCTTTAGATCAGAAATGTGCGGATATCAGGGGGGAAGACTGTTCCGCAACCAAGGCGCGGCTCTGCAGACCAACCCGGTGGATGCCTATCCTGAGATCGAGGCCCTCAAGGCTCAGGCTGAATCAATGCAGCGCACTCTGGATGCGTTCAACAACCGTATATCGGAAATGGAAAATAACTAATGCTGCAGATTTTATTTGCCGGCAGGGATCTTGCGTTCTTGCCGGCTTTCAAAATAGAAATCGAAGAAAGCAATGGCCAGGTCACATGCCTGGAATCGGGGCAGCAGGTGCTCGATGCGGTTTCCGAAAAACAATTCGACCTTCTGGTGGCGGATGAGACCTTGGAGGACATGTCGGGCCTTGAATTGATCGAATCCGTCATCATGAGCCAGCCCATGCTCAATTGTGCGGCTGTTAGTTCGCTTTCAAAGGAAGACTATCATGAAGCCAGCGAAGGGCTGGGGGTATTGATGCAGCTTCCGTCCGCGCCCGGCAGGGAAGAGGCCGATGCGCTTATGAAACATTTGAATAAAATACAATCATTCAAGGTGGGATCATGATTATCAGTGTTGCCAGCGGTAAGGGCGGAACAGGCAAGACCACCGTGGCTACCAATCTGGCGGTTTCCATGGGGACGGGTGTGCAGCTTCTGGACTGTGATGTGGAAGAGCCCAACGCCCATCTATTTGTTTCTCCGGTAATTGAACAGTCAGAAACCGTTTTTACGGCAGTTCCCAAAATCGACAAGGACAAGTGTACCTTTTGCCGCAAATGTTCCGACATTTGCCGTTTTAAGGTGATTGCCATTGCCGGCAAGACCATTCTCACTTTTCCGGAGCTGTGCCACAGCTGCGGAGGGTGTATGGCCGTATGTCCCGAGGGGGCCATTACCGAAATCGGGCGTGAGCTCGGCCTGTTGGAACAGGGCACTTTCGATGCCGGTGATTTTGTCCAAGGACGGATGCGGATTGGCGAGGCCATGTCGCCGCCTTTGATCAAAAAGGTGAGGGAGCGGGTAAAGCCCGACAAAATCAACATTATCGATGCGCCTCCGGGCACATCCTGCCCGGTGATCGCGGCCATGAAAGATACGGATTTTGTGCTGATGGTCACGGAGCCCACGCCGTTTGGCCTGCACGATCTCAAGCTTGCGGTTGAGGCGGTGAAGCTGCTGGGCATACCGCATGGCCTGGTGATTAACCGATCCGACTTGGGCAACGACGAAGTCTGGCAGTACGCCCGGACGGAAAATATACCGATTCTGATGGAAATCCCTTTTGACCGAGCGATAGCGGAGGCATATTCCCAGGGTCGTTTGATGGTGGAGGCCATGCCCGCATGGAAGGGCAAATTCCAGGAACTGTTCAGTCGCATCGAGCCATTGAGCAAGGCCCGGGAAAACCGTAATTAAAAGGGTAAGGTAATTTAATGAAAGAACTGGTTATTTTGAGCGGTAAGGGCGGAACAGGCAAGACCAGCCTGACCGCGGCCTTTGCCTCGATTGCTGAAAACAGTGTGTTGTGCGATGCGGATGTGGATGCTGCCGACCTTCATCTGTTAATGCACCCGGATGTCCGGGAGAAAACGGATTTCATGGGCGGCAACATAGCTAAGATCGATGCCCAAAAGTGCACTATGTGCGGTCAGTGCATCGATCTTTGCAGGTTTGACGCCATCAGTGATGATTTTGTTGTCGATGACATCGATTGCGAAGGCTGCGGTGTGTGTGTGGATCTTTGTCCGGAACAGGCCATCGATTTTCCTGTGGTCAAATGTGGTGAATGGTTTATTTCGGATACCCGTTTCGGTGCGATGGTACATGCCAGGCTCGGTATTGCCGAGGAAAATTCAGGCAAGCTGGTCACGCTGGTACGCCAGGAGGCCAAAAAGATAGCCGAAGCCAAACGTGCGGAATTGATCATCACGGATGGCCCCCCGGGCGTGGGGTGCCCTGTTATCGCCTCGGTGGGCGGGGCAACTGCCCTGCTGGTGGTGACCGAACCCACGGTTTCCGGCCTGCACGACATGCAGCGCTTGCTGGAACTGGCCGCATATTTCAAGGTGCCCTCTATGGTTTGCGTAAACAAGTTTGACCTGAATATGGAGCAGACAGCAGCGATCGAAACGCTGACCGCTGAAAAGAGCCTCCCGTTTGTGGGGAAAATTCCTTTTGACCCGGAGTTTGTCAAATCCATGGTTCTCGGAAAAACCATTTTAGAGTACCGGCAGGAAGGTGAATTGAGTTCTACAGTCAAACAGATTTGGAAGCGTATCCGGGAGAATCTTTAATCTTTCGGGTTTGTCACGGTCAGGAATTTAGGACGCAACGTTAATTTTTAAGCCAATAGAAAAGGAGAATTATAAATGGAAAAAGGAAGAATAGCAGTCCCTTCAAACGGGGCAGGCGGGATGGACGGAACGCGATCAGGGCATTTTGGACACTGTGATGTGTTTACCTTTATCGATGTGGAGGATGGGGAGATCAAGAACGTTTCCACTCTCCAGAATGAGGAACATGTCCAGGGCGGATGCATGGTGCCCGTTAATTTGTTGGCCGATAATAAAGTGAACGCCCTGGTGGTGGGCGGCATCGGCATGCGCCCGCTGATGGGCTTCAAGCAGGTGGGTATCGATGTGTACCATGATGCCGAGCGGACTGAAATTCGACCGGTGGTGGAGGACCTGATTGCCGGCAAACTGGAAGAAATCAGAAGCGACCAGGTTTGCGGTGGCGGCGGCGGAGCCATGGCTTGATCACAAGGTCTTAGCCTGGAATTTTTGTCAATACAAGGTTGATCAACAAACAGATCAAGGGAGTGGTATATGAAAGTAGCAGTTACATCCAAGGGAACAGACCTTGATTCAGAGGTCGATCCAAGGTTTGGCCGTGCGGCCTATATTTTGATTGTGGAAACAGACGATGATACCGTCAACGTCATGGATAATTCGGAAAATGTGAACGCATTCAAAGGCGCCGGCATTCAGGCTGCCGCCAGTGTGGGCGACAGCGGCGCCGAGGTTTTGCTGACCGGTTATTGCGGGCCCAATGCATTTAAAACCCTGGCTGCGGCAGGTGTCAAAGTGGCCAACGATGCTTCCGGCACGGTGAGGACTGCAGTGGATGCCTTCAAAAGCGGCAATGTGATATTTTCCGACGTGGCCAACGTAGACGGGCACTGGTGATAAATTCGCCTGACGGCGAATTTATGGTACGCGGCTGCGCCGCTATCTTAAAATATATATTAACCTGGCGACTAATTAGCGAACTCCGTCATGCCGGACTTGATAAGCCTGCCCCGGCATGTTGTTAGCCGGGGGTATCCAGTGCTTTTCTGGATAGCGCAAAAGCTTCACTGCGTGTCCTGGCTACGTGGGAATGACAACTCCCGGGTATTTAGCCACCGGAGTAATAGAATCCATTTAAACTGTTGCCAGGGACTCCAACGTGTTTCTAATGAAATCCAAAATACACATTTTGTTTGCGACATAACTGCAGGGTGAGGAAATTTGACCTGTCAAAGGCACGATAGGTAAACTTTTTACATGGTAGCGACGAAGTCGCATTTCATAAAAGCGTGGAACACGATTTTATTTTCAATGATTAAATTGGTAACAGCGTTATCGGTGAATTCAGAAAAACTCGTGAAATCAATGTGAATGAATAGGAGTACGGGGTGAACGATTCAGATTTTGATTTTTTTCAGGACCACTCGAGAAACTATCTTGAAATGGCCTTGAAGACGGACAAGCAGGAGTTGATGGAAAATCCGGACGGGTATGGGAAACGAACCGGCGTGTGCGGAGACACTGTTGAGATATATCTAAAGGTTCGCCAGAAGCGAGTGGAGGCGGTGTCTTATCATGTGGACGGCTGCGTCAACACAAATGCCTGCTGCAATACCGTCGCCCATATGGCTGAAGGCAAAAGCGTCGATGCCGCCTGGGGGATCACACCCGAAAGGGTCATGAAATATCTAGAAACCCTCCCCCCGGGTCATGCCCACTGTGCCGAATTGGCTGTGGGGGCTCTGTATCTGGCGCTTTCAAGATATAAGGAACTCGATCGTAATCCGTGGAAAAAAGGATACGGAAAAAGTTTTTAAAACAAATCCACCCCGCGCCTTAAAGCGCGGGGTGGATTTGTTTTTAGGAGAGGTCTACGGCGGCAGTCAGCCTGCCAAGTGTAGCGGAGAGATAATCCTGGTCCATGACAACAAGTTCGATGGCCTGGTTGGGGCAGGCATCCACGCACCGACCACATCCCCGGCAGGTTTCGGCGATGTGGGCTTTCCCATCGGCAAGCTGGATGGCATTGACGAAGCAGATATCCTTCGTGCATGTGCCGCAACCTACACAAAGACGGTTAACGCGGAAGGCAATGCCGGGCATACGGGTCAATTTGTCGCCGATATCCGGTGTGATGTCCGGCAAAAGGCGCCAGAAACAGCAGCAGGGGCAGCAATTGCAAACGGTGAACAGTTTTTTTCCGGGGCGCACATTGAGCCACACCGCATCGAGCTTGTTTCTACCCACCAGATGCACCAAACCTGCTTCGCGGCAAAGCCGAACGTGTTCGTGTGCCTGTTCCGCGCTGACCGGGCGACCGAATTTAGGGTTGATATCCATGGCGGCCTCACCCATGAAAAGGCAGCCCATTTCAATGGGAAAGTCTTTGCAGTCGGCTGATTCCCTGCAGATGCAGAAATCCATGATCCAATGAAAGCCGGCACTTTCGATGATGTGCTCCAGAATTTGAGATGGCAGGACCATGTCCGCGGGTTTATCCAAATCCTGGTTGACGGGGATTGTGCTATCCCTGGGAAGGTACAGAATGTCGTCATCTTTGAACAGCAGATGATCGATAACCTTGCCCGCGAAACCATAGTGGGAAAGCCGGGACAGCAAGAAGCGACCGGAGAAGGTTTTGTTGATGATTTTTCTGATGGCATAGGGACTGGCCATAATAAATCTTGTTGTGCCTTCTTTGGTGGTCTGTATTAAATTAGTCCTATCTTCAGCTTTTGAAATAGCTTGCGATTAGGATTCAAGGGGTCAAGGAGCCAAGGAGTCGAGTTAAGCACAACATTGCTCTTTGCTTTTGGGCGGTAAGAGCCATAAACTGACGGCAAAGAACACTCACTTGACCCCTCGACCCCTTTGGAACCTTGAATCCTATATGACTGTAAAAAATAAGTATCTCAAGGTTTATATTACCGAGTTCAAATTCAGGTTCCACCGTTTCTAAAACCCTTCCATCCTGGCAATGATCTCTTCCATGACCTCGTCGGCACCACCGCCGATGGAGGTCAGGCGGGAGTCCCGAAAAGCGCGCGATATGGGCATCTCGGCCATATAACCAAGGCCGCCGTACATCTGCAAACACCCATCCGCCACTTTGTGCCCCAGCCGGCCGGCCATCAGTTTTCCCATGGAGACCTCCTTGGTTACGTCCAGGCCGGCCATTTTCATACTGACGATGTGGTAGGTCATCCGTTTCAGGCCTTCGATTTCGGTCAGCCAGTCGGCCAGTCGAAGCCGCAGGACCTGCTTTTTGATCAGCGGTTTCCCAAACACAATCCGTTCCCTGAGGTGTTCGATGGTTTTCCGGATGGTTTGCTGAGCACTTACGTATACCAAAGGCAGGGTCACGAACCGTTCGTGTTGAAACTGCTGCATCTGGTAGATGAAGCCTTCCCCTTCATTCCCGATTAAATGTTCGACCGGGATCTTCATATCGGCGAAAAACAGTTCTGCCGTGTCGCTGGAATGCATGCCCAGCTTGTCCAGTTTTCTGCTGACGGAAAAGCCGGGCAGATCTGTGGGAACTACGAAAAGGCTGAACGAGTGATAACCGGGCTCGTCGCTGGTTCTGGCCAGGAGGGTCAGAAAATCGGCCTGGGTACCATTGGTGATGTAGGTTTTGGAGCCATTGAGGATATAGTGATTTCCCTCTTTTCTGGCAGTGGTTGCCAGTGCGCTGACATCGGAGCCGGCCCCGGGCTCGGTCACCGCGATGGCGCTGACCATTTCTCCGGAAATGGCTTTTGTCAGATAGGTCTCCTTGAGAAAGTCGCTGCCGAATTCGTTAATGGCCGGGGTGGCCATGTGGGTCTGGACCGAGATAGCCATGGACACGCCGCCGGCGGTGATGCGGCCCATTTCCTCGACAAATGCGAGATCGTGCCAGTAGTCAAGCCCCTGGCCGCCGTACTTCGGGTCATAGCGAATTCCCAGGAACCCGAGGTCGCCCATTTTTTTAAAAAGTTTGTGCAGCGGGGAGATCTTTTGCTCCTCCCATTCTTCCACATGGGGGTTTATCTCCTTGTCCACAAACTCGCGAACAGCCTTTCTGATCATCTGGTGTTCTTTATTGAAGTAGATTGAGTCAGACATGCGCATCTCCGTATCATAATGTTTTAGGTTTAATCCAGGATAAGCCGAAACCACAAAGACACAAAGGACACAAAGTTTTTCCCTTTTTTGTACCTTTGATGTTAATTTCCCTTTGAAATAATCAATATTCAATATCCAATCAAGTTGCCATCTGCAATTGGACTTTGATGATTCGTTATTGGATATTGGGTATTTGTTTTTCCTTTAAGATGTCCCTTTTGCCAAGCATTGTTTTGAGGGCAGCAGTACGGATTAAGCAGATTCGTCCAAAAGTGCTGCCGGGACCAAGTTGTCCCGATGAATGACCTCATCGTCGTGTTTGTAGCCCAGGATCGCCTCGATGGCCGATGTTTTGGCCCCTTTGATCTGCAGCAGGTCATTTGAACTGTAGTTGACCAGGCCGATTGCTAGTTCTGTTCCTTTCCCATTCTTAAGCACAACAACACTGCCCATGCTGAACCGGCCTTGGATATCGACGATGCCGGAGGGCAGCAGGCTTTTGCCGTTTTTCAGGATGGCTTGTTCCGCTCCCTTGTCTATGGTGATTTCACCGCTGGGGCTTTTGGTAAAAGCAATCCACTGTTTCTTGCTGTTCAGGGGAACAGGACGGGGTTTGAAAAAGGTGCCCAAGGGTTTTCCCGAAAAAACATCCTTCAGCACAGCGGGGATGAACCCGCTGGCAATCACACTGGGTACCCCGCCCAGTGACACCTTCTTGGCTGCAGTCAATTTGGTGGCCATGCCGCCCGTGCCCAGGAAACCGGGAATCGATCCTGCTGCGGCAGACAGTTTGCTGTCGACTTTATCCACAAACTTCACGAGCTGGGCCTCCTTGTGAAGACGGGGGTCCTGGTCGTAGAGGCCTTCTATGTTGGTGAGGTTGACCAGAAACTGGGATCCGGTCAGGTTGGTGACCATGGCGCTGAGATTGTCGTTGTCGCCGAATTTGATTTCATCGGCAACGACCGTGTCGTTTTCATTGATAATGGGAATGATACCCCAGGATAGCAGGGTGATAAGGGTATTTCTGGCGTTAAGATACCGCCTGCGGTGCGTCAAATCATCCCGGGTGAGGAGGATCTGGGCGCAGCGGGCGCCGTGCCTGGCAAAGGCTTCCTCATAGGCCATGATAAGGCTGCTCTGGCCCATGGCAGCCAGGGCCTGCATCTGGGACAGGGAGTCGGGGCGTCGGGACAGGCCCGCTTTTTTCAGCCCCGCGGCAATGGCGCCTGATGATACCAGGATGATCTCGATGCCCTTTTTACGCAGCCAACAGATTTCCGTGGTGATATCATCGATCAGGTTGAGGTTCAGGCCGTTTTTGCGGGTCAGCACGCCGCTGCCCACTTTGACCACCGCTCTTTTTACGTTTTTCAGATAGGGTTTGCGGTCCATACCTTTTAAAATTCCTTGTTCATCAAATACATTATTTCACCAATCCTAATTTTCCTTCCGGGCACATACCTGAGCATATATCCAAAGAATTTTAAAAGAAAATATTTCCTTCGGAAATGACAAAATAAATTTAAATTCAAATTCTTTGTGGTTTTGATTTTATCCAGGTCAACCATCCAGTTTCAGATTGCGGTGGGTAAACGGTTTGGCATTTTCACCGGTGTAATCGGCAACAATGTGGCCATTGCCCAGCAGTCGCCATTTGTATATCATCAACCCTTCCAGGCCCACAGGGCCCCGGGCGTGTATTTTGTTGGTGCTGATGCCGACTTCCGCACCCAGGCCGAAGCGAAATCCATCGCTGAAACGGCTGCTGCAGTTGACGAATACATCCGCCGAATCCACGCGATCCATAAACTGTACCGCCCTTTGCTTGTCATTGGTAACGATCACATCGGTGTGCCCTGAACCGTATTGGTTGATGTGGTCGATGGCTGTTTTCAGGCTGTCGACGATTTTGATTGAAATAATGAGATCCAGGTACTCGGTCTTCCAGTCCTCCTCGCTTGCCGGCGTAACATCGATGATGCTTGTTGTTCTTTCACAACCGCGCATTTCCACGCCATTTGTATTAAATACCGCCTTCATGGCAGGCAAGAAGGCTTCGGCCGCATCCTCGTGGACCAGCAACGTTTCAGCGGCATTGCACACGGCCACGTATTGGCATTTGCTGTCCTGGGATATCCTGAGAGCCATATCCATGTCCGCATGCCTGTCAACATAGACATGGCAGATCCCGTCGGCGTGCCCCAGAACGGGGATGGTTGTGTTGCGCATGATGTGCTGTACGAATTCATTGCTCCCCCGGGGCACGATCAAGTCCACCTGGCTGGACAACCCCAGGAGCTCTTCGACATCGGAGCGGGTTTCCATGAGTCCCAGCCAGCCTTTGGGGGCGCCTGCCTGAATGGCTGCACGGCTGATGGTGCCCGCCAGGATCAGGTTGGTGGCGGCAGCTTCCCTGCCGCCCTTGAGCAAAACAGCATTGCCGCTTTTGAGGCACAGCGCGGCGATCTGAACCAGGGCATCGGGCCTGGATTCAAATATTACCCCGATAACGCCGATGGGGCTGCTCACCTTGAAAAGCTCAAGTCCGCTGTCGAGTTCAATGGCTCCCATTACACTGCCTACCGGGTCGGTCAGTTTCAACAGGCTGGCAAGTCCTTCGCAGGTTTCGTCGATTTTTTGGTCATCGAATTTCAGCCGCTTGAGCAGCGGTGCGGCAAGTTGCTCTAGTTCAGCCCGTTCAAGGTCGCCCTGATTGGCAGCCACAATGGCCTGACGGTTATCCTGCAGGGCCTTGATGATGGTGCCAAGCGCCTTGTTTTTGGTATTATGGTCCAGCGTGCCGAGCAGTGTTTTAGCCTGCACAGCCTGTTGGGCTTTCTCGAGTGTGGTCATGCCTTACCCCCTGATGTCAATTAATCCCCTGCTGATTACAGCACGGGATTAATTAAAATCCAACTTGTTTTTTCCGTATTATAGCAAACATTAAAATTATGCAAGTGAGAGACAATGGGAACTCAGCATTGACCTGTAAAAGAATTGAAGTTGCACCAGGGCTATGATAGTCGGTGTGAAACAATTCACACAAGATCCAGATACAGTATAGACGCTTTTCAATAGAATTTTTATCAGTTAATATAGGAGGTGAAGGCAATGGCGGTAAATGCAAAATTGAAGTGGACGGATGGATTGCAGTTTGTGGCGCGGGCGGGAGATAGCCCGGCGGTTATGCTGGACAACCATGAAGGCGGAAGCGGCCCCACTCCCATGGAGATGGTGCTGATGGGGGCGGCCGGTTGTACGGCCATGGACGTGATATCCATCATGCAGAAGAAGCGGGCGCCGGTTGATCGGTTTGAGGTGGCCATAGAAGGAGATCAGGCCGAGGACCATCCCAAACGGTACACAAACATCCGGCTCATGTTCACGTTTTTCGGCAACGGTATCAAACCCGAGGCCGTGGAGCGGGCCATTGATCTGTCGCAGAGCAAATACTGCAGTGTTATGGCTTCCCTGAATGCGGATGTGGAGTATGCGTACGAGATTAAGGGGGAGTGATCCCGGTGTTGCAGCACTGGGGAAAACGGAATCCGCATCTTGATTTACCTGCCGGCAGCCGGAGGAATGAAGCCATGGGGCCAAACCGATGATAAACCAGCGGGTACACGCGCTTTATTGAGGGATAAATTCAAATAGTAGAAGAGATTCTTATTTGCTACCACTGAAAATGTGGCCGCGTGTGATGTGAAATCCAACCGGAAGCCGGAGGAATGGTATGCTTAGTACAACCACCCGCAGCAGATTGTTTATCCTAATCTTTTTTTTACTGTTTTGCCTGCTTTTCGCCGGATGTGCCGTCCGAGAGCAGGCAGTACCTGAAAGGTCCTATAACGGAATTCCTGTCGGAGAGAGCTGGCAAATCATCCAGTCCGGCCAGGATGAACGTAAATTCCTGCTTTATGTGCCGGATGTTTACGACGGCACCACACTTGTTCCACTGGTGTTGAATTTCCATGGCTCGGGTTCCAACCCCAGCGCCCAGCTGGCATACTCGGATTTCACCGCATTGGCCGAGGAAATGGGGTTTGTAACCGCACTTCCCCTGGGGCAGTACAACAATCGTGGTTTAAACAGCTGGAACACGGTCAACGATCCGGACGACGTTGACGATGTCCATTTCACACGCGATATCATCGATGACCTCACCGAGAGACTCACCATCGATACCAAAAAGATTTATGCAGCAGGTTTTTCGGGCGGAGCGCGCATGATCAGCCGTCTGGCCTGCGACCTCGATGGCACGTTGGCGGCAGTGGCCCCGGTTGCCGGGACTCAGTTTCCAGTTGATTGCCAGGCTGCCAGGGCAGTACCCATCATTACCTTCCACGGAAAGCAGGATGCGGTCAACACCTACGTTCACAGCGAGGATTCACGTCCTTACTGGACATCCGGAGTGGAAGATTCACTGGCCGGGTGGGTGGACAAAAACGGATGTGCAGAAAATCCCTCCATCGAAATCGTGACAGATGCGATTGACCGGTTACGGTGGGGGGGCTGCCGGGATGGTGCTGAAATCGTTTTCTACAGAATTGCAGGCGGGGGCCACACCTGGCCGGGATCGTCCATTGTGCTGACGTCCCCCTGGTCGGGTAAAACCAGCAAAGACATCACGGCCACCCAACTGATTTGGGCGTTTTTTGCAACACACCCGCTGCCCTAAGGGGTTGGGCCGGCAACCCTGAACACCAGGATTTTCACAGGTCCATCCGGGCCAAGTCCTGCTTAAAAGTTGCCACTTTAACTGTTTTTTACCTTGCGTCCAGCTACCGGCAGGGATAAATCCCTGCACTACATGGTTGGTTCGAAGAATGGGCATGTA
>RCNC010002397.1_pt1 | contig 12514 bp, 9 predicted proteins | sample 2041301 | NCBI WGS metagenome assembly RCNC01 (sample SAMN09708231, study PRJNA481090) | Marine sediment metagenome, whole genome shotgun sequencing project. | biome: marine sediment; feature: ocean; material: sediment; isolation source: Sewage treatment plant 13A marine sediment (STP13A) ... | reverse complement strand
GGGCAAGCCCGCCGTGGTCGCCGGACCCTGGTCTACTCGGCCCTGGTTTTATCCGCTGTCATCGGAATGGTGGTCATGGTTATCCCCGGGTGGCTTCCATCAATCTCCCCTAAGGTCACCGGCAACCACTCGACAACCGTGCCGGAGAAAGCCCAGCAACCGCCGCTTTTGGCAGCGTCGACAGCGGTAGCCGAAAGGCCCATGCCGATACAGCAATCTCACGCAGATGCTCCGATTGCGGACACCACTCAGCCAACCGACGAATTGCTTGCCCCCACGCCAAAGAAGATGCCATTACCGTCACCCACCCAGGCCTCCCCCATTTCCGACGGGCCAGGGGTCACGGATCCGGTTGTTGAAACCGCCACATCCGATAGGCCGGCGCAAAAAACGGATCATCTCAAACCGGTACCACCGTCGCTTCTTGGTGCATTGACCGTGCGGAGAAACGACACGCTCGGGTTGATGATCAAGATCATCTATGGTGATTTTCGTGATAGCACCCTCAAGGCAGTGCTGGATGCCAACCCCCACATCGACCATGCCGATTCCATTCGCGTGGGGGACACCATTGCCTTTCCGGCCTTTCCGGCAGCGTTTGTTCAGCGCTCGTATCCGTTGTGGTGGCTCAAGGTGGATCAAACCGAATCCTTGGGTGCCGCTTTTCGAGAATCGATAAACGCATCTAAACATAAAGACGCGCCCTTGATGCGGATAATTTCCCAGTGGAATAATCAAACCGGACTGAAATACGGAATCTATGTCGCCGGCTATTTTTTTAATCTGGCCGCAGCCGAAAATATGATGGCAAATTTACCTGCTGAGTTTTCCGGTTCCGCCGAAATTGTTTCCGGCTGGACAGACCAAATCGTTCTTTTTTCAGATCCTTTTCTGGGAAGAGGATATTGACAATCGCAGGGTTGCAAAAAGGATGCTGGTGAAAATGTGAAAGAAAAGAAAAAACTCGGTGAAATGCTCATCGATGGCGGCCTGCTGACCGAAGAGCAGCTCAAACATGCCGTTGCCGATCACAAGCGCAACAATATGAAGTTGGGCGAATACCTCGTGCGTGAGGGAATTGTCAGCAGTTCCGAAATCGTGAACCTGGTTTCCCAGCAACTGACCATCGAAAAATACAAACCGGACGCCTATCCCATTGACATCTCTCTGTCCGCTGTCATCCCGCTTGAGATGTGCCAAAAATATCAGTTGGTACCTGTCGAGCGGACCAGCAACCTACTGAAGATCGCCATGACCGACCCCATGGAGATCAACGCCCTTGACGCCATTGAAGTATTCACCAATATCGAGGTGGAGGCGGTAATCTGCACCTATCAGGAACTCAATCATATGATTTCGAGCCTTTACGGCACCTATTCCGCTATCGGCGGGGTGCTGGACGGCATGAGCGACATGCAGATCGAGAGCGCCCAGGATGCTGAAATGGCCGTCGTTTCAGAGGATGTTGAAGTCAGTTCCCTGCACGATATGGCGGAAGAGGCGCCGGTTATTCGCCTGGTCAATTCGATCCTCTCCCAGGCCGTTCGCGAGGGTGCCAGTGATATTCACATCTCGCCGGAAAAGGATTTCGTCCAGGTTCGCTTCCGTGTAGACGGCAAGCTTCATGAGGTACCGGCGCCACCCAAGTCATTGCTTCTTTTAATTATTTCCAGGCTTAAGATTTTGTCCAACATGGATATTTCCCTTTCCCGGATTCCCCAGGACGGCCGCTTTACGATTCGCATGGACAACAAGGAGATCAATATCCGGGCGTCGACCATTCCCACCATCTACGGAGAAAACATGGTGCTGCGACTGCTCGATACCAGCGGTGGTGTCTATTCCTTGGAACAGCTGGGAATGAACGAAGCAGATATTCTCAAGCTGGATCCGATCATCAACAAGCCATACGGTATGATTTTGAGCACGGGCCCCACCGGAAGCGGCAAGAGCACGACGCTGTATTCCATACTCAAGAAGATCAACCAGCCGGACATCAATATCATCACCATTGAAGACCCCGTTGAATACCGAATAAACAAAATCCGGCAGATCCAGCTCAACCGTAAAGCGGGGATGTCATTTGCCAGCGGCCTGCGCTCCATTATGCGCCAGGATCCGGATGTAATCATGGTCGGAGAGATTCGCGACTCGGAAACGGCCAGTATTGCCGTTCAAAGTGCACTCACCGGCCACCGGGTCTTGAGCACGGTTCACACCAACGATGCTGCAGGGGCCATCACCCGGTTTATCGACATGGGCATCGAGCCCTTTCTCGTCTCATCGGTGATGCTGGTTTCCATTGCCCAGCGCCTGGTGCGGAAAGTCTGCCCATTTTGCAAAAAACCCTGGAAGCCACCCGCGGCCGCCCTATCCTACTGGGGGTTGGATAAGGTTCAGGGCGCCGATTTCGTTCAGGGAAAAGGCTGCTATAACTGCATGGACAAGGGGTATAAAGGGCGAACCGGTATATTTGAAATACTGGTCATCGATGAAAAGATTCAAGAGATGATCCTTCAACGGGCGTCATCCCAGGAAATTATGCGGACCGCCAGGGAATCCGGCCACCTGCGCACCCTGAAAGATGATGCCACACGAAAAGTGATCGAGGGAGAAACGACCCTCGACGAAGCCGTAACCGCGGTGATGATGTAGCAGGCTGAAATTTAAAAAAGCAATTATTATGGCCAAGTTTTATTACCAGGCAATTACTGAAAACGGCAGCTCCGTGTCCGGCGCCATCGATGCTGATTCTGCGGAAGGTGCCACCAATGCACTCGTGGCCCGGGGGTATATCCCACAAAAAATAACCGATGCGTCAAAATCGGGGATTGGTTTTTTCCTGACAGAACTGCAGGAAAAACTCACCACGGTCAAATTGCCAGAATTGATCCTGTTCACCAAGCAACTCAGGACACTGATCCGCGCCGGTGTCCCCATGCTGAAACTCCTCCAGGTACTTGAAAATCAGAGCGAAAACATCAAGTTAAAGCGGATTATCGTCTCCATTTCTCAGGATATCCGGGAAGGTGGGAGTCTGTATGACGGATTCAGAAAATACCCTTCCGTTTTTTCTCCGTTATATTGCAGCATGCTTCATGCCGGTGAAACCAGCGGAGCCCTGCCCGAAATCCTGGACCGCCTGATCTATATCCTGGACCATGACCATAAAATAAGAACCGATATCCGATCGGCACTACAATACCCAGCCATCGTCATGGTCTCCCTGCTGGCGGCGTTTCTAATTTTACTGACCATGGTCATACCCAAATTCGCCTTTATTTTCTTAAAATCAGGACTTCAATTGCCCCTGCCCACGGTGATCTGCATGAAGTTGTACGCTATCTTGACCGCCTATTGGCCGGCGTTGATCCTGCTGGCTGTGGGGTTGGGTATTTTTATCAATATCTATCTGAAAAGCGAGATCGGGCGATTCAGACGCGATCGGCTGCTTCTCCATCTGCCGTTGTTTGGCGTGTTGGTCCGCAAGGCAGCGATGGCACGGTTTGCAAGTATTTTTGCCATTCTTCAAACCAGCGGCATATCCGTACTGGAAACCATGTCCATTCTGTCTGAAACCATCAACAACGCGGCCTTGTCCAGAGCATTCGAAAATATTACGGAACGCCTGGAAGAAGGCCGAGGGATCTCCGGTCCGCTGGCCACGTCACCCTATTTCACGCCGATCATCATCAACATGGTTGCCATCGGTGAAGAATCCGGGAATCTCGATGAAATGCTCCACGAGGCGGCCGAACATTATGATTCAGAGCTCGAGTTCGCCATGAAACGGATCTCCGATTCCATCGGTCCGCTACTGACGGTTTGTCTGGCGGCCATGGTTTTGTTCTTTGCGCTGGCCATCTATCTGCCCATGTGGGACATGGTGAAAATGGTTAAATGATGAAAGATATTCGTTTCCATATCAGCCTGTATATCATCATTCCGGTAATTTTTGCCGGAATCGCCATCTTGTCCATCATTGTCACCTACAATACGACGACCTATTATCTGTCAAAGGCCTTAAACCCTCAATGGCCGGTGGTTTGGTGGGGGATGCTGCTGATCGCATTCACGTTGATCTGCGGCATCCTGATCGTAAAATTGCTTATCGATCCAGTGAAGCGTTTTGTTATAAAAACAAGAGGGTTAGGAATTGTAAAAAATGTAAATCCGCCAAAACATGCCTCGGTGGCCACCGATGACATGGGCAAGTTTACCATGGTTTTTGAACAGGTTTCGGAATTGCTGAGCAAGGTTGAAGCGCGGCAACTGTTTCCGGATATCATCGGCCAAAGCAAGGTGATGCGCGGGGTGTTCAACCAAATTGTCAAAGTGGCGCCTAAAGAATCCACGGTGCTGATTACGGGTGAGACCGGAACCGGCAAGGAACTGATTGCCCGAAGCATTCACCAGCACAGCAAGCGGCAGGACCGACCCTTTATCGCTATTAATTGCGCGGCCATTCCTGAAGCGTTGTTGGAAAGTGAATTGTTCGGCTACGAAAAAGGGGCATTCACCGGTGCAAATATAAAAAAACCCGGAAAATTCGAGCTGGCTGATGGCGGCACCCTTTTTTTGGATGAAATCGGTGACATGCTGCTGGAAACCCAAGCCAAGGTGCTTCGGGCCATAGAGGAGCATACGATCGAGCGAGTGGGCGCCATAAAGCCGACAAAAGTCAACGTTCGTTTTATTGCCGCCACGAATCGCAACCTTGAAAAAATGTTTGAGGCTGGCCTCTTTCGCCAAGACCTGTTCTACCGACTGAATGTTTTTTCCATTCTGCTGCCGCCATTGCGGCATAGACGAGAAGATATTCCCTTGTTGATCGAAAAATTTTTGAATGAGAAGGGCAAAGACTGCCACCTCTCGTCAGAATCCCTTCAGTTGCTGATGACCAATGATTGGCCTGGAAATGTGAGGGAACTGAAAAATGCATTGGAATCGGCAGCCGTTCTGGCAGGTAAAAAAATACTGCCGTCCAACCTGCCCGTTTCCATAAAGCGAAATGAAAGCCTCAATGGATCAACCAACGCCCCGATCGATGCGATGATGGTGAACTTGAATGGAAACGCGGATCTGGATGTGCAAATCAAGGGCTATGAACGGCGTATAATCGTTGATGCGCTTCGCCGATCCGGTGGTGTTCAAGTCAAGGCCGCCAACTTACTGGGAATTAAAGAACGAAGTTTGTGGCATCGAATAAAAAAGCACCAGATCGACATCGCGGAATTCAAGCCGTAGCCGGCCCCGGGGGAGGCTACAAAATCCGGAGGAAAAAACTACATAATTTGTAGGGTTTGCTTTTCTTCTGAAAATGATATAGACAAAAATTATCGGTGCATTTATTTTTATCCAAATTTTTTTATATTTTTTCTTATAGTTATCTGATCTAAAGCAGATAATTTTTTGAGTTTGGCATTGTCTGTGCTCATTATTGAGATAACAACAACCTTCTTCCATGCGGAAATTGAGGAAATATGACTGACAATCAAAAATTGAAAAATGTGCTCGAGAGCCAGAAGGGTTTTACCCTCGTTGAAATTATTGCTGTGTTGGTCATTTTAGGGATATTGGCTGCCGTTGCCATACCTAAATATTTCAACCTCCAGGAAGAAGCCCGGACCAAAGCCCTGGATGCCGCCCTGGGTGAAGGTATTGGACGGGTCAATCAGCATTTTGCCAAGCAGTTACTTTTAGGCGACACACCGGGTGAGATCATCTATGACAATACCACCATCGGAACCAATCTCGGTGACTTCACTTTAAACACAGGCGTCGCTAGTAATACGATTACGATGCTTGTTACCGGTAATGCTGGTACCCCGCTTGACGGTAATACAAGGAGCAAGTCAGTTCCACGCCCCGGTTCACCCTGATTCCCTGCCTTTGCTTCTATTTTATAATTACCATGTGCTTCGGGAAGCGGTCGTCTGCGCTCAGCGGCCTTTTCCTGTTTTTTCTGATTCCCGACTTAACGAATACGAAATCACCGATAGAATATACGCCGGATTTCGGGTATAAACCACCGCTTCAGACAGTTTGGCACGGGTTAGGCCCTCTTGCAGCCACAGATCCCACGCCCTGTCGCCTTTTGCAGCCGTAAGATCGGCAACAACGCGGCTGAGCCGATCGTAATTGCCGGCCTGATAGTAAAGTTCGCATAGCATCAATGCCGCGACCAGGCTGCCTGGCCGTTCGCTTCGATAGGCCTGCCAGAAAAAAACAGCCTTGGCCCGCATTCCCTGCAACCGATATCTTTCGCCGAAAATGGCCAACGGCCCTACGGCTCCGGTCAAGGCCACGCGGGCTTGCCGGGCATAGGCAAACGCCGTATCCGTGTTTCCCTTCAACAGTTGGATTTTTCCCATTGCCGTTAGAATTTCGGGGTCATCCGGCCATTTATTGAGGCACGCCTCGAGGTGTGCCTCGGCCTCTTCCACATTTCCGTTGACCAGTTCGCACATGGAATAGGCCAACCACATGGTTTTGGAATTCAAGGTGATTTCGGTGGCCTTTTTAAAATAAGACAGGGCCTGCTGATAGTCGTTTTCAATGGTTTCGTAATATAATCCCAGGTTGTGGTAGGTCACACCTTTCTGCGAAAGGTTGAAATACCGGTCTAATGTTTCTGACCGCTGAAGCGCCTGAAAAGCCTTTTCGTTGAAGCCATGTTTCATCAGCTCGATGCCGTAGTTGTTCTGCACGACGCTCAAGTGGGGTGATTTGTTGGCGTTGTCCCTCCAGAATATCAGACCATGACGAAACAGATTGCTGTAAGCGTGGGTGGAGTGCCCGATGGACGCCAGGACTACAGCGCCAGTGACCACAAACAGCATCTGGAATTTCCGGCTGTATGAAAAATAGTTCAGGGTTTTGAGAAACAGTATCACCGGAATCAAAAACAGCAGCATGGAGGGGATGTAGTTGCGGTGTTCGTAGATCAGTTCGAGGCCAATAAAAGATCCTTCGATGGCATGGTTGACGAAGAAAAAGACAATGCCAAAGGCGATGATCGCCTGCCGTTTCGACAGCCAAAACAAGGCGGTGGAAAAAGACCCGGCCACCAGGATGATGGACGGCAGGGTCGTCCAGGGTGACCAAAGGGACGTCGAGACCTCAATATCATGAACCAGGGTCAGTTCGGAAAGCAGCGGATAATACAGCATTTTCAGGTAAATTATCACCACCCGCGATTCAGTCATCAGCCTTTCAACGAGTGTAAAGGGCCGATTTTCATAGCCGTCGAGCAGGTGGGTCGGATCGGTTAAGATCAGGCCGACAAGGATCACCATGGCCAGCGCCGGCAGCCCCCATCGTACCATTTTTTTTAAATCGATATGGGCCATCCCCCTGATCATTATCATTTCATACAAAAACAGCGAGACGGGCAGCATGGCGCTGTTCTGCTTGGTTGCGAAGGCAGTCAGTGCGCACAATCCACAGGCGGCGTATCCGCCAATCGTTCCCCTAACTGTTCGGGCGGTTCTTGCTTTGAGATACCCATACATACTCATGATGGTGAACATGCCTGCCATGGAGGCCATTCGCTGAACGATATAGGTCACCGCCGTGACATGAATGGGATGAATGGCCCAAATGATAGATGATAAAAAGGCCGCAGTGTGAGCCGAGTCGTGATATTTGTTGTCAAATATTGGCAACATCAGGGAGTTTTTGATGAATAGATATAGAAACACGGTGGCGGTAAAATGGATTAAAAAATTGACCAGGTGATAACCGAACACCTGATTCTTTCCCACATACCAGTTCAGGGCAAAGCTCAGGTAGGATAGCGGTCGCTGGACCCTTTCGGTGGCAGATAGGTCTTGCGATTTAAAAATAAAGGCTTTTTTCAGGGAGGCGACACTGATCTGTTCTAAATGAACGTTGTCATTTTCCAGGATATTCGGTATGTCGTCGTAAATCCAGATGCCTGAAAAGCTTGGTACGTATACCAGGAGAAGCACGACGAGAAAAAATAGCAGGGCAGTAACCGTCTGCCTGGTAGATTGAACGACAGTGCGAGAAAGGGTGTCTTCAGACGCATTGACTGTTTTTCCCGGTTCGCAACGGGTCGAAGGATTCTGTGGGTTCACATCCCGGCCTTGCATCTCAAGTCTTTTGTCGCATGTAAACGGACCGTTTTTTTTGCCTGCCCCTTTATTACGTTAAAATCAAGGTAAATACAATTCGTTAAGAACTGACGGCGTCGGTGGGTTGAAAAGCGGCAGCTCATCTGATTTGAGGTTTTATTCGGTCTTAACATCTGATATTCAAATGACATGCCGCCATTTTACCAATCACGGGATCAGATGGGTTTTACCCCATTGGAAGTACTCGTCGTGCTGATCATCATCGGCATCATCAGCGTGATAGTTATCGGCCGCAGCGATATCGGCCAGACCGATCTTCTGGCCCAGACCGAGGTCATCAAATCCCATATCCGTTATGCCCAGTCCCGGTCCATGAGTTCCGATCGAATATGGGGAATACGCTGCGATGCCACCGGGCAGTCTTACTGGCTATTTGTCGACGGAGATCCCATAAACCAAAAACGAGACCTGCCCGGCGAGGAATCCGATACGGTGGACCTCATGCAATATAAACTGACGCTGACGCCGACAACCCTTACTTTTAATCATCGGGGCAGCCCCTGTTCCGACAACAATGGAGAAGCTTTTCTGGCAAGCAATTTGTCATTGACACTGTCGGCCGGCGGGGGGGCGACCACAACCATTCTCGTCACCCGCAACACGGGATTCATCCCATGAAATCAGCACTATCGGATCAATCGGGATTTACTCTGATCGAAATCATCGTCACTCTGACCGTTACCGCCATCCTTTCGGTCATGCTGGTGCAGTTCATGGGAACCAGCATGTCCAGGAGCGCAGAGCCAATTATATCCATGCAGGAAGGTATGGCCCTGCATAGCATCTTTGAAAGCATGAATGCGGACTACAAGCAGTTGCTGCTTACCGACAACACGCCCCTTGAGACCTTTAAAACGAGGGTTGAGACCCCCGGATTTTATGGGTCCTATGCACTAACCGACAGTAAGTACATCCTATTCGACGGCAGCCAGGCCGAAGTGCCCTGCAACACACCGGATTGCCGGATATTGAAGGTAACGATTTCAATCGGCGACCATTCACTAACGTCGCTGTTTACCCGATGATACGACTATGAATCAGATGAAGCCGGCAGCGACTGCAATTGAACCCTCCCCGCGGCAAGCCGCGGGGAATCTTCACCGTAAGGATGAATGTCTATTTTCAGTTCGCTCGCTAACCCCGCCGCAAGCGGCGAGGAATGCGCTCGCTATCGCGGTTCAAAATTGTCACCGATTGAAGGGTGATACCGGGTTTACCCTGATCGAAATCATCGTTTCTCTGGTGATTGCCGGGATTCTCGCATCCATTGCAGGCATGGGAATCGTGTCCGCCATCAGCGGTTATGCCGTTGTCCGGGAAAACGTGAGTCTTTCCCAGAAAATTCAACTTGCCACCACAAGAATTAATCGAGAACTGCTGGAGTTGACGGACATCAGTTACACCGATGGTGCCCGGCCTTATATCGTCTATTACTCGGCGACCGGCCGACCACAGGCCATCGCGAAAGTAGATGATACGATCAAGCTGTATGACGATCTGGAAGGACCGATTTCAGACACCGATCTGGAAAACAAGGGCGCGATTCTGACCGACAGCGTGGATTCTTTTACTCTAAATTACTTTAAGGGCGGCAATAATTGGGTTTGGACGGATGACATCCGCGAACTCTCAACCATTCAGGTCTCACTGAATCTGCTTAGCAAGGACGCTGCCGGTATTGCCGTGAATACGACCCAGCTGGTTCACCTGAGGAACAATGACAATTATGGCGGTAATGTAGCCCTGCCCGTTGCCCCACCCACCGGCGATCAATATACCTGCTTTATTTCGACAGTGCGGCCAGGTCCGCTTTGCTCCGGCGCCACACCCGTCCGAACGCTAATTCGATGGGCTCTGGTTATGATACCGCTTGGGTGGGTGATTCGGTGCGTTAAACAAAAAAGTTATATCCGTCCAACCAAAGCGACGGTCCTGTTCAGCAAAAAAGCCGATGGCAGCGCGCTGATCGGAATAATCATCGCCATCCTGGTATTTGCTGCATTGGGTGCCGCTATCGTCCCGATGATCAGCTCCTCCCAGTTGTCTCGCACCGCTGCTGGCAGATCCGCCCAGGCCTATTATCTGGCCGAATCCGGTATGCGTTATGCCGCCAGCCAATATCTCAATGCGACCAGTGAAATCGCCAAATATACGGCGTTGAACGCCGTCCACGGTGTTTCTCACCAGTTGCAGGACAATCAGGGTTCATTCACCGTTTCCTTTACCCCCTATTATTTCCTTGTGGACGCTGATCTCTTAAACACAGCTACATTGACCACGCACATATACGGAAGTCCTGAATACACCTTCCCCCTGGCAGGCGGCAGACTGAGCGTCGATGACACCGTTTATGCTTACTCGTCCGCGTCTATTGCCGGGCAAGTGGTGACTTTTAATGCGTTGTCATCATCACTGACGGTGCCCGCCGACACGCCGGTGTACCCGGTCGCCCAAACCGTCGCCCAGACCGTTTCAAACGGCGGTGATCTTTCCGTGTCTCCAGGATCCGGCGACCTGTTTCCGGACCGAAACGGTTCCTTTGTGCTGAGTGGAAACACCTACACCTACCGGGAAAATAGCCGTGATACCGACACCTTTCTGGGCATCAAACGAACCGATGGTTCTGATTTTTCAGATTTTACAATAACCGCCAACGAGGATATCCGGCTGAAAAAATTTGTTAAAATCACATCCACCGGTTCTGTTGGCAACGGCGATATGATGGCATCCCGCGACATCGTGTATCACGTGCAGATCCCCGAGGAGAATGCACCCCAGCGGATCGTTTTTTATGAAAGATTCGACAATCTGGACATGTGGGATGCATCCGTGCTTGGCACCCACGGAATTGCTGAACTCCCGGGAAACAATGTGCTCAGGGTCACCGGGATCGCCCAATCCGGAGTCGATACCCCCAGCGCCAGTTTACTCACGTTAAATATGGGCGCCGTGCAATTCAATCCCGATGAATTCGATACGCAGGTCAAGGTCGGGTACGAGCCGGTATTACCCGATTACTATACGGCGGGGATCAGTTTTCGTTTAACCGAGGGTGGCGATAAAACCTATGGACTGTCATTTCAACGCAGCGCACCATCAGGCGATACATCCGCCATTGACAACATTTACAACGGGCTGAAGCCCTTTTCTGTCGACAAGGTGCAAGCCATTATCCTCTGGCAGTCCACGGGGAGTAATGATTCTGACAAGCACTGGTTGGCCTATAAACAGATTTCAGATGTCAATCTGGTTTCCAGTGCTCAGGATATTACCGAGCTTGAATGGGTGGACAGCCTCGGTAAAAAATATTCCGACCCCATCACCGATTTGACCGCTGTTCCCGCATTGCCGTGCGATTACCGAACAATCAACCTCAGATTTTCCAGCACATGCGACCCATTGCAGTCCGACTGCACGACGGTGGAGGTTTCTATCGATGGGGGGGTAAACTGGATTTTGGTGCAGGAAAACGAAGCCGACCTCACCCCCTTCGCCGGTCAGGCCATCACCACCATCCAGTTTCGAATCAATGCGGGTACCACTGGCTGGCATATCTTTAACGTTGAATTCACTGCCAATAACTTCGACGTTGAGAACGCCACCCTGCTCACCCGCTTCACGGAAAAGGCTTCCATCACCTTTACCAATGGCGATGCAGATCCCATCGAACCCGACGATCGAATCATCGGCGATAACAGTTTCGCATCGGCAACCGTCTATGGTGCGCCGGTAATAGAAACCGGCGGTTGGGCCACACTTGACGCTGCCGGCAGCCTGCTTGTTGATAATGTTGACGGCGTATTCCAGATCGGTGAACGACTGTCGGTTGCCGGCAAACCCACTAATCTGGCGACACTCACCGGATTCAGGGTCCAAGACGATTTCATCGAGGCATACTTTGGGACTGCATCCGGTTGCGGCACCCCGAACACGGATCCCCTCGATGGTCAAAAACACCCCTACCCGATCGATCCTCCCGCTTTGGTCTGGCCGCCAGATGCGGGCGAACCATGGACGACGGACAAGGACTATTTTCAGTTGATTCAATGGGACGCGTTGAACGGTGCCGTCGGAACCATTGAACATGTCAACTCACTCGACCGGCCGAATACGTTCATCCGCAGCTCGGAGACTGCAATCACGGGCCTCGGCTCGACCCTCGGCCTCCACACCTTTGGTAAAGGTTCCCTGAACGTCTACTTCGACGATTTCGGTTATCAATCCTTCGTTGATCAACCAGTCGCCATCAGCCAGCCCATTCAATATTGACGGATTCGTAAAAAACCCGATACCTGCGTTACGCTTCATCCTTCGTCACTGCGGAGTCCCGTAAGTACACCTCATTCCTCAGGATT
>RCNC010002396.1_pt1 | contig 12514 bp, 8 predicted proteins | sample 2041301 | NCBI WGS metagenome assembly RCNC01 (sample SAMN09708231, study PRJNA481090) | Marine sediment metagenome, whole genome shotgun sequencing project. | biome: marine sediment; feature: ocean; material: sediment; isolation source: Sewage treatment plant 13A marine sediment (STP13A) ... | reverse complement strand
GCCTTGATGGGAATGGCACCAAGATCATCTGAGCGGACCGTCGACAGGCTGCCCCCGTAACGGCCAATAGGGGTTCTTATCGCATCGCAAATATAGGCCTTGTTCATTGTTTTATGATCCAGTTGCTCAGCCAGCTTTGAATACCGGTGGTCGTTTCTCAAGGAAGGCGGTCACGCCTTCCCTGTAATTATCGCTTTGCCCGAGTTCCTGCATGGCCTGTTGTTCCAGATCAAGCTGCTCAGATAGTGAGTTTGTGCCGGACTCCTGCAACAGTTTCTTGATCCGTCCGAGCGCAGCGGTGGGCTGGGTGGCAAAATAAGCCGCCATTTTTTGGGCTTCCTGCTGCAAATCATCATCGTCCACGCACTTCCAGATTAGACCCCATTCTTCGGCAGTTTCTGCGGGCAGGCGGTCACCCAGCAAAGCCAGGCCCTTGGCGCGTGCAAGTCCTACTGCGCGCGGCAAATTCCAGGTGCCACCGGAATCGGGTATCAATCCAATCTTGCAAAATACCTGGATAAAACTGGCTGAACGTGCAGCCAGAACAATATCGCAGGCCAGCGCGATACTGGCACCTGCACCTGCCGCCACACCGTTGACCGCACAGATGACCGGTTTTGGCAGGTTCATAATGCTGCGAATCAGCGGATTGTAGTTTTTTTCAACGGATGCACCGACATCAGGTGCGCCACTTTCCGTTCTCATGGCCCGGTCCGCCAGGTCCTGACCGGCACAAAAACCCCGCCCGGCACCGGTAATGACCAGGCAACGGATGCCAGGGTCATCGATAACCTGTTGCATGACCTGCCGGATTTCAGCGTGCATTTCGGCAGTGAAGCTATTGAGCGCCTTGGGGCGGTTTAATGTAAGGGTGGCTGCACCCTCGTTGATATCAAATTCTATATTGTTAAAGCTCATGTTGTTATTCCTGCATTAAGCTGCAAAAGCATACAAAATGAAGCAATCAATTGATAGTTGTGTATCATGTTTCCTTGCCTGAAGTTTGAAAGTGACCACGTTTATGCCCGTATATAGCCTTGAAGAGATTACACCGGTCGTTCATCCGGAAGCACACGTACACGAAACAGCTGTTTTGATAGGCGATGTGATCATCGGGGCCGGTTGTTACATTGGCCCGAATGCCTCGCTCAGAGGGGATTTTGGCCGCATTATCGTGGAGCAGGGCGCCAATGTGCAGGATACCTGCGTGATGCATTCTTTTCCCGGTAAGGATTGTCTTGTTGAACGTAATGGTCACATTGGTCATGGTGCTGTATTGCATGGTTGCCACATTGGTATCAATGCCATGGTCGGTATGAATGCAGTAGTGATGGATGACGCTGTTATCGGCGAATCATCTATTGTAGGCGCTGCTGCATTTGTGACTGCGGGGTTCGAGTGTCCGCCGCGAAGCCTTGTGGTCGGGGTGCCGGCAAAAATCAAACGTCAGCTTTCAGACAAGGAAATCGTCTGGAAAACCCAGGGCACCCTTGAGTATCAGCAACTGGCAAAACGCTGCCTGGCATCCTTGCAAAGAACCGAAGCCCTGAGCGAAGTGGAACCCGACCGGCGCAGAATGAAATCAGCCGATTATGAATTCAAACCCTAGGCTGGCTGGGGTTCAAGCTAAAGAACACTAGCCTCCTCCTGCCATGTTAGTTGCCCATTCCGGAAAACTCCCCACATTAATTTTGAAGACCAGTGTGCCCCAGAAATAGGTCACAATCGTGGTGACCACAACGCCAATCAGGTTCAATAGAAAACCGGTTTTGACCATGTCCTTGATATGTAATCGGCCCGTTCCGAAAATAATCGCATTGGGTGGTGTTGCGACCGGCAGCATAAAAGCAAGCGAGGCGGCCAGGGTGGCCGGTATCATCAGCAGCAGCGGATTGATCTGAATGCTGACGGCAAGACCTGCCAGGATTGGCAGGATCATCTCAGTGCTCGCGACATTTGAAGTCAGTTCGGTCAAAAACGACATCATTGCCACTATCACGGATGTTAGCAACATCGGGTGAGTACCGGCCAGGCCAGATAACTGTTCACCGAACCAGATCGACAGGCCTGAATCGACAAATCCCTTGGCCAACGCAAATCCGCCACCAAAAAGGATGACGATATGCCAGGGTAGTTTGTTTGCCGTCCGCCAATTCATCAGTCTTTCTCCTTTTCGGGTTTTGGAGGGAATGATGAAAAGAATGATTGAGATAAAGATCGCAACAGTACCGTCGTTGATAAATCCGGGGTTTGCAAATAACTGTGACCAACCAGGGATATTGACAAACCCGATATGAAAACCTGATCTGAATACCCACAGAAGCGCCATCGTGACAAACAACACAAGCACGATTTTCTCTTCGGGTTTGGCCGGACCCAGTAGCTGGTATTCTTTTTTGAATTCTTTTCTGTTTACGCCGTCCCAGGCTTGTTTCGGTCTATACATGAGAAATAACAAAATCCAGGCAGCGATGAACATCAGAGCGGAAATCCAGATCGCGAATATGAGCCAGTCGGCAAATGAAATTTCAGGCATTGAGGGAAAAATAATATTCGCAATTCGGGCAAAGGAGAGGTTAGGTGGTGTGCCAACCAGTGTCGCGATGCCACCAATTGATGCTGAGTAAGCGATACCCAACAGCAGGCCGATGGAATAGGTGCCAAGGTGTTCCTTGCCAAGAATTTCCTCCAGTTTGTAAATGATGGAAAGCGCAATCGGTATCATCATCATGGTGGTGGCCGTATTGGACATCCACATGGAAAGGAAAGCGGTAGCCGCCATGAAACCCATCAGGATTCTTCCGGGACTAATACCGAAAAACATCAATACCTTGATTGCTATACGTTTGTGTAAATTCCATCGCTCCATAGCCAATGCCATAACGAAGCCACCTAAAAATAAGAAAATCAGATGGTTAAAGTACATTGAAGAGACTGTTTTCCCGTCAAGTACGCCGAATGCGGGGAACAACACGACTGGTAGTAATGCAGTCACTGCGAGTGGGACGGCCTCGGTGATCCACCAGATAGCCATCAGGATAGCGATGGCCAGTGTGTAGGTTATTTTTGGGTTTTCAGGTGCCAGGTCAGCAAAAACTATCAACAGGATGCTGATCAGGGGTGCAATGATCAATGCTGTTACTTTGACCGTTGAGTTTCCGTTCTTTTTTTGCATCTGTGCTCTGATTATTGCCAGCCTGGCTGTGAAGGATAAACCGACAATTACTTTAGCAGTATGTGCGGTTCGATGTAATCAGATTTCGACAGGTCAGTTTGTACTCAATGTTCGCTCCTACATGTGCTGCAGCACCTGCCCTGGGTTTGGAACAGGTATCAATTATCTTCGCGTTCAACCAGTGTCATGATGTCGTAAACTGCGACGGTAACATCGTCCTGGTTTTTGATTTCTGCATCCCAGACCACCACACCGGATGCCCGGTCATCCTCGGGACGTTTCTCTTTGCGGATCTTTTCTTTTGCTGTCAAACGAACATGAATGGTATCGCCGATACCAACAGGTTCGGTAAACCTCAGGTTTTCCAGGCCGTAATTGGCCATTAACGGGCCAGGTGCCGGATCAACAAACATGCCTGCCGCAGCTGAAAGGACAAAATACCCGTGTGCGACACGTTTACCGAAAAACGAGTCTTTGGCACCAATTTCGTCAAAGTGAGCATAGAAATGATCGCCGGACAAACAACCGAAATTAACGATATCGGCCTCGGTCACTGTACGTCGATGCGAAATCAGTGAGTCACCGATTTCCAGCTCATCAAAGTTCTTTTTGAAGGGGTGTACAGGACTGAGTCTCGGAGTGGACCCGGTTGTAAACTGTCGTGTAATCGCCGTCAATGTATCCGGTGAGCCTTGGATGGCCGTGCGTTGCATATAGTGTTTAATCGCCCGACTGCCACCCAGTTCTTCGCCCCCGCCAGCGCGGCCGGGGCCGCCGTGAACCAGTGGTGCGAGTGGTGAGCCATGACCGGTGGATTCCTTTGCGCAGTCGCTGTTGAGCACCAGCATGCGGCCATGCCATGCAGCAGTGCCAAGTACAATCCTCGCTGCCTCGTCATTGTCTGCGGTAACCAGCGAACCGACAAGACTGCCACGACCCATTCTGGCCAGTTCAATGGCTTCATCTTCACTTGTGTACGGCATGATGGTACTGACCGGCCCAAAGGCTTCAACCGAGTGCGCGGCTTCTGTTGTAAACGGTTTATCACAATACAAGAGGGTGGAAGGAAAAAATGCGCCCTTGTCACGGTCTGCGCCAATCACATCGAAATCACGTGTTCCACCATGAACGACCTCACTGCTGTCTGCCAGTTTGTGGACGGCTTGCCAGACATCTTCAACCTGATCCGTACCTACCAGCGAGCCCATTCGCACACCTTCTGCAGCAGGGTCGCCGACGGGTGTTCTGTCGAGCCTTGCCTTGAGTGCATCAATCACCGCTTCGACATGTTGTTGCGGCACGATAGCACGGCGAATGGCGGTGCATTTCTGACCGGCCTTGACAGTGACCTCCTGGCTTACACCCTTGACGAACAGGTCAAACTCTGCGGTTCCCGGGCTGGCTTTGGCGCCCAGTATTGAACAGTTTAATGAATCGGCCTCCATGTTGAATGGAATGCTGTTGGCAACGATATTCGGATGGGTTTTTAACATACGCCCGGTAGATGCGGAGCCGGTAAATGTGACGCTGTCCTGTTCATGAAGGTGATCAAACATGTCGCCGGTGCGACCACAGATCAGTTGCAATGAACCCTCCGGCAAAATACCCGAAGCGATGATCTCCCTGACCATGGCCTCGGTCAGGTAAGCGGAAACGGTGGCCGGTTTGACGATCACCGGTACGCCGGCAATCAGGCTGGGGGCGATTTTCTCGAGCATGCCCCAACAGGGAAAATTGAATGCATTGATATGTAGTGAGACACCACGTTTGGGCGTCAATATGTGCCTGCCCACGAAACTACCCCCGGCCGATAGCTGTTCAACTTTGCCTTCAACTGCAAAGGTTTCATTGGGCAGTTCACGTCTTGCAATACCGGAATAGGCGAAAACAGTACCAATACCGCCTTCGATGTCCACCCAGCTATCTGCCCGGGTAGCGCCGGTTTTGGCTGATATAGCGTAGAAGACTTCCTTTTTGTCCAGCAGGTGTTTTGCCAGTGCCTTGAGCATGTTGGCACGGTCGTGAATGGGCATCTGCCGAAGTGCAGATCCGCCTTTACCGCGTCCATGGCTCAGCATGTCTGCAAAATCGAGCCCCGTACTGCTCACCCGACCGATTGATTCGCCGTTGATAGCATTGCGAACTTCCACACCATCGTCGCTGCCTGCTACCCATGCACCACATGCATAACTTTCAATTTTCATTCAGGATCTCCGAGAAGTTGTAGCACAGCTTATCCATTCGGATGGAATGGATCAAAGATTTCAGGCGTCTGCCGGATTCATTTTGACCTACCCGGTAGTCGCTCCCGGTCAGGACCAGTTTTCCAGGGTGCTGACCAGTTCTGCCAGAAATGCATTGGTCTGGAAGGCATCCAATACCCGGTGGTCGATGGTCAGGCTGACATAACACATTGGCCGGATGACCATGACATCTTCACCGTCGATTTCCTTCACCTTGATGCGCTTTTCGATCTTGCCAACACCGAGGATGGCCGATTGCGGCTGGTTGATGATGATGGGTGTGGCGATCAGGCTGCCGGAAACACCGTGATTGGATATGGTAAACGTGCCACCGCGAACATCTTCCGGTTTGAGTTTGCTGTCACGGGCACGCCCGATCAGATCGGACAGACCGGCGGCGATTGCCTGCAAATCCATGTTTTGAACATGTTGCAATACCGGCACAATCAAGCCCTGGTCACCCAGCGCGGTGCCGATGCCCATATTGATATGGTGAAAAACTTCCAGGTGCTCATCAAACCAGCGACTGTTGACCCTGGGCACCTTTTGAATGGCAACAGTGCTTGCTGCAACAAAATAGGCCGTTAGTGTTAACGGTGTTCCTGCAGATGAAAAGGCTTCTTTGTTGGCTGCCCGGTGTTGCATAACAGAGGAGAGATCGACTTCGAAAACGGAGGTGACATGGGGTGCGGTGTGTAACAGGCTGGTAACCATGCTGTCAGCGATGCGTTTGCGCATCTTGTCATGTGGAATGATTTCCGAACCTTCGGTTTTTTCCGCAGGTATTGAACTGGGCGCAGCTACTGGCTTTTTAATCTCTTGTTGTTGATCGGCAATCAGTGCTTCGACATCCTGCAGGGTGATTCTTCCACCCCTGCCGCTGCCGGCAATACCACTGATATCCAGCTGGTGTTGTGCTACCCGTTGCCTGACCGCCGGACTCAAATTGTCATTCTGAGGCTGGTCGTCAGTGCTGGCTGTTTCAATTTCAGGTGTTTCGGTTGCTGTGACTGCAACTTCAGGCATGGACGCTGGCTCTGAGACAGAATCCGCGTCGGTGTTAAGCGTGCACAGAACATCGCCCGGATTGGCCTCTTCGTCCTGGCGGATCTTGATGTCTGCAATACGGCCGGCTTCAGGTGCTGCAATCTCCACGACCACCTTGTCGGTTTCAATTTCGACCACCGGGTCATGCGCTGCCACGAGGTCACCTTCCGCAACCAGCCAACGGGTTACAGTCGCCTCGGTGCCTTCCTGTTGATCCTCAGGAAAAAGAATGTCTATATGGCCGGTCATTTCAGAATTCGAGCAGGTCTTTCATTGCCGCTGTAATGCGGTCACCGTTGGGTACAACTGCATCCATCAGTAATGGGTTATGCGGGCTGGGTACATCCGGCATCGCAAGACGGCGTGGAGGTGCATCCAACTCAAAAAAGATGTTCTCTGTCAGGTAGGCTGCGATTTCCCCGCCAAATCCGGCGGTAATGTTGTCCTCATGGACTATCAGGCAGCGATGTGTTCGTTTGACAGATTCAATAACGGTGTCTTTGTCCCACGGTGATAATGTGCGCAGGTCGATGACCTCGATATCGCCACCGAGTCCCCTTGCTGCTTTTTCGCAACGCGGCACCATGGCACCCCAGGTCACTACGGATAATTTGTCGCCTTCGCATACCGTCGTTGCGGACCCGAACGGGATGGCATAATCATCGCCGGGCCATGGGCGCCTGGCCCAGGGGTCATCCAGCATGGAGCGGTGCTCAAAAAAGATCGTCGGGTTGTTGTCGCGCATGGCGGTGCGTAAAAGGCCTGCGGCATCTTCGGCATTGGATGGCATGGCAAGTTGCCAGCCAATAGAATGTAGCCATTTCACCTCATTGGACTGGCTGTGCCAAGGGTCGCCGACTTTAAAGAAACCACCGGGAATTCGCACGACCATCGGTGCGGCAAATCGGTTCGCGGTGCGCCAGCGCATTGTGCCGCAGTCATTCAATTGTTCTTCAGCCGGGTCGGCGTATTTACGGAACTGGATTTCGGGAACCGGCATGAGTCCGGCCGCAGCCATACCTACGGCCCGGCCGATGATGCCTTCCTCTGACAGGCTGGTATCAAAAACCCGACCTTTACCGTGTTTGTCCTGCAGACCCAGTGTGGCAGCGTGAACACCGCCCTTGGGGCCGACGTCTTCACCGAAGACCACCAGTTTCGGATTGCTTGAAAGCTCGACGTCCAGTGTGCGCCGGATGGCCGTCAGCATATTAATACGCTCGCTTTCCGGTTGTGCTTGTTCGGTGCTTACCGGGAATTCATGCCCGTCAGGCCAGAGACCACCCTGCCGCTGCAATTCAGCTTGTCCGTCCGGACCGGTCTCACTAAAAACAAACCGTTCGATGGATTGCGGGTCCGGTTGCGGACGCTTGCGGGCATTTGTCACCGCGGCCCTGACATCATGGGTCGCCTGGCGGGCAGTTACCGTCCAGTCTTCTTTTGTCATCAAACCTTCGGCTAAAACAAATTCCTGTAAACGGGGCAGGGGGTCGCGTGCTTGTTCAGCGGCGATCTGGATATCACTTTTATATTTCTGCGTGTCCTGTCCGGAGTGTCCGCACAAACGCGGAACGGTTAGCCGTACCAGCGCCGGCCCATGGCCCTCACGTATGTGTTGAATGGCGCGTGCAAGGTAGGTTGCTGTCTGCTGGGGGTCGCTGCCGTCACCGTCAAGAATAAACAGGTTTTTAAACGCGGAAAGGTTCTGCGCAATGTTACCACCAGGTGTTTGTGCCTCAGAAGGTACAGAGATGCCGTAGCCGTTGTCCTCTATGTAAAACAGCATCGGCAATTGACGGGTTGTGGCATTGTTGAGTGCTGCCCAGAAACCACTGGTTGAGGTTGATGCATCGCCACCAAGGGCGACAGCAATAGCGCCTTCGCAAGAGTTATCCGCCAACTCCCTGGTCTTGTAAGCAATGGATTCGGCCCAGCCTGAAATGGGTGTGTATTGTGCACCGACACCGCCGCTCATGGGCAGGAAACAGGGTTTGTTGTTGTTCTGCGGCAGGTTGAAAACAACGCCGATATCACGACCGTCACTCATGCCGCCAGAGCGCATCATGGGTCCGGCGATGGCGTCTTCGAGATCAAGATCCAGGCCCAAAAGAAACGGGCGCGAACGATAGTAACCGGCTGCCGCGTCGTTGGGGTTATCCAGCAATGTGGCAAGTATGATCTGCGCCATGTCATGGCCACGTGCTGAAAACTGGTATAACACCTCCCGGTTTTTCAGAAGCTCGGTCTCTTCCAGGTCATCAATGGCACGCGATAGCAGCGTCAGATATGCAATGCGCGACCAATCGAGCCCGGTGGCATGCGTGTGTTGTGTATGGTCCAGGTGACTGATGGAGCGAACGATGGTCATTTCTGATATTCCAATTAATTGTTTACTACTAGAAATTATATACCTGTTTATTTGGTATTTAATTGCGATTTAGTAACACATATGTATTATATAAGGTATATAGTTTCGTTTAGGTAAATATAAATATCAGGAAGTTGCTATGAAACTGGATAAGGCAGATATTTCCATCCTGGAAGCAGTACAAAAGGATGGCCGTCTTTCAAACCGTGACCTTGCCAAAGAGGTCTCCCTCTCACCTTCACCCAGTTGGCGCCGCTTGCGTGCGTTGGAGGAGGCAGGTGTTATCAGCCACTACGCAGCGGTGGTGGATCGCCACCAGGTGGGTTTATCGATAATGGGTTTTGCGCATGTCACGCTGCATGACCACAGTACCGACAAGGTCAAAAAGTTTGACCATGCCATTATGCGTGCGCCCCAGGTACTGGAATGCCACGCTACCAGTGGCGGCCATGACTACATGTTAAAAGTGGTCGCGCCGGACATGGCGTCTTACCAGGATTTTCTCAGTGAGTATCTTTTAAAGATGGGCGTTGTGCGCACGGTGAACACCAGTTTTGCCCTGAAACAGCAGAAGAACACGACGGTTTTACCGTTGGATCAAATAAAATAAAATGCTTTTCCCCGCGTTGAAAAAAACGCCATGGTGGTTTTGCTAATGGCTGCTGAAAATAGCTTTGAGTTTGCCCACCAGTCTCTTGCGCCTGGTTTTGTTGTCTGAATCCATGCAGCAGTCGGGTAAGGCAAAAAACTGTAATTCACCCGCCTTGCCTTCAAGTACATGCTCTGCAGTCAAGTTCTTCTTTTGAAGTTTCTGTGCCATTTCGCGAGCTTCCCGGAGGTAGCTTTCGTAACATTTGCGGCGCTCTTCAAGTGGCATGGGTGTTTCTTCACCCATGCTTGCTTCCAGTGCGGCTTGTAATGAGAAACGCTGCAGGCGGGTTGGATCATCTTTCTTGGTCCAGGAGCCGTCGTAAACGTCAAAATCGTAGAGGTGTAAAAACAGCGCGCCGTATTGAGTGACGAAATCGACTGCATCCAGCAGGAAGTCAACTTCCAGGTCATCCATCACGTAATGTATGCTGATTCTGCACCAGCCTGGTTTTATACCGGAAAATCCATCAGTAACGCAGCTACGGTATTCCTCTGAAGTTTCTTCGTCGATATCCAGCAGACGATGACCGTAAGGACCCGCACAGGAACAACCTGCACGAGACTGGATACCAAACAGGTCGTTCAAAATCGTGGTGACAAACTTGGGGTGAAGGTACTGTTCGGTACCCGCCTTATTGTTGCTGGACTTGATGTTGAAAGAAACAATGCCCACCCGCTTGGACGGATCCTGGTTGCCGAGTATCTCAATGCCGGGATTGGCTAGCCAACGGTCGAAGATTTTTTCCAGTAACTCATGTTCTCTTTGTTCGATCCGTGCTGTGGTGACATTGTCTTTGACCTCAAACACCATGGCAGCCTTCAACACCTGCAATACACCAGGGGTTCCGGGTTTTTCGCGCTCTTCGATTCGGTCGATAAAATCCTGGCTTGCCGTGCCGACATACTCCACGGTGCCGCCGGCACTGACAGTTGGCGGCAGGTCGCGGTTATACAGACGTTGGTTGAATACGAGTACGCCACTGGAACCCGGTCCGCCCAGAAATTTATGCGGTGAGATGAATATGGCATCCAGCGAAGCATCGCCTTCGTATAAGCCTTCAGCCGGGTTCATATCGATCTGCACATAAGGCGCACTGGCAGCGTAATCAAAACAGGCGATGGCACCGTAACGGTGCAACAAAGCGGCGATTTCGTGTACTGGTGATTTCATGCCGGTGACATTTGAAGCGGCTGAGAAGGAACCGATACGTTTACGCCCCTGGTAGGCCGGTTTCTGCAATAATTCTTCCAGGTGTTTCAGGTCAATACCACCATCCTGGTCCATTTGAACGGGTACTACCGTGGCAAGGTTTTGACGCCAGGATATTTCATTGGAGTGGTGCTCATAAGGGCCGACAAAAACGATCGGCTGATTTTCAAGCAGGTACTGTTTGAGTATATCGTCCTTATCCTGTCCCAGCGCGTTGCGCAGCAGTGTGCTCAGACGGTGACGTGTAACGGGCGGCAATGCAACGCCAATTAATTGCTGCAACTTGTCGATGGCACCGGTAGCACCGCTGCCAACACAAATGATACGCCCCGTGTCACCCGCGTTGACGGATCTCTTAATACTCGCCTCGGCCTCTCTTAACAGCTGGGTCATAGAACGGCCGCTGATATCGTCCTCGGTATGCGAATTGGCATAAATGCGTTGCAATTGGCGAAGATAGTTTTCAACAAAACACAGGCAACGACCGGAGGCCGTGTAGTCCGCATACATCATCAGTCGCTCACCAAATGGTGTCTGGATGGGTGCATCGGCACCAATGAGTTCACGGCGCAGGAAGTCAAACTCCAGTGGGGTGTTTTGTGTCATGTCTTTGAAACTACTTCTCAATTCAGTTGGGGTGGGAATTTTACATTAAATCAGCAGGCTGAGGCATAGCCGATTGAACTAGAGATGAAGTTGGTATGGATATACGACCGGCCATGTCCAGCAGACAGACCATGTTAAGGCGCAAATTTTCGCGGGATGTACTTTTTAGGGTGATCGACTCACAAGAGATTTATAGGCTGGCGCTCCCTACGAGAATCGAACTCGTGTTTCAGCCTTGAGAGGGCCGCGTCCTAACCGCTAGACGAAGGGAGCGTTTTCCTGTTATTGCAACAGCGTGGTCATGTTAAACTACCCTGATCATTATGTTCAACAGCCTTGAGTGGTTGAGCGTCATATTTACTACAGGTGTTCAGGAATTTATCATCACTAAGCATATTGTTATACCCATGAAGGAACATGGGATTGCGGTTCAACAACTTTGCCCACACGCGACCGAGGTCGTCCGTCGTTTGCAGGAAGAAGGTTACGAGGCCTATATCGTAGGTGGCAGCGTACGCGATCTTTTATTGGGTAAGGTGCCCAAGGACTACGATGTGGCCACCGACGCGATACCGGAAGAGGTTAAAACGGTATTTCCGCGCTGCCGTATTATCGGGCGTCGTTTCAGACTGGCTCATGTACGTTTGGGTGGAACATTGATCGAGGTCGCGACTTTCCGTGGCCCACAGGTCAATGAAGACGATGATCACACACATCAGAATGGCCGTATATTGCGCGATAATGTCTGGGGTAGTCTCGAACAGGATGCCGTGCGTCGCGATTTCACCATCAATGCCTTGTTCATGGATCCGATCAGTGGAGATGTCCAGGATTTTGTCGGTGGTTACAAGGATCTTGCCGATCGCAAGTTGAGGTTGATCGGGGATGCACGTACACGTTACCGGGAAGATCCAGTGCGGTTGTTGCGGGCAGCGCGGTTTGTCGCCAAGCTCGGTGTTGAGCTGGCGCATGAGACAGCAAAACCAATCAATGAGATGGCGCCTCTTTTAAAGGATATCCCGCCGGCCCGAATGTTTGAAGAAGTCTGCAAGTTGTTCATGACCGGCCACGCATCCGGAACCCTGGAAACACTACAGTGCTTGCATTTGACCCGTGCCTTGTTCCCGGTGCTGAAGGGCGGGTCGGGTAAAGCAAAAACCGGGGTGCTGATGGAAAAGGCCATGAAAAATACGGATCAACGTATTGCTGAAGAC
>RCNC010002395.1_pt1 | contig 12528 bp, 12 predicted proteins | sample 2041301 | NCBI WGS metagenome assembly RCNC01 (sample SAMN09708231, study PRJNA481090) | Marine sediment metagenome, whole genome shotgun sequencing project. | biome: marine sediment; feature: ocean; material: sediment; isolation source: Sewage treatment plant 13A marine sediment (STP13A) ... | reverse complement strand
TAAAGCCACCGGTTTTACCGGTGGATACTTCTATATTTATAAGGGTACTTTGAAAAGAGAGATGGATGAAAAAGATTTATCAGATCTATTGTAGAATCGAAGAAGCTCTGGTTGGAACAGCTTTTGTTTCCATCGTTGTCCTGATTTTTTCCGCAGCTTTTTTCAGACAGTTTGACAGGCCCATTGTCTGGGCAGATGATATTGCCAAGTTTCTTTTTTCCTGGACTGCTTTTCTGGGGGCTGATGTTGCCATGCGATATTCTCGTCTGGTGGGTGTGGATATTCTTGTGAGGAAATTGCCTCGAAAAGTTGCCAAGATCGTTCAGATAGCTGTGTTTGTAATAATCATAATTTTACTGGCCGCCTTCGTCTATTACGGAACCATGCTCAGTATTGAAAGTGTTGACAGAAGCTTTCAGACGCTATCAAATTTCAGTTACTCAATTGTAACGGCCTCATTACCAGTTTCATCCCTCCTCATGATATTAACAGCCAGTCTCAAGATCGTTAAAATCGTCCATAATTTCAGAGATAATGACTACGAGGTATCAAAAGACATACCTTGGTCAGAATCTCATACTAAAGCTGCTGTTAAGGAGGAAATTGCGTGACACTCATCGCAATAGTCTTTGTCATACTATTGGTCATAAATATGCCCATTGCATTTACAATCGGAATTGCCGGTACTGTCTTCTTTCTGACCAGTGACATGATACCCTTTTCTATCACAGTACAAAGGGTGGTTGCCCAGACTCAATCCATCGCTTTTCTGGCTGTACCCTTCTTTATTTTTGCCGGGAATCTGATGAATAAAACCGGAATCACCACTCGTCTTCTTCGCTTTGCATCCCTTCTTACAAGAAGGATGTACGGTGGTATGGCACAGGTGAATGTTGTTCTTAGTACCATGATGGGAGGGATCTCGGGTTCAGCCGTCGCTGATGCCTCTATGCAGGCCCGCATCGTGGGGCTCAACATGATCAAGAAAGGGTATCCAAGAGGATATTCTGCGGGGATAACCTGCCTGTCTTCTTTGATTACTGCAACTATACCTCCCAGCCTGGGGCTTATTCTTTATGGATTTGTCGGAGAAGTTTCCATTGGAAAACTCTTTGTCGCTGGCATTGTTCCCGGATTCTTGATGATGGGCTTTCTGATGGTTACCGTTACGATCACCTCCCGGAAACATAAGTATGATATGCCCGATCCGAATGCGAAAAAAATCACGATGAAGGAAATCTTGATTGATTTAAAAGATTCTATATGGGCGCTGCTTTTTCCTGTCATTTTGATTGTTGGAATCCGTTTTGGCCTCTTTACTCCTTCAGAGGCGGGAGCTTTTGCCGTCGTCTATGCCATTGTCATTGGAAAATTTGTCTACAAGGAACTGACGTGGGTAAAATTCAAGGAAGCCCTTAAGGACTCCTTTATCGATAATGGCGCTATCATCCTGATCATTGCTCTGTCGGGAATTTTTGGATATGCCCTGTCCCTGGAAAATGTTCCTGGTATGGTAGGGACAGCCCTGGTTGGAATAAGCAGTAACCCACAGGTCATGCTTATAATTATTGTTCTTTTCCTGGCTGTGGCCGGAATGTTTATTGACAGTAATGTGAGTGTTCTTCTTCTGACTCCCATATTCCTGCCTGTCGTTAAATCCATGGGTGTTGATCCCGTCTATTTCGGTATTTTAATGATGACTATTGTGACCATGGGCTGTATGACACCACCGGTAGGGACTGCCCTGTATACGGTCTGTCAGGTCCTTGACGCGCCTTTAGAAGATTTTGTTAAAGAAACAATACCTTTCTATCTGGCCGTCATCCTCCTGGTGATTTGTTTAATATTCGTGCCAGATGTGGTGATGTTTTTGCCTAATCTGATTTATTAAAATTAGGAGACCCTAAGGATAGCATAGGATAGAATAATGCAGCGAGTTATGATTGTAGGTGCAGGAGGAATCGCTCCGGCTCATATTGAAGGGTTTCTGGCTTTTCCTGAAAGGGCCGAAATCAAGGTTATTGTCAACCCGACGGTATCAAAAGCAGAGGCTTTGATTAAGAAATACACGCTTGCTGCAAAAGCAACCTCATCCTTTGAAGAATCACTTTCTCTGGTGGATATCGTTGCAGTATGTTCCCCTCCGGATACTCATAAAGATATCGCTGTCATGGCCCTGTACGAAGGGAAACATGTGCTTTTGGAGAAACCAATGGCCATGTCTCTTGAAGAATGTGATGCCATCCTGGATGCTGCAAAAAAGGGTGGCGGAAAATTGTCAGTTGTGGCTCAAAGCCGCTTTATTTCCTCCATAGCCAACACAATGCAAATTATTCATAAGGGAGAATACGGAAAGCTTCTTTTTGCCCAGATCAATTCCTTCTGGTGGAGGGGGCAGAGTTATTACGATTTATACTGGAGAGGAGTCTGGGAAACCGAAGGAGGCGGCTGTACCTTAAATCATGCGGTGCATCATATTGATCTTTTACTATGGGCCAAGGGCCTGCCGGTGGAAGTAACAGCCGTTCAAACCAATCTGAATCATACCAATTCAGAGGTAGAGGACATCTCCATGAGTATTCTGAAATATGCCGACGGTACCATGGCTCAGATCAACACATCACTTGTTCATCACGGGGAAGAGCAGAAACTGGATTTTCAGATGGAAAAAGCGGGAATTTCTATTCCTTTTTCTGCAAAAGCAAGCACCTCACGATCAAATGGTTTTCCCATAGATGATAGTGCGATGACAAATAAAGTGATTGCTGACTTTGAAAGCCTGCGTCCTCTGGAATACGAGCACCATACCGGGCAGATTGAAAATTTCCTGGATGGTATTGAATCAGACAATCCTCTGAAGATGGATGGCTTGGACGGACGACATACCATTGAATTGATTTCTGCAATCTATAAATCTGCAATTACAAAAAAGACTGTAGTTTTGCCATTAAAGAAAAATGACCCTCACTATTCTTTTTCTTCCAGGATAGAAAAGGCTAACCGCTATAATAAAAAAACAAAGTCTGTGAAATCCTTTGATGATTCAACAATTACTTCCTTTAAGGGCAAGTATTAAACATGAGAAATAGAGGTTTGTCTCGTGAAAAAAAGTCTGACTGCTAATGCTGATAGTAGATCATATATCAAAGGATTACGGCTACCTCAGGCCGATCAGGGATATAAGTTTTAACCTGGAACGGGGTGAAGTGATGGGCTTCTTGGGAGCCAACGGGGCTGGTAAATCCACAACCCTTAATATGCTTGCAGGATATTTCCCACCCAGTTCCGGAAGTATCTCTTTTGATGGCTTTGATATTTTCAAAGCTCAGCTTCTGTATAAACAAGGCATAGGTTACCTTCCCGAAATACCGCCTCTGTATCCTGATATGCGCATATCTGAGCAGCTGACTCTGGTTTGTTCTGTTAAAGGAATATCCAGGAGAAATCGGAAAGAGGAAATTAACCGCGTCTGTCGGATGAGCCGGATAGTCGATGTAAAGAACCGTTTGATTAAAACAATGTCCAAAGGGTATAAGCAGCGTATCGGATTGGCCCAGGCTCTGATCGGCCGCCCCGGCCTGCTGATACTGGATGAACCCACAGCCGGACTGGACCCGCAGCAGATCATCGACATCAGGGAACTGATCACAGATCTTGGTAAAGAGCACGCGGTTATCATCAGTTCCCACATCCTCTCTGAGATTGCTTCTATTTCCACCCGTATCCTGGTGTTGAACAAGGGGTATATTATAGCAGATCAACCCTCAGATGAACTCCTCAACACTCCCTCTAAGAACCAGATTCTGAGTGTCCGTATTTTTGGTGATAAAACTAAAATAATGGAAGTGATTTCCTCCTTATCCGGTATTAACCGGGTGGATGTTCAGCAATGTTGTGAACAAGGATGCATGGACTACAACCTCTTTCTTGAAGCGGGAGCGGATGCCAGAAAAGATCTGAACCGCATCCTACCGAGGGAATCAATTGCTATCATGCAGATGAAAATGATAAATCCCACCCTGGAAGAAATCTTTATTGATCTTACTTCAAGAGGGAATGATTGATGTTGGCTATTTATATAAAAGAAATGAGCCAATACTTCAGATCCATGGCCGGGTATATCTTTCTTACAATCATGATGCTTATCTGCGGTTTCCTGTTTACGACAGGAAATCTGATCTCTCAAAACCCGGATATAAAGGGTTTCTTTTTATCTCTTTTCAATATCCTGATATTTATCATACCGATACTGACAATGAGACAGTTTTCAGAAGAACAGAAACTGAAGACGCAACAGCTCCTTTTTACTCTACCTTTGTCTATTGAATCCATCGTTTTGGGAAAATTTTTTGCGACACTATCCATGATCGGGATCGGACTGGTGGTTACGCTCGCTTATCCTCTAATCCTAGCATATCTGGGCTCATCTGTTCTGCTTGTGACTCTTGGAAACTATCTGGGAGTTATCCTCTTTGCTTCCATGGTTGTTGCCATTGGGTTGTACATTTCTTCTTTCACCGACAGTCAGGTAGTGGCTGCTATTGTCAGTTATGGGATCATCCTGATCCTTTGGCTGACTGACTCTTTAACCCCCTATATTACAAATCAGTTTCTGAAAAAAATAGTGGGGATTTTTTCTCTTAAAAGCAATTATATAGAGTTTACTTATGGGATATTCAATCCTGCGGGGATTCTCTACTTTCTAACACTTACAGGACTCTTTCTTATCTTGACGATGGTCAATATAGATAGCAGAAGGCAATAGAGCATATGAAAAACGTATTGTCTGCCGATCCATTACCAAAATATTTGAAACCGGTTTTTGTGGGTCTTCTCATTGTTGTTGTCCTGCTTATAAATATTGTTGGCCATAAAGCAGTTGATCGCTATTCCCTTAAACTTGATTTAACCGAAAATGGTCTTTATGAATTCTCTGAAATTACAATAAAGACTGCCGCTTCGATAAATCAACCCGTGAAGATCACGGTTTTCAACAGAAACGAGGATTTTGTCATTATGCTGCGGGAAGTGCTGAAAAGGTTCAGTGCGCTCAGTCAACACATCAGTCTTCATTTTGTTGATCCCTATGAGAATCCAGTTCTAATTGATTACTACGCAGGAAAGGGAGTCCAAATTCATCAAAATGATATTGTTATGGAAGGATCTGTCAGAACAAAAGTATATTCCATAAAAGATCTGTATACCTTTAATGCAGGAAAAACCGAAATCACCGGGTTGAATGCTGAGCAGCAGCTGATCAGCGCACTTTATTATGTCAATGATCCTGTGGTCCCTGTCGCCGCCTTTGTAGATGGTCATAATGAAAGACCCTCCAAGGCATTAATCGCTCTGTTCAAGGATAATAATTTTGAGGTTGTCCGTGGCAATCTGACCTCGGTTCTGCAAAAGAAGCCAGACATTGTTATTATTGCGGCTCCCACTAGAGATTTTCTCAAAGAAGACGTGCAGTTGTTGGATATTTATATGAACAATGGCGGTCATGCGCTCCTTTTTGCGGAACCGGCTGTGGATCGGTTACCTCGCCTGGAAGGTTTTACAAAAAATTGGGGAATTGTTTTGGGCCAGGAGCTTGTATTTGAAAGTCAGGCGTTTACCGGAAATAATCCCATCAATATCGTCCCGATGTATGGTCCCCATGAAATAAACCGTTACTTTCTGGACACCAGGGTCTTTTTGACCATGCCGTCATCAAGAAGCCTTTATGCAGCACCAAGACCCGGTAGTGCATATGATGTAAGGACAGTTTTGAATTCAACTCCTTATTCATACGGGAAAAAAGGGTATCAGTTTGCTCAGCTGAAAAAAGAATATTCAGATATTGACGGACCTTTTTCTCTAGTAATGAGTTCAGAAAAAGAAATCATTTCTGATCCAGGAGTGAGCAGGTTGGTGGTTGTCGGGAGTAAAAGTTTTTTTGGTGATGATCTGCTGGGTTTTGCAAGCTATGGGAATGCTGAATTTATCATACAGACCATCAATTGGCTCAACGAAAAAGAGCTGAGTCTGTATATTCCCCCTAAAAAAATCAAATCCGATCCATTGAATATTCTATCCAGTCAGGCACTGATCATAGGCGTTATTATTACCGGGCTTATCCCTTTGCTGTTTTTTGTTTCCGGCATTATCGTGTTTATCAGAAGGAAGAAGCTCTAGTGAACTATAGGAAAGGAATAATTGTCAATTTTTTCCTCCTTATTCTGCTTCTATTACTCACCTTCATTCTGTTTCATCACGAGGAAAAGGGAGATCTTGCACGTGTGGAATCTAAAACCTTTCCTCTTGTCCGACAAAATGTTGCCGATATTACGGCTGTAGCCATCATCAATGACAACGCCCGTTTCGGACTGATTCATAAGGAGGGTAAACTGACACTGGAACCACATCAGCCAGACACTGTGCTTTCTGACGAAAAGATGCAGTCTTTTCTCTTCCGCTTGTCCAAATTGAGTGGTTTGGCAAAAATCAAGGCAAAAAACGATCTGACTCCATACGGACTGGATTCTTCTAAAAAAAAAGGGACAATCTTCCTGAAAAACGGGGGGAAAATCCGTCTCTTCCTGGGGAAACAGAACCAATTGGATAAAACGTATTATATCCGAAGAGAATCTGATGACGCGATCTATTTGATAGCAGAGGCTGATGCAGATTTAATCCTTTCTGATCCATCTGATTTTACAGTTAATCTGGTTCTACCCAGATTGGATTTGAAAAATCTGAATTCCCTGAAATCAATAGAGGTATCCTCAACCCGTCAGGCTCTGCCTTCTTTTAAGGTCGAAAACCAGGGGAACTTTATATTAAGTTTAACCGAACCTTTTGCAAGCACTCTGGATTTCGAGCGTGTTCTGTCAGATCTGATTTTTCCTGTCCTGTCCCTGGCCCCGGATCAAAAAGGAGTAGATACTTCATCTTTAATTCTCCCGGAATCAGACGATCTCCGTCTACGGATAAATCTGGACGATCATATTTATGAACTGATTTTTTTCAGGAAAGAGAACGGTGCGGTCTTTTTAACTCGTAAAGGTTCTTCTAAAATATTTGAGTTAAAGGATGAGGCAGCTCCGTTTATGAATTTGCATTATCTCGATTTGCTGAACGACTCCATATACCATAGTAATATTTCCGAGATTAAAAGCATGGTGGTACAGGATCTAGAGTCAAAGACTGATTACAACATTGATATTACTGGGGAATCTATCAAGCTTCAAGGAGATGTCAATGGCCTCTCTGTAGATTATCCTAAGATGTTAGAACTTTTCGAAGTCCTTTTACAAACAGGAATTGCCCACGAACTTCCCAAAGAAAAAAAGCTGAATCAAAAAAACCCTGTATCACTGAGGATTCTCATATACAAGAAGAATGGCAGTATTGATCGTCTGGATTTTTCATCTACCGAGAACCAGGAAGAGATCCTGTTTATAAATGGTACAGCTCACTTTACGACATATTATAAAACGGTTTTGGACATAAAAAAAGTTTTATCAGATCTTTTTGATTAAGGATGGAAGATGAACATGAATAACATAAAAAACCAAACACATAAATCACGTATCAGGGCGATTCTTAATGGCGAAGATCCGGGTTCTTTTGTATTTGCCCCGAATCTCTGGCAATGGTTTTATCATCACAAACATCACAAGAGTCTACCCAAAGAAATTGCTCACTGCGAAAGCCAGTTGGATCTCATACGCTATTTAGATTTGGCTGTATTTAGCCGGAATGTCTATAGCGACCAGACCGCCTATTGGTTTGGTGGTTTAGCCGATTGTTCCTTTGGCGATTTAGATGTCCAGGTGAAACAAGAGATGGTCGGTTCTGATATCCATACAAGAATTAAGGTCAATACAACTGCAGGAACATTAGAAGAAACATTACGATATATCTTTGCTGACTCAACCGTGGTTCAGGATACCTTCCTTCTTAGTGACTATGCCAATCAGCTTGATGCGATTGAACAATTTATACAAAAGAGACGATGGACATTTAATATAAAGGCTTATGAACATGCTGTGGATGAAATTGGTGACGATGGTTGTTTGATTGTAGGAGAATCCTTTAGCCCTCTAAAAATGCTCCATCTGATTTTGGGCCCTGTCAACACGACCTATATGATCATGGATTATCCAGAGGTTGTCACACGAATGTGTGAAACGCATGAAAAAGCTCAACTGGATCTGGTTGAACAAATGGCAAAAGCTGGCGTACCCGCGATGATGGCTATGGATAATCTCGATACGGCCTTCCATCCGCCGTATTATATAAAACAATATTGTGCTTCCTATTATGAAAAAGCCTCCCGGATTTGTCACAAATATGGCAGCCGTTTTCTCATTCATGCCTGTGGCCAACAGAAAGCAAATCTAAAGATTATTAGTGATCTGGGTGTTGATGGCCTGGAAGGGGTTGCGTATCCCCCTTTGGGTAATGTCTCTTTATTAGAGTCATTAGAAGAAACGCATGATCGGTTTATTGTTACAGGTGGTATTAGTGCGGCGGAAATTGAGACCTTGAAAACAGAAAAAGCGGTTTGTGATTATATTGAAAAACTTTTCACAGAACTTAAACCCTATCGACACCGCTTTGTTTTAGCTCCGAGCTGTAATACCCCGATTAACGCAACCTTCGATCAGATTTTATGGTTTAGGCAGGCTTGGATGAAATTTAAAGATATATAGGCAAATGAAGTGTGCCCTTAGTGGTATGATTGGCTTTTTAAAAATTGTCACTTATTTTTTCATTGTGCAATGATGGACACAGTGAGAAGGAGGATACTCCAATGATTAAAACAACGATATGCGAATCCACCAAAGCCATCGGTAAGGTGGCTGCAGAAAAAGCAATCGAGTACATCACAAAGGCCATTGATCGTGACAACGACGCTGCTATTATAACTGCCACCGGTGCCAGTCAATTTAACACACTGGCGGAGCTTGTTGCTGACAATGACGTGGATTGGTCTAAAGTAACCATGTTCCATTTGGATGAATATGTGGGGATGCCTATCACGCATAAGGCCAGTTTTCGTAAATACCTCAATGAGCGCTTCATTGACCCCATTGGTTGTTTAAAAGCGGCCCATTTGATCAATGGAGATGGACCTGATCCAGTGGCAGAATGCCAACGTCTTAAAAAAATAATTTCTCAGCACGAAATAGCAGTTGCCGTAGCAGGTATTGGTGAAAATGGACACCTGGCTTTTAATGATCCCCCCGCAGATTTTGAAACAGAGGAACCCTATTTGGTGGTTGACTTGGATGAGCGTTGTCGCCAGCAGCAACGAGGAGAGGGTTGGTTTAAGACTTTTAATGAGGTGCCCAAACAGGCAATTTCTATGAGCATCCGGCAGATTATGAAATCACAGTGTCTGATTTTGTCTGTGCCGGATGAACGCAAAGCTGAAGCAGTAAGAAACACATTAACGCAAACGGTCTCACCGGACTATCCAGCATCAATTGTTCAACAACATCCCAACTGTTATCTGTATTTAGATAGGGCTTCAGCGACGCTACTTGACACCGTCAAAATATAAAAGACTGCCTTCTTATCCAAAAACGTATTTTGGGTGAAAATGTATTGTAGGAATTTTCCCTGTGAGGTTATGATGGTAGCATCCAAGTAAAAAACTAAGCCATAGATCTAATTTGAGGAGTTATCCGCCATGCCAGTAGATCGCGCGACCAAACAGGAGATCATCCGTCGCACATGGAACCTTGAAACCACGGGCTGTGTGCCCTATACAATCGAGATTGGTGAGCCTCATTTTGCAACCAAACCATATTTTGAGGACGACGCTGCAGAAGTAGCCTGGCACAAAGCCTACCACGACAAACGTCAAGGAGTTGTCGATTTTGATATGCCCAACATTAAACCCAATTTGGGCATCGGTATAATTGCAGGGGCATTTGGCTGCCAGCTGCGAGTCAATGATGTGGCCGATCCCTGGACGAAAATTCTGATAAATCGTGATTGCCGGGAAAAAGTCTATGAACTGGTTCAACCTGATTCGGTCAGTAACCCCATTTTTAAACGGGTCCGCGAGCGTATCGGTTACCTACAGGAACATGGTGACATGCCCCTGCGCCTGGTAAATGTGGCATCGCCACTGGTGACCGCTTCCATGATTTGGGATTATACCGATTTCATGATGGCCCTGTTGGAGAGTCCTAAAGAGGTCCATCACCTCCTGGATATGATTACCCAGGCCACCATTGACTACGTCAATCTACAGCTGGAGACTATCACGGATCTGCACAGCATGGGCCATGAGGTATTGTGTGTACCTCGAGAAGTTGGATTGCGGATTAGCGATGATACGGCCGTCCTGCTTTCCCCAAAACTTTACCGGGAGTTTGGTGTGCACTACAATGGTCGCCTGGCGGAAGCCTTTGGCGGAATAGTGGTACACGCCTGCGGCGATCCAAAATATATCATCCCGACAATGTTGGAAACTCCTGGGTTGCGAGGTCTTGACTTAACCATACCCCAAAATAGTGACTGGTCAGCTCTTAAGCCCGCTGCGGGTCAGGTGGTCCTCAGCCTGCGGCATTACTATTGGGATCACGCGGAAGCCAATGTCGACCCGGTAATCTATTCTCGTAAGCTCATCGACACCTTCGGCACCACTGGGATCTTCATAGTTACAAGTTCACCAGATGCGGAACAAGCCCGGAAGCTGGGTCAGCGGTTATGGTCGTTACTGGGTGAGGTTTAGGCAGCGGCGAATTGACTGCAGTTCTTCGAATGAGCTGATGGGGGAAACTATGTCAAGAGGAATTAATTCTGCTGGCTGAGATTAAACACGCTCAGGCAGTAAAAAATGAACACCTTCGCATTACAAGAGATAACTGAACAAATAAGGAGCGTGTACCATGTCAAATTTACAAACAATTACCGAAACACTTATTACCGGTGACAGCAAGAAACTTCAAGAACTCGTGCAGGAAGCGCTAAATGCGGGCATCCCGGCCAATGACATCTTGCGGAAGGGCTTGATTGCCGGAATGGATATCGTAGGCGAGAAGATGCAAAACGGTGATATGTTCATTCCAGAAGTACTCATGGCTGCTCGAGCTATGTCTTTTTCAGTGGTAATTCTGAAGCCATTGCTTGCTGAGGGAGAGGCCGCCTCGGCAGGAAAAATGATAATAGGTACAGTAAAGGGTGATCTGCATGATATCGGAAAAAACCTGGTTGTCATGATGATGGAAAGTGCTGGGTTTGAGGTAATCGATCTGGGTGTAGACGTCGAACCGGATATGTTCGTTAAGGCTATCAAAGAAAATAAGCCAAGCCTTGTCGGGCTTTCAGCACTGCTTACAACCACCATGCCGATGATGAGAAAATCCATCGAAAGTATTAAGGATAGTGGTTTGCGTGACAGTCTGAAAATCATCGTTGGTGGCGCTCCCGTCACCCAGGCCTTTGCCGATGAAATTGGCGCCGACGGATTCGCCGCTGATGCTGGGTCAGCTTCAAAACTCGCAAAAACACTTATTAATTAAAAGATTTGGCCGAATCTTATCGTTCTCTAGACCAGCATCAGTCAATCGTACTCACATGCTCGTTAAACAGGTGCTTTGTGAAGATGTACCTAAAATAAACAAGAAGGACAATAGGATTAAAAGAGATGTTTGAAGTGATTGGCGAGAAGATTAATACCTCGAGAAAAATAGTCCAAGTTGCCGTAGCTGAGCTTCTAACGATAAATCGGTGTCTTCATCTAACAATATCCAATAATTTGTTATTATTCAGATAAACTTATATCTGAGCTATTCAATGTGAAAGCTTGATTTGATTTTAATTGAGCGTATAATCTATGGCTGCTTGTCAAAAACCTGTACACCTTCTGGAATTTGATACCAACTTTGCTTTTCGCTTACCCAAACGTGCGCTGTAGGCTCAAATACGCTGTCGTCGGACATATTAACTGGCTTCAACTTTAATTTCACCGTAGCTAAATCGTCAGGGTTATAGTGGTAGACTCTGTTGCCGCAATTAGGGCAAAACTTTGCGTTATTCTTGTTTCCACTATCAGAAACCCTGCTCCACTCGTTGAGTTCACCATTAAATTCAATTGCGCTAGAAGCCACTACAGCAGTGACACTAAACGGACTGGTTGATAGTTTTTGACATTCTGTACAATGGCAAGCCAGAACCATTTTAGGCGCTTCATGCAATTTATAAGTGACTTGCCCGCATTGACAAGAACCTTCGATTGGATATTTCATCTGCTCATGCTCCTCCTGTATTTAAAGGTCAACACCAAGTAACAACAATATCATAATCTGCCTTCAAACAAGTTAATCATAGGTTTCAGCATCTCAAGAGACAAAGATATTGCTTGTTAATCTACTATTTCAACAAGCAATTACGGGCGAACCCTCTTTCTTGCTCTTAGGTATTCAGTCACTTTTGATTGCCGTCCAGAATTTGGTGTTTGCAGAACATATGATACCAGGCAAGTTTATGCGGAGTGCTAAAACTGAGTACTTCTGTAAGGTATCTGAA
>RCNC010004692.1_pt1 | contig 12532 bp, 10 predicted proteins | sample 2041301 | NCBI WGS metagenome assembly RCNC01 (sample SAMN09708231, study PRJNA481090) | Marine sediment metagenome, whole genome shotgun sequencing project. | biome: marine sediment; feature: ocean; material: sediment; isolation source: Sewage treatment plant 13A marine sediment (STP13A) ... | reverse complement strand
ATCGATTCGATCCGGGCAAAGGGGTTAAAACTGGAATGGGAGCTTTATTCGGAATGTATCCAGCTGTTCGCTGCAGGACGCATCAGGTTGGTCCGCAGGGATTTTGATCTGAGCAAGGGTAAGAAGGTGGTTCGAAGGGTCGTGGTGATAGAGGACTATAAAGTGAGAAGGTAAGAAGATGAGAAGGTTAGAATATAAGGGATCAGACAACTTCTCAGCTTCTTAACTTCTTATCTTCTATCCGACTAAAGATACGTTCGGGCTCCCAGATAACGGGATTTGTAGTATTTGTTTGACATGGCGGAAATGCGGATTTTGCGGCCGCTGCCGGGTGCATGCAGGAAATTGTTATTCCCTATATAGATACCCACGTGGGAAACTTTTTCGCCACCGTTGGTAGCAAAGAAGACCAGATCGCCTTTTGCCAATTGCCCCGGGTAGACCGGTCTACCGGTTTTCCATTGCTGTCGAGACGATCGCGGAAGTTCCAATCCATTTAAACGGTAAACTACCATGGTCAGACCGCTGCAGTCAAAACCGGTGTCGGGCGCTTGACCTCCCCAACGATAGCGGATGCCAATAAACTGGTTTGCGGTTCTCACAATTTCTTCTCTACGATGTTTCTTATCGTTGAGTCCAGGGGCGGTCGTTGCGTAATTTTTTGGTCCGATAAGGTAGTATTGATCGATAATTCCCGCAGCTTTCAGGCTCTCGGCTTTTAGTCGGGCAGTGGCAGATGTCCGGTAATTGCCAATACGTACCGTGTACAACCCCGACTGATTGCGAAAATGGTAGGCGTCTAATCCCCGGGTTTGAAGCTTTTTGGCAAGCCGAACGGCATTGTCCATACTTGCGAAGGCCCCGGCTTGAATGGTGTGGCCCATCGGTGGAAGCGACTCCGGCAAAGACGTCTGAGATGTATCCTGGGAAACGCGTGTGTCACTCCCGCAACCCAATGTAATGAGTAGCATTGCCAAGGCGACTGGAATCATAACCTGCCGCCACCGTGGATTTTTGAATTGGTGCTGGTTTTGGATAACCGCAGACATCAGTCATGAACCCCAATGTTGCAACGTTAGGGTCAATTTAGTTTCGAATTTTTGATCCAGGGTAGTGTGAGAAAGCAGTTTTCAGCCCAGCCACTGGCCAAAAAAACGGTCAATTTGATCAAAAAAGAAAACTTAACGGCATAAATTTACAATTTTCGGGGATGGTTCTATCTTCGGCCATTTTGTTGGGTTTCGTTGATAGCACAAAAATTGCCGGCAAGTAGGTTGGGTTGAGGAACGAAACCCAACAAAAGATATCGGGATGCTAAACCCAACCTACGAATAAGCCGTGGCCGATGTTAGAACCAAGCCCCAATTTTCTAACAGGATCAACCAGACTTCGCTAAAAAGCTTCGCCCCGGCAGACAGGATGGACAGGATTGTTACACTTAAACAAAAAAATCCTGATAATCCTGTAAATCCTGTCTAAATAAATGAAGAGCCGAGATCATGCGATGATAGCTACAAAGCCTCTTTTTTTTCGCGGCTGGAAGCCGCTCCCACGAGAAATTGATTTAAAATCGATAGAGCGTAGCGTCATCAATATTCGACGTTCGATGTTGGACGTTCGATGTTCGACGTTCAATCTGTCCACTGTTCCGGCCAGGCGGAGTTTCATACGAGCGCTGCCGTTGGCCTGAATCCTGTCCCACGAAGGATTAAGGAGACACCCCCAGCAACATTTTGACGATCACCGGAAAAGCGACAAAAGTCCCGACCGAACTGCCCAAATTGGTGAATACGACCACCAAAAGAATTCGCGTGACCTTATTTTTCCAAAATCCCCGAACCGAAAGGATGTCATCCGGCAGTCGTTCTAAATCCTTTACTTTCGGTTTGCGTGAAAATGCCTCAACAAGTCCTGAGACCCAACCGGCTGCAATCATAGGGTTTAATGAGGTTAGAGGTGCCGCCAGCATCGAGGCGATAATTGTGAGCGGATGAGCCAGAGCGATGAGTGCCCCAAGTCCTGCTAAAATTGCATTGGCGGCTATCCACCAGATAATCATATCTTTTCCGGCCTGTTTACCCCCGTAAAAAAAACCGGCGATAAACATTGCCATAATAGCGGCAGGGATGAGCCATTTTAAGAGTCCGGCGGCTTTTTTTTTGGGCGGCAGCTGTTCGAGTGCCGGGATATCGATATCGGTGTTCCAGTTTTTCTTGATGCCCGGGACATGGCCGGCCCCGACGACCGCCACAATTTTTTTACCGGGGGCGGTTCGTATTTTCGCGGCCAGGTACTGGTCGCGTTCATTGATCAGGATATTTTTTAGGACCGGTAGAGATTTGCCCACCTCGGCCAGCAAGGTTTCGAGGACATCCTCCTGTTTCATTTTTTCAATATCTTCTTCCTTGATATCATCGACCTCCCCCAGGGAGAGGATCAATTGAAACAAGAGCTTGATTTTGTTCCACAGCCCCATTTCCCGCCAGGTGCGTGAAAGGGTCGTGCGGATGTCCCGATCGGCCAGATGAATTGCGGCCCCGACTTCATCCGCCGTTTCAATGGCGGCGATCATCTCTTGGCCAGGCTTGATATCCAGCTTTTTCGCAATTCTTTTCTGAAAAGATGCCAGCAAGAGATTTGAAAGCAGAAGAAATGATTTTTTTTCTTTAATAATTTTGACGATGTCCGTCTCCTGCCAACGCTCCTTCTGGCGGATCGACTGATATCTGGACTGGCACAGCTCAACGCAGACCGTATCGGGGCATTCGTCTTTAATCACACTGGTAACTTGTTGTGCGCTTTCTCTGGACACATGGGCGGTGCCAACCAGAATAACATGTTTGTGGTCAAATTCGAGATGGTGCACCATTTTGGAGTTGTCTGTCATTGGCATAAGGTCAAGTTTTCCCTTTATTTTTTGAAACTTAAAATATATTACATATGAACCGGTAAGGCAAGATGAAACTGACCGCTTTTCAGGCCAGCGGTAGCGCTGACACCTGGGTGCCAATGTCCAATTTTCATGCAATCCCATGACAGTTAAAGTGTCACGCCTTTTTCCAAGCTGAATGGCGAGGTCTAAATTGACAAAACTCGAGGTTTTAAATGCTGATTTATGATGACATTTACTCCTGGGAAGGATGGGGGGGGAAATTGCGTTTGGCCAGTGGGAAATGCCGGTTGCGTATCTTTGATCTCAAAAAAGATAACGCTAAAGGTTTGGCTCATCTAAAGCCGAAGATCGTCATTGTCTCGGATGTTGTCGGAAGCCCGATGTCTGTAAGAAGCTGCAGTGGTCATATCGCTACCTGTATTACCAGGGAATTCAGTATTAAACCCCATCGGATGCTGTTTATCGAGTATTATCCTCAAACCGTGTACGGCCAGCATCGAGAGCATACGATTGCGGAAAAATACGATCTTGTCGAATTCAACTGGCAGCAGGATAAAGCCATTGAACCCAAATGGCGGGCGTTAAAGCCACCATTGCTGGAGATGATAAAACAGATGGCAGAGAGCCAAAGGGCATAGGGCAAAGGGCATGGGGCATAGGGCATAGGGAGCCTTCGGCTGTTAGAGGAGCGCTTCAGTCTTCGCTCTTCGAGCTACGGCCCGACAAGCCGCTTGAGGTTTAGAGGTTGGAGGCAGAAAAGGTCTAACTTCCTTTTCTCCTCAATCAACTAATCAACGAATTAACCAATCAACCAGACCAGATTCAACCAGGATACCGACCTTAACGCTCTCAACGATCTAAACCATCAAAACGAAAATAACGAACACAACCGATCCAGCGAATTACTACATCGGGAAAACGGCAAATATCACCGTGCTCCAGATTGAATGGGAAATAATTACCGGCGCCAGGTTCTTAAAGCGCCAATACATGGCTCCCCAGAAGGCACCGGCCACTCCGGCAGCCCCGATAAGCATAAAATTAAACGACCATATGTGGACTCCAGCATAGATGGTGGTTGCCAGAAGCCAGCCCTGCCATTGACCGAAACGAACCATCAGGTTTTTTTGCAAATATCCTCGCCAGTAAATTTCCTCTGCAGGTCCGGTGATAAAAAAAAGCAACAGTGCAATCACCCACATGGGGGTTCCGCCCCCCTTGTCATATATCCCCCCGATTTGCGAACCGGCAAAAGGCAACAGAATGGTTGAAACCATTTTGCCGACCCAGAAAATCAGATACAACGCTGAGGCTGATAAAAAGCCTAAAATGAAGGCGTTCACATTAAACTTCAGATGTTCTTTTCGATTGGGCTGCAGCCAGAGAGACAGGATGGCCAGAGTGGCCGCCGAAAACGAAATTTTTATCCAGAAAGTGGCCCAGGTAAGGTAAAATGTGACAAACCACAATGCTGACGCCAGCAAAACAGTCCCAATCAATGGGCCGGATCGAAATTCAGCACAATTCAAAACACACCCTCCAGAACCAGAGAAATGACGAGCAGTAAACCAAATGCCGTGTCCAATTGAGCGGTGCGTGCATCTGCATCCGCCGGTACCTGTTTCATCATCTGATGTAGCAGACGAAAAGCCAGCGGCAGCGACAGCAGGACAATCAGAGACCAAAGGTAAAGCGGTCCAATAAAAGACATCAGGACAATACCCAGATATGCCACTACCACCAGGGTCGCATATAACAGGAGACCTTTGCGCTGACCCAGGACAATCGCCAGGGTTAAAATGCCTTTATCGCGGTCATGGATGATGTCGCGGATGTTGTTGGCCAGCAGTACGAGTGCTACAAGAACCCCAAAGGGGAGAGAAATCCAGAAGGCGTTCAGGCTGAAAGCCTGGCGTTGGACAAAATAGGAGCCAGCCACCATGAGTGGACCCCACATTAAAAAGACCGATATTTCTCCCAGAGCACTGTATTTATATTTTAGCGGCGGAGCCGTATAGGTGATGCTGCCAAACGCACCAATCAAACCAATCCACAGAAGTCCCCATCCGCGGCTTACCGCCAGATAAATGCCGATTGCTATGGACAATCCATAAAGTACATATGCCGCCCTGCGCACCTGTTCAGCATTCAGTTTTCCTTCCACCAGCGGGTGTGGCCGGTACTGGGCCGTGGAAACTTCCCGGGTGTCCACGCCACTTTGTACATCATAATAATCGTTGATCAAATTAGTGGCGGCATGTAATAAAATGGTGCCAAGCAAAGTCACCAGATACAAAGCCCAGGAGAAACTTCCGTCGATGGCGCCGAGGGTGCTGCCGACGCTGACGGAAATGGCGGTCATTGCAAAAGACCACGGACGACTGGCCAAAAACCAATTGCGATAAACATTCATGCGGATTTAATTCGTTTGGTTCGTCCCAATGAAATGCGATCCGTCCCAGTAGTTAAATGATCCTGCGGGAATTAACGGGACAGGAAGCTATTTCGTAAATTTCATAGGATAGATTATAATAATTAGGATCGACGGTGGTATAACACTATGCTTGCTTTTTCCCAACCTGAAACAATAATGTTTGCCCCTTTGCCCCGATATTGCAAGCTTAGGGTTTGTAATGCCTCCCCACTCATAGTATTCATTGATACTCGCCTTTTTGTGCCTCTTGGTAAGCTGTGCGTGCTTTGCGGGCTGCCTTTTCAGCCTGCACAGCGGCCGCTTTCGCCTCGGCTATGGAAGCATCGGTTTCTATTTTAATCCGGTCAACCCGTTTTCTGAACTTCTTTCTTTTGTTTCTGGTGGAGGTGAGTCTGCGAATATAATCGTTTTTGTATTCGAATTCTTCTTGCGCCTGTTGTACGTTTTTTTGAGCCCGTTCTTCGGCTTCTCTGGCCTTTATGTCATCCTGGCGCGCTTTTTCAATTTGTTCTTCTCTATCAAACTTACGGCGCAGGCGTTCCTTTTTTTGTTGAATCGCCTCTATCTCCTGCGGGGTCTTTTCTTTGTACTTAATCACCTCAACGTCTTCTACATTGTCTGTCTTGGGCGGCGGTCGGTCGGCTAAGTGCACAACCCCGTTATCGTCAGTCCAGGTGTAAAGTTTTTGTGCGTTGAGGTTTAAAGCCGCTAATAAGGTTAACAGAAGGCCGATCAATTTTATGATGCTGACTTAGATTATATGGATATATTTCAACACTGTCAAATTTGACCAAACCGGCCGTTTAAGCTGTCAGCGGCTGGGCTGATACCCGAAACATAAAATTTGCGACATTAAATCATTATCGGTTATCGATTCCAGAATTTCTGCAAATCTTCTGCAAACTGCTCCTGGTCCCGAACTTTGATGGGTTCCCATTCAACCGGCAGCATTGATCGATAGCGATGGGTGGCATAGCGTTGATCAACTAAAAGAACGACCCCGCGGTCGTTTTCGGTGCGAATAACGCGTCCGGCGGCCTGAAAAACACGGTTGATACCTGGATACTGGTAGGCATATTCAAAGCCCGCCTTATGGGTGTGGGTAAAATAGTCTTTGATTAATTCTTTTTCCAGCGAAATTCCGGGAAGACCGACACCCACCACGACTGCTCCGGACAACCGTTCGCCCACCAGATCAATGCCTTCGCCGAATATGCCGCCCATCACGGCAAATCCCACCAGGGACGTGGGTGCGGCAGGTCGGTAGCGGTTTAGAAACTCGTCTCGCTCGGATTCACTCATTCCCGGGGTTTGAAGCATAATTTCGCTGTCGGGGCAATGGGATTTGAATGATTCAATTACCATCATCATATACTCATAAGACGGAAAGAAAATCAGATAGTTGCCTATTTTTTGATTAATCAGGGTGCAAATAGCCTGTGAGACCTGCAGTCTGGTTTTTTCGCGGTCTCGATAAAAGGTGGAAATTCTGTCTGAAACAAAAAGAGTGAGATTTTCGCCGGGAAACGGCGAGGGGATAGTTAAGGCGGTGGCCTCTTTATTGCAACCCAGGATTTCTTTGAAATATGGCATGGGGGTCATGGTGGCTGAAAAAAAGATTGCAGCCGTGCAGCGTTTCAAGACATTTTCCAGTTGGATGGACGGATCGATGCAAAACAGCTTAAGTTTCAGATCTTTTCTTAATTTTTCATAACAGGTCGCGTAATTCTCATCATAATGATCAGCTACCCGCATAAATGCCGAGACTGCAAAAAACAAGTCAAGCAGTTCTTCGCGAAATGGTGCTTTGATATTAAGGGACAGCCAGCGTTCCGCAATTCCAAGAAATTCGCTCAACATGGGAATCAGATCATCCGGCGGTTGTTTGGTATGGCGCCCGGGGCCTAGTTTTTCGCATTTTTTTCTCTCCTTGACCAACCAGGAGTTAATCTTGCCGAGGATCTTATATACCCGGGGAAGTTCGTGCTGAATGGCGAGACGCACATCCAGCACCGGCTGCTTGAAGATTTCCGCCGAAAACATTTCCCGGGAGCGGTCGACCAGATTATGCGCTTCATCTATCAACAACGTATAATTATTGTTTTTTTCCTGAAAAAAACGACGCAAAAAGACTCTTGGATCAAAAACATAATTATAATCACATATAATGCAGTCCGCCCAGTGTGACAGTTCCAGGGAAAACTCAAACGGGCAGATTTGATGAAACCGTGCCACTGCTTCTACCACCGGCCGGGTGAAGGCATCCCGCTGGAACATGTCTTTTAGGGCCTGATCGACTCGATCAAAGTAACCGCGGGCAAATTCACATTCCTCCGGATTGCAGGCATTTTCGGGATTAAAACAGATCTTGTCCTTGGCGGTGATAGTCAGGGATTTGAGTTTGAGCTGCTTTTTACGCAATTCAGCCAACGCTTTTTCCGCAGCGATCCTTCCGGTGGTGCGGGCTGTCAGGTAAAATATTTTGGCATTCAACCCTTCTGCCATGGCTTTTACCGCCGGGAAAATTACCGCCATGGTTTTTCCGATACCGGTGGCGGCCTGGACCAGCAACTGGCCGCCATTTTTGACGGTCCGGTAAACACCCACCGCCATCTCACGCTGCCCCGGGCGATAATGGCCGAAAGGAAATTGCAGTTTGCGGATGGATTGATCACGTGACAGTTCCCAGTTTACTATAGTTTGTGCCCATTGAAGATAACGGGTGATCAGATCTTGAAAAAATGATTCCAGCTCACTTATGGCAAACTCCTGTTCAAACTTACGGATTTCGCCGGTATCTACCTGATAGTAGGTCAGCTGCGTGCCAACCTCTCTCAAATTGTGTTCTTTGGCGTAAAGGTAGGCATAGCATTTAACCTGACCCCAGTGAAGGGGATCCTTGTTATTTGCGTAATGTTCCAGGCTGCGGGAGGTTGTTTTTATCTCTTCAACCAATACCCGATCCGGTTCAAGATAGACTCCGTCGATCCTGCCACCGACAGTTAACGTAAACAGCTCATTATTAATCTGATGGGAGACGGCAACTTCAGCCGTATAGTTTTTTGGGCGGGATTGCTGAATTTTTTGATGGATTCGAATGGCATCTACCGGACGGATGGAGGATAAAAATCCAAATGCCAGATCTCCCCTGCGCAAAACGTGCGCAACTAGATCCCGAACCGCTATTTTCAGTGATTTTCTCAAAGGTAACACCGCTGTTTGACTAAACCCAAATGTTGAATAAACAACAGTCCCAAGAATAGCTAATGATCTGTAGTTATAACTGTTGTCATAGTAAAAGCAGTATGTTGCGGATATCCCGGTTGGTGAATTTAAAGGATGAGGTCGATTTTGCCATGTTGTCTACCCGCCGGCTTTTGCAGCAAGGATAATCATTAAATTTAGAGGTTTTGTTCTTTGAAGTCAAGATGCTTAAAATTTAGACTTAATTCTAATTAAAGTATTGAAAAATTATGATGTTTTAGTATTCTTGCTTGACTTTATTTGATTTTGTATACACTAGTAAGGTGGCTTATGCTGATGCGTTTCTAAATATTTATGTTTAATGGCATCTTATTGACAATATGTTAACCTGCAAAGTAAGGCGTTTATCACCGATTTGCTTGTCTGTTTGATTACAGTTTGCCAAACTTAGGGTTAACTGCGGATTCAATTATCCGGAGGGGGGAAGTTAATGACGGATCCAAATCTCCAGCTGGAAAACAAGATTATTCCTATCAAATTACCATCCCAGGTTATATTTAAAGACATCATCGGTCAGGGTTCCGCCATGCAGAAAATATTCAGGATGGTTGGAAAGGTCGCCGAATGTGATACTACCATTATGTTGAACGGAGAGACGGGTACGGGCAAAGGATTGATTGCCAGGGCCATTCATGAGGCCTCGGGTCGAAAAGACAACCCATTTATCCAGATTAATTGCGGCGCGACACCGGAAGGCCTGCTGGAAAGCGAATTTTTCGGATACCGGCGCGGCGCTTTTACCGGGGCCATCTCGGATAAAGCCGGCAAATTCGAAATGGCCAAAGGCGGCACCATATTTTTAGATGAAATCGGTGACATGAGCGCCGATCTGCAGGTGAAAGTTTTAAGGGTGCTTGAAGAAGGTGAATTTGAGCGTGTCGGAGGCAATAGAACCATCAAGAGCGACGCCAGAATTATTGCCGCCACCCACCGGGATTTGGAAGAAGAAGTTCAAAAAGGAAATTTCCGTGAAGATCTTTTTTACCGTCTCTATGTGATACCGATCATGTTGCCGACCTTAAAAGAGCGCAAATCAGACATTCCCTTTCTTGTTTCCCATTTTTTGGAGCAGTTCGGCCGGAAAGTGAATTCGCCGCTTGCGAAGCTGTCCGATTCGGCGGAGAAAATTTTGATAAATTATTCCTGGCCGGGTAATGTGAGAGAGCTGAAGAATCTAATCGAGAGGCTTGTTGTTTTACACGAAGGCGAGGTAATATTGCCGGAAGATCTTCCCGAAAAGCTTAGAATTGAAAATGATCGGGCAGCGCAGCGCAAATTGGAAACGCACGGTGGCGGAATTTCATTCAACACGGCTGTCAATGAATTTGAAAAAGCACTGATTATCAGTGCACTTGATAAAACAAACTGGGTAAAAAATAGAGCCGCTAAGCTTCTTAAGATAAAAAGGACGACCTTGGTTGAAAAAATAAAGCGATACAACCTGGAAAAAGATTCTGGAGAGAACTGCTGAAAGATTGGCACGCTGAATCAGACCAGCACGTCAATGGCCTGATCAGCAAGCCCGGGTGGAGGGGATTCATGGAGGATTTTGAAATTTTGTTTGTGGATGACGACGCGACAATTCTATCTTTGGTTGAGGAGTATCTCACTACCTTTAATTACAGGATAAGTGTCGTTGATAACGGTCTTAAGGCACTTGAGCTTATTAAGGATAAAGATTTTGATGTCGTTTTTACTGATTTTAAAATGCCTGATATCACTGGGCTTGAATTGCTGGCCGTGATCAAGGAATACCGGCCTTTAACGGAGGTGATTATCGTTACAGGACACGGCACCATGGAATCTGCCGTTCAGGCTATGAAATACGGCAGCTATGATTATATCCAAAAGCCTTTCAAACTAGATGTTCTAAAAATTTTAATTGAAAAGATCTATGAGGAAAAAAAGCTTAAACAGGGAAATATCATCCTGAAGAGCCGCTTAAAAGAAAGGCACAGATTCGATCAACTGGTAGGGATCAGCCTCAAAATGCAGGAAATTTATGAGCAAATTGACCGTATGAGCCGTAACAGTCCCAATGTTTTGATACAAGGGGAAAGTGGAACGGGAAAAGAGTTAACGGCTCATGTGATTCATAATAACAGTGATCGCAGGCAGAAAGCGTTTGTGCCGGTAAACTGCAAAAGCTTTGGGAAAGGAATTGCTGAAAACCAGACATACAATCATGCCCTCAATCTGTTTAAAACTTCGGCCGGCGGCACCATCTTTTTTGATGAATTCACTGAAATTAATCCGGACACGCAGGCCGAAATCAGCCGGGCATATACAGATATTCTGCAAACAGCGCCAGGTGACAATAAGCCGGTCTCCGACGTCCGTTTATTGGCGGCTACCAACAGAGATTTGGAAGAATCCGTTGGGCGAGAAATTTTTGACCAGGGTTTACTCAATTGCATAAATGAAGTTATTATCCAGATGCCTCCGCTTCGAGAGCGCAAGGAGGACATTTGCCTTCTGATTAATCATTTCCTGGACCGGTTTAACACGAAACGTGACAACACGGTTATGAACATATCGCCGGATACACTGGATGTGTTGTTGCGATACAACTGGCCGGGCAATGTGATCCAGTTGGAGAATGTGATCGAAAGAGCCTTTGCACTGAAGGTGGATCTGACCATTGAACTCGACGATTTGCCGTCGGAGATTAAAACATTTGGAGAGATTTCGAAGATAAGTTGAAGGGATTGAGAAATTTAAGAAAGATATAATCCAATCTTAAATTTCTCAATTTCTGAATCCCTCACCTCCCCAAGCCCTCGACGAATCCCAATCCCATTAGAAAATCAATATTGATAGTTTCGTAAAAAGTCCGAAAAGAGCCGATTTTAAAATTTCGTACTTAATAATTTCAATAGGTTATGAGATAAAAATTTGGGACTTTTGACTTTTTACGAGAGTGTCAATATTTATATAAAAATATTAAAAAACCATTGACACAGATTTTCTGTTTGTTATAGTTCTCTCTATGAACGATTTTAAAGATTTTAATAACGCAGAGGTCTCAGAGTACCAGCTGGATAAATTTCAGGAACTTATTGGGAAATTGTTCCAGTGCTGCCAGGAGCGGATGCAGTACCAATGCGACCGATTTCAGTTGCCGGATGCAGAGTTTCGTTGCCTGTTACTGTTTGGAGATGAGCGTTATCTCACGGCCAAAAGCATTACCCACAGAATGAATGTGGTCAAAAGCCGGGTGTCAAAAATCATTGATGGTCTAATCAGGAAAAGTTTAATTCAGTGTATCGCAGACCCCGAAGATTCCAGGGTTAAACTGCTCAGTCTTACTCCCGCGGGCCAAAATAAAATAAATGAAATCAAACACTTTATGGAAGATGTGCATGGACAGGTGTTGTCCCAGATGGCCCCGGATCAACGCAAGACCATGTTGACCAACCTGGATATTCTGAAAGCCTCAATGGAAGCTGTTAAAGAAATGATGGTGTGATGGCATGACGGTGTTACCGATAAGGTTATAGATCAACCCGGTTACATTATCAGAGCAAAATTTTTACTGGTTTAACCAAAGCCAGTGAAAATTTTTTGAATATAAGGTTCACAATATAAACTATATTTTGCTGGTTAATTTTTTTACTATTTAAAATAAATTGAAATAATAAGTTAACATTAAAGACAAAGGAGAGTGCTATGGATATACAAAATTTAGAAGTCCAATTTAATGAATTGAAATCACAAGTGGAGGCATTGAACAAAAAGACCGCTGAAAACAAGCTGTCTATGATTGTGTTCAGCGGTGATCTGGACAAAGTTCTGGCTGCATTTGTCATTGCCACCGGAGCAGTTGCCATGGGTATGGAGGTGGTGATGTTTTTCACTTTCTGGGGAACGCCTGTACTCAGGGACAAGCAAAAGAACGTCGGCGGTAAAGATATGATGGGAAAGATGTTCGGTGCCATGCT